>Ga0209780_1005048_pt1 | contig 10338 bp, 7 predicted proteins | sample WorMetexBAHAMAS2_FD_187384 | JGI IMG/M metagenome (GOLD analysis project Ga0209780, IMG submission 187384) | Marine gutless worms symbiont microbial communities from Max Planck institute for Marine Microbiology, Germany - Inanidrilus exumae... | ecosystem: Host-associated > Annelida > Digestive... | reverse complement strand
GCCACAGCTTTACAGCTGTCTAGTGTTAGTTAGTTAACAACAATATAATAATAATAATAATAATAACAATACACAGATTTCTATAAATTTAGTAAGGTCGTAACTTCAGAAGTATTTGTGTAATGAAGGAAGTGGAGTAGTAACGATTTTTTTGCAAATTTCGTTGCAACTACCTGCCGACTTATGACTATACATATGTAAAGTTTATAGTCAATTGATAGAACATGCAATCCTAGTATACTTATCAATTGTTGTTGTACAATGTTACATAAGCTGTGGCCAGCGACTTGGAACTGTATGCGAATGGACTTCTTAGATAATAGGCCTAACTTGCAGTCATGCGCGGCTCTTTGCGAACACTCCCAGGGTATTCGATTTTTCTTCACGGCTTTCTTCGTATGCATATAGCCGTTTAACATTAACCCTTTTCCACCTTTGCTGCTTTCAATAAACTCCATTGCAACGAAGAACTAGAATGCACGAACATACTGTAGACCAGATCTTTGCGCGATGTCCTTATATATCCATTGTAACTTTAATGCCATCAAAGTTCCTGCAGTCGTCCTTGGGAACTACTTCACGAGAAAGTGAAGACTTCAGCTTACTAATTGTGTTGCTGTCATTCCTTCGACAGTCGGCACAGACCCAACCACATTCACTGACAATTGAAAACAGTACTTTATAACTTTCAGCAGAAAGGCCGGTACATAAAGGATGAAAAGTATCGCAACAAAGGTCACAATCAATGCAGTTCTTACCAGCAGGTTCACAACACTTTGGGCTCACAACACTGACTTATAACAGCAACAGACCTGAAAACGACCACAATGGAGTTGGATTTGACTACAACGTACCTAGCGTTAGGGTTAAGGCTAATGGGCTGTTATGTCCACAATAGATACGTTGTAATGGAATCCAACTTTGTCGTGGTCGACTGTGGTCATTTTCGGGTTTTTCCTTTGTATTGAATATCTAGCATCCCTTTTGGTGTAACCAGGTATGATTACTACAACAGCAGATGATTAGATGGATTGAGTTATTGCTCTCTAGCTGCATTTTGGATGGTTACATGTCACAAGAAGCGTCCTGTCAGTTGTCCCGCAGGGCACAGTCTTTGTACCACTTTTGTTTCTTATGTTTCTTTGACGTGATTTTATTATACATAATAATAAATAAAATAAATAAATAAATAAATGTTCATTAATGACATAATGATTGTGTGATAGGCCATGAAGTCACATTTTAGTCTGTCACTTACTGCAGGATGATCTGAATAAACATGTTTAGTGGAGTAAGACTTTTAACATAAAGAAGTGCAGTATCACATCCATCACAAGTGCTACCAAAAAAAACAAAATTTGTTATCAGTACACTATGGACAATAACCCTGTCTACCCTATCAGTACTTATATCTACTTCGGAGTCACAGTAAACAGCAGACTGCTGGAACAGCACATTGACGAGATCAGTGCCAGCAAATAATATCTTAGGCTTTCTGATGTGAATACTATACAAATGGCCACAGTCTTTGAAGGAGAAAATTCTGAGAAATCATACAAAGGAATTATACGTTTTGACCAAGTTTGGGTAACCCCATTTGAATTTTACTAAAACCTTTGGTACTGGAAAACTATAGGGCTACTGTGATGGCATTGTGTGACTGATCCTACATTTTGCAATTTTGGTACAATGCTGGCTTGTGCAGGGTCACAGCATATACAGTATCAGTCATGTGGTAAAAATTAGCACAAAAGGCAATGCATTTTTACACTTTAAACTGCAAAACTCTAAGCTGCAATCTGCATGCCATATTGAGGGGGCACACATGGCTCTGCCTTTTGTTGTGTTAAATTTTACAGACTCATTTAGCTTTGTTTATTGTAGATCAGGGACAAAGCAGTTTCTGTAATTTGTTTGTAGTTATCTTTCTGTCTTGTTGTCTGCTGCAGTTGTGGCACAAAGGTTGCTTCAGATGCTGGGAATGTGGCATGGCACTGAACATGAAAAACTACAAAGGCTATGATAAGAAGCCATACTGTTCAGCGTAAGCGATGTTTCAAATATTGTTTAGCTGATGCCGAAACATTACTGTACAGTGAAGATATTAGCAAGTTTTATGCAGTTTACTTTAAATTAAATATGAATATTTATAGTGCTGTGCTGTTCTGGATTTTCGTCAGTCGGTTCGGTTTCGGTTCGGTTTTGGATTAAAACCGCAGTTTTGGTTTTGATTTCAAAACCGTCACAGCATTACTTTTAATAAAAAAGTATAATTCAGCCTTTTACTTGCCTATGCAGCACAAATAAACCTACATTCCTTCAGCAAAGCTCAACATGGCATAGCAGGTGGGCAATTATGGCCAATAAGCGTTAATCAGCAGACCCTCCGGGCACGACGCATTGAACACCACTGCGCCTTTTAATTGGCGCGGTAGATCGGCCTTAATACAACAGAATTTTGGTCTGTGGAGTATCGGAAATAAAACGTTAGTTAGCCTGCAAAATTTGGAGTTTTCGGTTTCGGTTCGGTTTTGGATTAAAACCGCGGTTTCGGTTCGATTTCAAAACCGTCACTGCACTAAATATTTATTTTGTAATTAATGAAGTACGTAATTAGACTGTCTGTTTCTTGTCAATTAAACTGAAGTGAATTTGGTGGAATACAGAACATCTTGATGTGGATCAGCAGAAAGCTCGAAATGTTATACGCGGTGAAATAGTTCTAGTAAGAGATACTTAAGAAGTTGATGAATGCAACATAGTGGACCCTCTGTTATTGATGTTTGGATGAGCATGTTGTTTGATATAATTGCCAGCTCTCAGTAACTAGCAGGTCTCGCTGCCCTGTCCTGACATGTGACGCATGCCATATACTTCACTTTACAGTTTAATAAACTTAGAACTGCCTAATATGATAGGTGTGGTGGGGGAGGGATACGTAGGAAGTGAGCAGCTTGTCGGGTATTTGTAGTGTGTCTCCTCTAGACATGGCCTACTGTCTGGCGTAGCCCTGACTGGTGCTGTGTGCTGCACCAGTCGGCCAGCCACACCTTTCAACTTCATCCACGCCGACATGGCTAATAACCTTGATGCTGCTACTGAGGCCGTCATAACTCTGCAATGATTACAGATCGCTGAAAATTCACTACCTAAATAACCCTCTGGGATTTCTAGTTTCCATTTCTACCATAGGAATCAATTCAAAGTTATTCCCCTGGCCTGTACACTCTGTAGAGAAACCTCAAATTTTCTGCGACGTCTGACATGGGTTGACAACACGGCAGATAATGCTGACATCACTCAGTCACAGGCAGCCAATCACCATCGACTATTGAGTCACATGACACCAGGCCTCGTCGAATTCGGGAAGTTAACAGCTTGTGCACAGATAGCGGAGTGCTACCAGCCAAATACTGTATTGTGGGTATTCCACACAATACAGCCATCTAGTTTTTGCTTTATATTAGCTTTATACCCTTAATTGTACATTTTGTTTATCATTTGTTTACTTATTATTAAATTTATTGTAATTCAACCATTTCATGGCACTGAATGGCATATAATGTGCTGATGTGCTGTTAAGAAAGTACTCATGCTCACTCACGTATGTATGGATGGTGGCAGTAACCTGATGAAAAGTATTTCTGTTGTAATATACAGCACTGTTGCATTGACAGGCATTATCCGCAGACAAAGGCAACCGTCGTTGCTGACACTCCGGAACAACAAAGGCTTGCACGAACATCACAGATGCAGAGTCAGGTTGTTGCCGAATCTAACCTTTGATGCTGGATTGACACAGCATGTTGCCTTACATTATTTAGCTGTATGCTCTTGTTATTGTTGGTTAGTTTTCATCAATGGTTTAGTTTTCTGTTTTGCCTTGCCATTATAAAATACATGCACGCAGTGTGTTTGTCAGATGGCTGTTGGAGATGTATCATGTATAGTAATAAGGCAAACTGAATTATAGATTCATATGTCTTGGCTTGCATTTTGAATGCAGACTCTAGTGTAGTGTTACAGTAGTTTACTATTCTGAGATTTAGTTACCATGCATTATGTATTAACTTCCTTTATGTTACGTGTAAATGCGAGTAATACCACTAGGAATAGGGTTAGAACGATACCAAGCTCAGCACCCAATACCTAGTACTTTGGCTTCTAACGATACCAGTACCAATACCGATACCATAAGTGACGTCATTCTTTCTAATCAAAATACATAAGTACTGCTGGCGAGTATAAAGTATCATTCTCGCGGTGACTGTCGACGGCCGTAGCACGCCCGCAATTGAACGTGTGCAAATGCGGGGTAAAAATTTAGCATTGAAGGCATGCTACCTACGACTGTCGACCGCCGTAACACGCACGTTATGGACGTAACGCGCGACGATCGTAAGGCGCGCGTTACGATGATAACAACGCGCACGTTACGGCCGCAGTGAGAATGCTACTTAACCAAGCAGACCCGCGGAGTCGGGCGAAAGTGACCGTGGGAATGGAGAGAGCCGCCAAGTGCCTGGATGTACCAGTCACCTAGCCGCCGGTGTCGTTCACTCATTTCCTACGCGGACCACCCATGCCGCTGACTGACACGCCGGGCGCTGAGTTATTCCAGTTTGGCGGCAGATTATTTATGACTGCCGATTGCTAAAGCTGTCGGCCGCTGTTCCGGACGTCTGAAGCTGTTTGATGCAGCCAAGGTGCATGTTGGCGGCATCAAGCAGCTTCAGTTGTTTGAGCGTCGCCGGGAGTGGAGAGACTTGACGTGTGACAAATTAACTGTTGGTGTCGGATTTCACACGCGCACTTTACCCGCACTCCCACCCCTGGTGTCTATGTATCGCTTTCCCACGATCTGCAGTGAGGCAGTCTGCCCGCATACGACTTATCAGATCGTCGTGGGTGGCGAGACGGCGCCGCAGACTGTTGTCTGCCCAGTATTGGGCACGATTACTAAGAAAAGTATTGGGGCGATACTAATACCACCCAATACTGGCAAGCTGGCAAGTATTGGCCAGTACCCCAATACCAGTAACATTTCGAACCCTAACTAGGAATATTAAACACAAATGATTGTATATGAGTCCCAGTAAACCCACAATAAAATTAGGGCTGTACATGGATTGGCTGAGGAGTTGTTGGTATGCATTGTTGGTGGTCCATGCATGTGAAGAACAAGTATAGCTTTGATGTAAGCCAGACTGGTAATGTGAATATGCTGGCCGTGTGTGAGAATATATGGCAGGCACTTGCAGGACCCTCAGTTTTGGTAGCCATCCCAAAAATCTGATCATTTTCTGTACCAAAGCAAAACATTCCCAAATTCCATAAATAGTCGGTACACGGTTGGTTGCAAAATTCTTCTTACACAGTGAGTGAATGAATGAACTAGAGAAATTTGTAGTCGTATTGACATGCAGATCCATGCCAGGTGAATCCCAGCCCATCCCCATCACAAAGGTTAAAACCCTAAACCGAGTGTTAGGGCTAGAATTTGATCTTTTGGCCTCAGTGTCAGTGCATGTCAAGGTTCAGCCATGGACTATATGGCTGCCGACATTGGTGCTGATAGCTCAAGCATTTTTTAGATCGCGGACAAACAGACAGACACTAATGAACGCGCTACCCCACACCGGTGGCTATACAGCCAGCGCGGGTAATAAGAGAAAAACTGATTCTATTAACCTTCTGGCGTTTTGGAGATAAACACATGGTGTGGGCCAAAACCTGACTGTTGGCCAGTGTGATTCAGAAAGTGCCAGTGTAGTCTCATTCATAACGCTGCAAATGCTGATCAGTTTTCAAAATGCTTTTACCTTCAAAATTGGCTGGAAATTTGGATAAAGTCGTCATTAAGGATACCACCACACCTTAAACGTGTCGCTACACTGCCTTGTGAAATACGTGGCACCTTCTTTTATTTACAGTGAGCAATGACCTGTTTTTTGTGTCACTCTGTAATGCCATGATCCAGTGTGTCTTATACAGTAATTTTACGAGTTGTTAGTGCTGTTATCATTGTTATGCATACTGCTGCTGATACCATAGTCTGTCCGTCAATGTACTGTCCAGGCGGTCTACCACGCAGACTTTGAGAAGAACGTACGTGGCACCATAACGTCAGTAACTGATGATACGGAAATGAAACGAGTGAAGGAAGTTGCGAATGTCATCAGTCAGGCATCTTACACACGTGGACGCAGTAATTCCGAGAATGCAGAGCTGGAACATAGAATCTGTAAGTCTGTTGCATGTTGATTGTTGATTGTCTTCGTGTGCTGGAATGTTTTATGCTGTGAAGTTCTGATGAGATGACACTTCAGGTGAAACATGATAATTACCACTCAGTTGCTTTTAACACCACAACTGCAATATTAATACCACAAACTGCAGTATTCTGATGATTACTTGGAGTAAGATTTTCCTTGACGTAGAATCTGGTATATAATATGCACTAGTGTATAGTATGCAGTTCAACTTTAGGCCAAAGTGTGAAGGTAAAGTTGAACATTTTTTCATGTACACTTTCATGATGCCAGTAATCAGCAGCCATACTAAATGCATGATACATCACACTGTGCAGGCGAGTGCCACCGAATGCTGGGCAGTACTTTAGTTGGCAGGCGGCTAGCTTATTTTCTACTGAGATGCTAAAATAGCTACATATTCCTGCAGGTTACTGGCATATGAGAAACTGTGCCTTAGTCGGAGATGTGTTGACCTTCCACATGCGATCGGCCTGTTTGTTTAAGCCATTTATGAAAGTGAGAAACGGTTGCTATTCTAACAGCAACGTACACGAGAATGGGCAACCGTGGCAAGGTGTGACATAGAACATCAACTGCCTGCTGTAACCAGTGACAACAACAGTGAACTCTGCCTTCATTTGTTACATCTATTTATGTGTATCATATGCATCACTTTTTTGAAATGGGTAATAATGGTAAACGTTATAATACGTATTATACACACGATTTTATGGTACTGGATCATTAGTAACTGTTGTTGTCATCATAAATTTGTGACTTGCATCACTAAGAGTGCATGGTATCAGTGACAGCATTCATAGCAGCCGGTTATGAGGATGCTGGCTGCTTCAGTCAGTTTGAGTTCACAGTACATAAGGTCTTCTAGAACTCTTCGTCATTGTTGAGGACATTTGGATGCTATTTTCCAATTCTCTGTTGACGATGCACTTGAATCTTCTTGGCTTTCTTGGCATTGGCACTCTCATTCATTTCTGTAATGTGCCAAAAGAAGTCAGTCTTTCTGTGATAGGTTTCAACAGGTTGACAGTCTAATATGAACAAGTTACATTTATACAACCAGGTCAGTCTTTGATTTTTATAATTACTCTGTGTGCAGTTGCTAGTCAAGTTCCACTCATCTCAGTGCAGACAATGTTAAATCATACCCAGCTCAACTTGCACCAGTTATTCAGTGTGTCATATGGTTTTACTGCTAACTGTTGATCTTTATGTGGAATCGACTATCTGATATTCTGAATGCTTCTCAGCTTGTTTTATGCTGTTCATTGTTTAAAAGCCAAACTGGTGACAGTATGATACTTGTGATCATTGTGCAAATTGCATTATTTCAAGATCATTACAGGTTGACAGCATATCACCTGTAACAAAGGGATTTTGGTCATCTGTGTCTGGTGTTTGACATGCGGACTGCCATGTGTTGGATCAGCATCACCCTGTGGATGTATGCAAAAATGTGGCAATCGTGAAAGTTTTTATTTCAACTTCTCTTTTGCTAAAGCAACATAAACTATAGAAAAATAACGAAGATTTTACAGTCTTGAACATGTCTGCAAAGTAAAATTTAAACATCCATTAATTTTGCAAAGCTGCCTATGCTGTGAGTTTGGCATCAGCCGCATCTGCTGGCAGACAAAATAACCTGTTACACACAGTCATACTGTTCATGACTAAGATGTCTATGTCTCTATGAAAACGTTCAAAACATGGAATGACACAAAATGCGGGCTTTGCCATGCGTGACTTGGATAAGTGTCAAGATTCTCTTTGTGCTACTTTCTTGTTGCAGACAACACATCGCTTTGTAGCAGCGGTCTTCTTCAACATTGCTGGAATTGTATCCAAATGATATTGTTCAGTCAGGCATGAAGTGTATGCATCGTTATGGTGGACAAAATGGTGTCAGCGTGTGACTGATGTCACTGGCTGATGCTGGTAGCCGTCATCTGTCAACCTGCAGCCTGAACCACACCTGGTTAGGGTTAGGACGATACCACCAACGCCGCCGATACCAATACTACAGATACTAATAGTTAACTGATACCGGAAATGCTGCATTTGTCATACGGAAATGAACACAAACTACAGTTATTCAACTTTTTTTAACCACTACTCAGAATAGTTTCATGTTCTCCTTTATAAAGAACAACATCTATGCACGCTCCGGAGCCAGCCAAGTGCGCGTGTCGCTATAGATGTCACTGTCACTGCTGAACAGACGTTCGCTGGCCAGGAATGTCGATGGTGCACTCATGCTATCTCAGCTACACGCACCTCAATATTGCCAGTTTCGGTGTGCATGACAGTGTTATGTGCTTGCAGATGATAGTTGCCAACAGTCGTTATGGAGACGCACGGACAGTGACTATGTCTTTCGTCCAACAGCCATTTGCTCGTGGATTTGGGCTCGCGATGGCGGCAGAGCTGAACAGGCGCCAGCAGTCCAGTGAGGACGCCGTCTAGCTGTTCAACGTTCAAGTCGACCGTGGTCACTGGCTTTGAAAACAGCTCAGACTGGCATAAAGCGCTGTCGAGCTTGGCCGTGTCGATCGAACGGATGTTGCGTGACGCGCGAACGACGACAGGCTTCACTGCGCGTGTTGCGACCGTGGCGCAAACCAGGCGATGGTCGGACAGGAAATTGACCTTGACGTCAGAGATGAGTGCTGGTCTGCTGGTAGCGTGAACATCTAGCAGATGTGCAGTGGAACCTGGTACACATCGGATGGGTTCAGCGACGAGCTGAGTGAGACCAAGTGACTGGAAACAGTCAACAAGCTCGACGTCGACGGATGAGACGTCAACTCCTGGGCAGTTGACGTCGCTCAGAGGAAGACGTCGTTGCTGCAGTCGGACGACAGCGATGCCTGCACTATGTCGGCGAGCTCGTCGACAAAACCCAGCACAGACGACATCCACTGTGGCCTGTAGACGTTCATCACCGTCACCGACTTTGTGCACGCCATCAGACGCAGCACCTGCAGCTCGCACGTAGACGATTGAAACTTGTCGGCCAGAGGATGAGCCCAGAGATTGATGTAGTCGTGAAAGACAGCCACAAAGCCGCCTCTGCGAGACGGTTTTCCGTCGCCGACCTGCCTGACGACGTGCAGCGATGAAAAGCCGTCTTTTTCTATATCTAACATAATTGATTTCGGTGTGTCGCTGGTAAACCACATCTCTGAAACAAGTAACACGATTCTCTGGTTCTCGAGTATTAACTCATGAATTACAGCAGTCTTTTTGGCTGCAGACCGACAGTTGAGGCAGGCAAAGTTCAATGTGTTATTGCTTGGCATACAAGCTGGTCCTGTATTGGCTTCGATGTCACCAGCCGTGAGAAATGGGCTTCTTCTTAGACCTACTGTGTTTTTCTGCACTCTTATTGTTTTTCTTTACTTTTTCCGTACTACATGCTGTAGCATTTATGGTATCTTCCGTGGCAGTTACTGCTTTGCTATGTACTGACTTGGCTAATGAGTCTGACTTTGCAGAGATCTCTCTTGAAGAGCTCTTCAGCAAAAGTCTCTTCTTAAAAGGAGAACCCATTAAAACTTCAACATGTTCCAATGTTCGCGTTCTTTTGCGAGCAGTTTTGTGTTTAGACATTGGTGAAAGTCTGTCCAGAAGTTTACGTAAATCAAACAGACGTACATCATTTCTAATCCAATTTGGAAGATCGTTTATAAATAGGAGAAACAGCAGGGGGCCCAAGACTGAACCCTGCGGTACTCCACTCAAGACGTATACATGATGCACCCAGTTGTCACCCCCCCATAAAACAGTATTGACAGTGTGAAAACCTTTTATATTTTTTCTGTATATCCCAGTCAGCAAAGGACACTCAGTGCCTATCAGTGTCACTGGAGTCGGACATTAAATGTCTATGCACAATGCATCTCATGCCAAAAAGCACACACAGGTTTCACAATGTTCGTTTAATAATTAAAGTAATAACATTGGGCAATGGAATAAAGTACTTTGCTGACTGTGCTCACCGGGTCCTTGCAGTTCCTCATTTATGGCTCTGGGTTTGTCATCAGGGCAGCATGCTTAGTTCCAATCT
>Ga0209780_1005047_pt1 | contig 10338 bp, 7 predicted proteins | sample WorMetexBAHAMAS2_FD_187384 | JGI IMG/M metagenome (GOLD analysis project Ga0209780, IMG submission 187384) | Marine gutless worms symbiont microbial communities from Max Planck institute for Marine Microbiology, Germany - Inanidrilus exumae... | ecosystem: Host-associated > Annelida > Digestive... | reverse complement strand
AATTGAAGCTTTGGACGGCGGCCATCTTGAATTTATGCAAATTAACCACTTTCTCGGTGTCCAAAAGTTGGAGACTTTTTATATGTTCATCAGAGGGACCTAATAAACAAGTTAAAGCCAAAAAACCTTCTATTGCAATGTGTTCTAGGTCCAGCCCTACTTTGACTGGTCTATTTGGACACCGTGTCGTGTTCATATAGATGAACACAGGTATATTTTTGTCACCTGTAAACATGGACCGTTAAAAAGGCCCGTATTCACGGGTAATGCGGTCGACAAGCGCCCGTGAACACGACCCGCCCGCGTGACGGGCCGCGTTGAAGCAAGAAACTCCGCTACCACAGAGGCATCGCGCGACGCGCTATGTCAGATGAAAATGAAATCTTGTCATCTGCTTCACAGCTGTACGAAAAAACATTCTGGAAAGGCTTGCAGTAGGTCTATGACTTTGAAGATCACTGAAGGTCATCTGAATTGTCGCTGTTTGATAATCGATATATCAATTCCTTCCTATTAGTGGTTTGTACTATCAACGACTCCATCTTGCGCCGTTTCCGAGATACTACCACATTTACAGTGTACGTGACTGGCTGTGACCTTAAGTCTTTCGTTTTCAAAAAGATAGTTGAAATTTTAAGCTACGTGCGTTTTCCGATTCACGTGTAAACATATCGTAGACAGTACACGCTGTATTTCCCGAAGTATGTAAAACTGAAGTTTTAAAGAGCAGAAATGACCTTCAAGGTCACTAAAGGTCACATGTATTGGTGCCATTTTATAGGCTACATACGATTTGCTATTAGTCTTTCACTGCAACCATGTCTCTATCTTGCACTGTTTCCGTGATATTATCACTTATCTCCCAAAATGTAAAGAGGTCACGAGACCCTAAACACACCCCTTTCGGGGGTAATCTATCATGCATGCACTAGTACTCCTTTGTATCAATCAGCACACGACATTTGAAGTGCAGATTCCAAAGATACGATTGGGGCCAAATTTAAAAAAACGGGTCACGTGACCCTGACCACGCCTAGGCCTATTAGAGGGTAGTTTGTCATCCCAAGGCTAATACTTAATGTATTCTACGCGTGTACCGGGAGTCGAAATTGAAAATAAGTCATGTGACCTTGGCCACGCTCCTTGTAGGAGTGGTCAGACTGTCACCCGTAAGCTAGCACTTTGTGTAGTCTACCCGTGTGCAAAATTTGATGACTCTAGCTTCAGCCGTTCCAGAGATATCGTTGGGGCCCCAAAAATTCAAAATGGGTCATGCGACTCTAACCACGCTCCTTTTAAGGATGTTTTGTCATCAGAATGCTGGGACTTGACGTAGTCTACCTGTATACAAAATTTGACAACTCTATCTTCAGCCGTTCCAGAGATATGGTTAGTGCCCACCAAAATTTAAATGGTTCATCTGACCTGACCACGCCTCTTTCCGGGATGCTTTGCCATCCATAGGCTATCCATAGCATTTGCTATGATCAATCAACTTATCTACCAAATTTGAAGTATCTATTTCCACCCACTACGAAGATATGAAAGGCGATACAAAATGTCGAACATGGGGTGGTTTGGGTAGTTAGGGGTCACTCAAGGTCATCGGATATAGCACCATTCGATAGAGCGCATGCCAGTTCCTTCAGCGTTCTATAGTAACTGTGTCCCTATCTTGCACCGTCTCTGAGATATAGCGAGATATTAGTCGAAAATCGCTTCTAACCTACCGCATCTGTATTTCGCGCCCTCGTTGAGGGTGACCCAGTTCGAATTTCACCGAGATCTTTGGCGTCAGAAAACTAACCTCTGTGGGCTGTTGTATGTCGTTGTTTGCGTGATCCTATGTTTAGCCGCCTTTTTGGTATAATACTGGCGTGTGGCGGACGGACGGACAGACAGACGGACATACGACGACACGTCACGACAGCATATACCGCGCTATCCGTCATCATCCGCATTCGTAATGTTAGGCAGTAAGCGCTGAACAGAATTAGGTAATACGCCCATTCGTTGTTCAGTCGACCCGAGTCGGGTTTAGGCATTACGGTGTAAAATGTGCAACCGCTGAATTTTGAAGTTTCTGTTATCGTCATATCACGGCTGGCTGGATCGGACGGGACTGCTGGCCAGGTTTTGCTGGGCCGAGGACGGGAGGGGCGAAATGGGCCGTGGTGTAGCAGTTAGGATAAAGGAACGAAAGGGTGTGAGGGAGTGGATTAAAGGAATTAGGAGGCACGAAATGGAACAGAAAAGGGAGGTGACCGTGAAATGGCTAATATATCGGCGTCGCCGACAGCGGGTAAGCGATTTACAATCCCGATTGCACACACACACAGGTGAACCAATGATCGACGTTGTAACCTCAAATCTTGTTCGCGAATTATTACATGACGAGTAAGCTCCAAGTCAGTTTTGACCTTTCTAGAGCTATTAGTTATTCAATTAGGGTAGACACGGGATAGAACACCAGTTCGTAACAAGGCCACACATGAGGGAGAAGTAACAGGCCAACGCCAACCAACCAATGTACGGTACTCATCATTCGTGGCAGTATGTTTACCTAGTGTGTTATGTTGAAGTTGGTACTGGGTGCATTTTACAGGACAGCAGCAGCAGCGTTCACTCAACAGGCCTCGGACGCTGCAAGATACTGCTGCGCCGGCTCTTTCGCCAAGCACACCGAGCTGGACCTCTTCACCTGGCGACAGATATCCACAGTTTCCGTCACAGACGAAATCATTCTCTCCACCGTCACAACCTGTTCATGAACGACCGTCGATACTCCAGCAGCACGCTGACCTCATCGCCACGTACCCAGCTCCCAGACAGAAGCCAGCTCCGCCTGCGTCGCAAACTGGTCTCATTAAACCGACCAGCAGCTCGGCACCGAAGCCGGGGGCCGGATACAGCTATCAAGGCATCGTGTGAGTAGTTTCTGCAATCCGCATGACAGCTTCATTTAATTAACTAAGCGGCTTGCAGTGAATATTTCGTGGACAACAAAATTTCGGCTGCCTCTAAAACTGTCGCTACTGCCAGGGCCTGTACTGCCCCCAACAATGTATTCACCGTGCTCCAGATTTCATCCAAATCCGTTCACTTTCGGCGGAGTTATAGCCGAACGCGTAAACACGGTTTTTTGCCCCGTGGAGTAATTCTAATACAGGGTTTTACAGGCTCGCCTATAATGACAAAATCATTCGAGATGTTGTCAGATCAGCCAAATTTCAACCCAAATTCTAATTTTTCTGTGACTCGAGAATGACAACGTACTCATATCTGGTAATAAAACTGCAAAAATCAATATAAAAAGCAGCAGTTATACAGAATATTGACGGTGACATATCAAAAAACCGCACAAATCATAAAAGGTGATATTATTCATGCAGCATGACATTGATATTCAGGCGATGTATCAGATGGTGGGTAGTCTCGCCTTTTTAGTATTATTTTTTGCGGGTTTTGATGTGTCGCAGTTAATGTGATGTGTAAGCTGCTGTTTTTATATTTACAAGCCATCACACCGCTCTGTGGCGGGATTGCTTGTACCCGCCCGTCACCCCTCCTCGTCCCCTCACTCCACTGTTGTCGCCGCGCCGCTGTTGAGCGGCCCGTGACCCACGTCCCTGGCATGTTAAATTTACACCGGTCAAACCGTCCAATTATTAGATATAGATCACTTTTAAGTCTCTTGAAGAAGGGATGTGTGAATTGTAGGACTGTTACACCGCCCAAACCAGTTCACAAGCACGGCCCAGGCAGTTCGACGTCAACTGCGGGCAAGAAGAAGGAATTTGATCCGTCACAGTCGCTCGTCTTCCAGATGCTGCAAGAGGAGAACGAACGAGCAAAGCGTGGATACGTTGGCGAGCCGGTGGAAGAAGAGCCAAACGTCAGGCGACAACCGCCGCCACCCCAGCAGCAGCAACCAGCAGCGGGACGACGCCGACAACAACCACAGCAAGGATCAAGACTGCAGGAGCTGTTGGAGAGAGATCGTGCTGCATCACAGCAGGAAGAGGACGAGCACCTGCGACACATCGACACTAGGCCACAGCCACAGCAACCACGCCAACCAGCCCCACGCCATCACAACCAGCAGAGAACTCAGCCGCCGCAGCCAGCTGGCAGCTCGTACCACAGTACAGCTACATACCACCAGTCCACCTACATGAAAGGATCGCCAGGTGGTAGCTACTACCAGCAGCCAACGAATCCTTCGTATGAAGAATACTACCAGCAAGGCTACTATCAGAATGCACCTCACATGGCTGGCTACTCATCTTATGGACAAGAGGGCGTGCCTATTTCTGAATTCTAATTATGTGGGCATTTGTACATAGCAATAGTCATTAACGAATGTCAACTTGTTACCAGGTAAAAATACATTTGGAATGCGACAATGAAAAAACGCACCAACAAAATTTGAAAACTACTGTACATCGTGTCCGAGATTATGCTTAGATATTGCCAGTCAAGTGTATTTCACAGTGTGCACGTATGTTGGAGTGACCTGTTGTGAATTTTAGCATTGCTGTTGTATTTGCTGTTATTGCTATGATATGATAGGTCAGACTAGTTGTTAACTATGGCTGCTTTCAGACCTAACAGCATCTAAGTGCCTCTGCATTTCAATTTTGAGGTCAACGCAGATATTATTGTACTAGTATGTAACAGAATCTGAAAATGGTTGAACAAACACTTATAAGGACTATTGTGCAATGACAGCTGAGACTGAGAGGCTAATATTGACTTTCCAAATATTGCTAAATTTGATTAACAGATACGAAAAAACTATTTGAATTGTTGTACTTTATTAAATTTCAAGCAGTTTGTACTTTACTTACAACATAACCTGAGTAACTACTGGTAGTCTTTTACACACAAGATGCATTACAAGTAATTCAGGAAGATTGTTTTTACTGGCTGGCCAGCAAAATAAAAGGATATGCAGCATTAAGTTGATGTGCCAATAATCAAACACCAAATAATAAAATTTAATCACTACAATTTTTAAAGCAGCAAATGGCAATAGATGACGTCTGAAATGTGAAATGCAACAAACCAAAAACTCATGTACTGACAGCATTTAAAAATCATTGCACTGCAAAGCAGCATTCCAGTGTTTCACTGTACAAGTCCTTCCATCATCTTGCTACCAAAACAGCAAGTCAAACTCGTAGGCATAGCAATGATGAACAAGCATTACATGTGAATCAACGTTACATTGGAATAGCAGGCTGAGGTAGTGAGTGCTGCTCTGCCTGTATAGCGATTTACAAGCCGCAATGTATCCTCCTGTAGTCAAGACGGCTTGCTGCACTATATGTCCCAGGTTCAAATCCTGCTGGTTCCAATATTTTTACACCCCCACATTTTAGCTCTATTCACGCCCGTTTTCCAGATTATAGCGATGAACCTAACTATGCCATTGCAGTGTTGCACAATCAATGATTATACTTGCATGTCACTTTCTCTGCAATAGCTAAGTGACTTGTTGTTACGCTAGCTGCATCTAGCGGAAAGCATACTGTAATAGAATAGTCTGGTGTCCGTCCATCTTGTCGGTAAATTCACCGTGATTTGCCAGGGGCAGCATGCGACGTGGCCAGCATAAATTCAGACCTGACAATATGAAGGAGTGACATATTTGTTTATTTGGCCTTTTCCAGGTCCCACAGAAGAAAACTTACGGGAAACTGGGGCAGGTATATATATCTTACCATTGAAGTTCCCTCTGTCAAGCAACAATTCCAATCAGTAAAAAGTAGCCCCATATGAGACTGACGGTCGACTCTTCGAAACGGACAGACCGTGCCAACATCAAAGTCACATGACACAAAAACTAGGCCAAATATCACAAATCCGGCCCGATCAAATTTAGATATTGTGTCCTAGTTTAAGAATCTGGTGAGTTTCCAGTTCCCATTGTAAATGGTGGAGGAGATAGCTGTTGAAAATGGCCGGATTTCCAACTTTGAAGGGCTCATGACCTTGACCTTGGATCGGGTCATACTGCATACCATCATGCATCACTAATTGACTTCTACCTAAATGCAAAATTTCATTGAAATCTAAGGAACTTTTTGTGGACGTATGTACGAACGCATGTACGTACATAAGTACGTATGCACGGATGGATGGACGGACATTCGAGACCATCAGCTTTATTAGGTTGACTCTGTCGAAGAGTCCACCTAAAAATCACCTAGTGGCCACATCTTTTGTCAATCCACCAACAGACCTCTGAGAACCAGTGTAAAGGGCTCTCTTGCAGCAGAATACCTCCTACGACAAAGTCTGAACTGGTCTTATAAAGATAATGAAGGAGATGTCATAAGATTATGGATTCAGCGAAACAGGAACCAAAAATGCACCCGATAATGTACGTCAAATGCTTCAAAATGTCACAGTCACAAGTATCAAATTATATTCAATCACCTACTGGCAATAACATGTCTGGAATGGCATCACAGTCTGTTACCTCTGCTCAAACACAAGGAGTTGCCTAACAAGTCATTCGTTTCAAGCACCATTTAATGCTCAACTGCTTGATTTAATCGTTAAACTTCAGTTCATTGAGTTCAATAAGAATGTCAATTTAATATCAATCTTATTAACCAACTGAAGTAATGGTCTGGCTTTTGCTATGGATAGTGTGTATGTTGTATGTAACGTTGGTGTATTGTGGTTAAACAACTAAATATATAAGTTGGTTGTTGGCACAAGGATAACCATAGACAACAAGTAGATTTTATTAAATGGGGCCCATATACATCCATGGAAAGGGAGATCTCCCCATAGGTTGGAAAATTTGTGGAATGCCTATGTCCATAGAGATGATGTGTGACTCAGACGTAAACCCACGGACTATCTCAGTATGATTATTGTTTGTTTTTGTATCGTAGGGCAATAGTCATTATACTGGAATATGGGCTCACAAAATTTTCAACTTTGCTTCACCATGGTCTGCTATCTCAGCCGTTGCTGAACTTTTGTGAACAACATGAGATGAGAATACACTATGAAATTCAATACAAGCATATGTAGTAAGCGGTACAAAAACAACTAACAAACCACATGCTATTCATAAAGAATGTGCAACAAAATACTGAAAGACGAGGCACGATGAACACACATTTACTAACAGAGCAGTAAAGCGATTTAACTCAGTGTGTCATAAAGCACACCAGAAATTAATGAAATTAAACGATGACTGAAAAATACTTTTGCTGACAGAGATGTGGCACAATAGTGAGTAATCATCCAGCACGCATAATGAATATTTTACTTACTTACACACCCAGTCCTCAAACAGCATCTCAATCAGTTCACACGTTTTCTCACAGTACATCCGTGTAGCCAACACACAGACCATGCTACACGTAACATCTATTACAATAGGCCGCATCTATGCTATGCATGCAATGCAGCCTAACAATATCAAGGCACAAGTAAATCAATAACAATTACGGTTTGTACGTAGCACATCATGAACAACTCACAGAAAATGTAACATATCAACAAATAAAAACAGCAGTGTAGACTTAAAATTAACAAACTGAAGTGTCACGCACTTTGGTTAACAAGCTGTAAGTCAGTCCTTGAAGAAAACGAGCAATGACAGTTTTGGTAGCACCATGCAACTTTACGATGGTCCCAAGAAGCAGACATTAAAACTACCCACTGCAATTACTTCACAAAATGCCACTTGTTAACTACAACACAAAACACATACAAATACAACATGGAAAGAACACATGTGATGCTGACTAAACCAGCACCATGGTAACTGTTTTATGTTAGATATTGTAGAAAAATAAATGTAAAATGTAATCCAGTAAAAGCCGTCAACTACGGCTGCACACGACACAGTAGACTTAGACTGATAAAAAACATAGTCAACGGCTAACAAGTGCATTTGTTCAGTGTTATTTCAGTTTAAAATTATCTCTCTATTACAGTTTGGGTTTTATTATTGTTCCAAATTATTTCAGTTCCATATCATGCATGCGGTCACCATGTGCAAATATTTCTTAGATCATTTTATGGTTGGATAAAGCCATCATTCCCGTACTGACTGACTGATTAAGGCTTTACGTCCCCCCAACACAAAATAGGTCATTTCAGAGGCATTCATCCCAGCCAATCTCTTGGCTCAGTACTGAACAAGAACTCATCAGGAGGTGAGATAGCAAACGTAAACTTTTTTATGATGATATTGCACACGTACTTCAAAAAACCAAAAAAAGAACCTATTTCGTTTCACAAATTAGACGATAGCTAGGCAAGTACTGCACATAGTAATCGTAAATTGTCCATAGTTATGGCTCTGTCAACCGGTTTTACACAATGTACCCCGGAAAGTACCAAATTCGGTAAAAAGTGCAAAATAAGGGCCATTTCACCGTTCAAGGTCATTCAATGTCACCGATTTTGGTACCAATCGAAAGCTCACATACGACTTCCTATCAGTGATTAATACAAACTTACCTGCTATCTTGGACCGTTTGCGAGATATAGCCTTTGAAATATCAAAAATCGCTATATTTGGGTACCCCTCTTACATTTAAACCCCCCGGTGGAGGGGTTCCCCTGGGACAATCTCCGTAAAATTTTCAGTGAATGTCAACGGATGGCCAAGGTACCAAATGGCATAGAAAAATTGCTGGAAATTAAAACCGGCTGAGTAGGGTGCACGAACGTTACAGACGACAGACAAACGGACGGGCGATAGCATATAGTGAACGTGAACTTGCGTTCACGTTCGCTAAAAATTAAATCAAACACAACAAAACCAAACATGCATCTGTAACAAAAAATACCACAACATAAAATTAACACAAAAAACTAAATCCAGGTTTGGTCACCTCCTACAACCTCTGGCCTGGAAATGGAATGACTAGATAAATCAGAAAGTAAATGAGTAAGGAAGTAAATAAATAATGAAGAAAGTATATGGAAGGAAGGAAGTAAGGAAGAAAGAAAAAGGATAGAAGTTAAGTAATCAAACAAACAATTTATATAGCGCCAAAATCAATAAATGATTCAGGGTGCATTATTTCCCCATAGCCCATACGGGGCCACTCCCATAATGATTTTGCATCCTAAACTGCCATAAAATTTTCACCACTTATACCCAAAGGCAATGCATTTATACTATCACAAGACAAAAAATACCAAACATACAGCAGACTGAATGAGTCAAAACAAACCTCCCAGCAGCAAGCACATCACCCAAATGTCACTGTTCGTTTGAGTAATATCACCTTTCTGATTTGACTTTTTAATGTTGCACATCACTGTTACGTTTGAGTTAACAAAGTGGCTCCATAAATATGACACGCTGATGGGGTGGTGGAGGTTGGTTGCAGGCCAGTAAAGGAATAGGGAAGAGAAGCAGGAATGGGGAAGGTGCCAATAACGGTGCAGCTACTGTTGATTTATAGTCGCAAACAGCATACGGAGATGGACCATGACACGACCTTGTTAATCTAAATCCCACGCTCAAAACAGGTCTGTTAGTTACACGTTGTATGGGCAACTGTCATGTCACTTTGGGCTTTCTATGTAACGCTTGTTTGTAAATTAGAGGCATATGAGACAGACAGACAGACGTGTAGTGCACAGTCTGCCATAAAACAACAGCTTGTTAACTCTACCTTCAGCAGGAATGCACACTGAGGCACCGAGCGCAGGATTCTATAGAAAAGATTAAAACAACATATTTTAGTTTTCTATTTTACACCATATAGTTACATACATATAGAATGGAATATCTATATAAAAATTCATTTAGTATCAAACTGAAAAGTATTCACACCAATCTTAACAAAAAGCTGCACTATATTCAGGCCAAACGTCTATTAATTACTGTCACAGCATTTTGCAAGAGGTAATTATACTGTATCAATCATATGAAAGCTACAACAGTAACGATTTATTTATTATGCTGTTATCATACTTAAAGGGGGGATAAGCCCCCATGGTAAATCAGTCACAGTAGATGATTTTCGTGGAATAGCTATCAGTCCGGTACTATCTAAAGTTCTTAAACACTGCATACTTGTGCGCCATGAGAATCTATTTAAAACTAGCGATAACCAATTTGGATTCAAATAAACGGTCTGGCTGCTCTCATGCAATTTATGCTTTCAAATGTATAACTGAACATTACACTTCAGCCGGTTCCACAGTCAATATATGTGCGCTAGATTTATCTAAAGCATTTGACAAAATGAATCACCATGGACTGTTTACCAAATTAATGGAAAAGCGTATACCAAGTAACTTGTTAGCTCTGCTAGAAAAATGGTTTTCATTAAGCGCGACCTG
>Ga0209780_1005046_pt1 | contig 10339 bp, 8 predicted proteins | sample WorMetexBAHAMAS2_FD_187384 | JGI IMG/M metagenome (GOLD analysis project Ga0209780, IMG submission 187384) | Marine gutless worms symbiont microbial communities from Max Planck institute for Marine Microbiology, Germany - Inanidrilus exumae... | ecosystem: Host-associated > Annelida > Digestive... | reverse complement strand
GTGTAAAAGTCGTTGACAGAGCCATAACTATGGACCATTTACGATTACTATGTCTAGTAGTAAACGTCAGCAGAGAGACCGCGCGACGCCCACGGTATAAGTTCTTAGCAGATTGATAAATTCAAGACTTAATGCGCAGTACTGGCCTAGCTATCGTTTTGATAAGAGGTCGTATATAAGCTTTCGATTTGTACAAATATCGATGACCTTGAATAAAACTAAGCGGCAAAATGGCCCTTATTTTGCATTATTTCACCGAATTTGGTAGTGTCCGGGGCACATTGCCTAAAAGTGGTTAACAAAGCCATAACTATAGGCAATTACGATTACTGCCTACTAGTAAACGTCTGCAGAGGGACCGCGCGACGCCACCGGTATGTTATATCAATCAATTAAAACGAATTTATATAGCGCCCTACGTCGCAGGCGAATCAGAGGCGCGTTATATAACTGCGAGGTGGAAATTCTGTGGGCTAGCAGATGCTAAAATTCAAGACTTCATGCGCAGTACTTGCCTATCTATCGTCTAATTTGTTAAACGAAGTACGTTTGTCTCTTTTTCGGTATTTTGAAGTAGGCCTACGTGTGTGCGATATCGTCGTTAAAAAGTTCACGTTCGCTATATCATCTCCTGATGAGTTCTTGTCAATTCCTGCGAAATCACAACTAATATGTGCCATATTTTTATAGGTATGGGTGTGGATGTGGCATTTCTGCTGGTAATTAAATTATTATTTTTAACAAAGTAGTAAATTAAAGCAAAAGTGAAAGAGCTGTGTCCTGTGGAACTACATTAGAACTTGAATTAGAAATTAACGTCCGAAGTTTGACTGCGCTGACGTGTAGGCAAAGGAAATCTATCGGAGCACGTATAAAGGCATAATGACTCCTCCCGTACTTCTGGATCTAACTGGAGACGGCGTTGTTGACATCGTATTTGCGACGTATAACTCGACAGTGGTAGCCGTCGATGGTCAGCATTACACCATGCTGTGGAACTTCACCTACCCGCTCTCAGAGACATACGCGTAAGTATTGACTCTATCGTCATCATCATCTTTTAATTTGTTACATCAAGAGAACAATGCAACACAGTAATGCAGGGAGCAAACAAGAGTCATAAGGCTAAATAAATAGCACTTACAGTGATCCAACATTAAAAAACACTAGGCCTAATTATGTCTCTGCATGATTCGCGAATAGTTTGTCTCCGTCTCCGTTTAGTACTTCGCCCGCGGGAGCGGTTGCGAAGTATTGTGATGAGCATGTCTGTGTATGTATCTGTTTGTCTGTGTGTTTGTCTGTCCGCTTGTCCGTGAGGATATCTCCGGAACCACACGCGCGATCTTTACCAAATTTTATGTGCATGTTGCCTATGGCCGTGGCTCGGTCCTCCTCCGCTCCGGCGTCGTTGCGATACGTTATATGTACTTCCGGTTTTGTGGATGATATCATTTTTTTCTATAATAGGTCGTATAGCGGTATGAATTTCGCTACGAAGAACCGATTTCACATAAATTTACTTATTTACTATAATGTCGGACATAGTTCAATTTCATATTATTAAAGAGCATAATTTTGACTAACTATTTCAAAATTACTCGCAGACTAAACTAAAAGAGGAACGGAGAAGTTTGACGATTAATGGGAAGAATTACACTATTTCAGTAGTCTCAGAAACAGTGCAAGATAGTGACATACAGCTGTAGTTACAATGGAAGGCTAATAGCAACTCGTACGCGCTCTAACAAATGATGCTACTTCTAATGCAATTGAGTGATTTCTAAGCACCTCAAATCACCCCATTTGTTATATTTGGCGTCGCCTTTCATAATTTTCGTAACCGTGGGCTAAGACTTGCTACGGTCAACCTAAGTTGACCGTAGCAAGTCCTAGCCCACGGATAGCAAACCTTCCCGGAAAGGGGCGTGGTAATGGTCACATTACCCATTTTATTCGAGCAACGCTTTGCTAGCGCCGTATATGCTGTGGACCTACATCTGTCTGTCTGTCCTTCTGTTTGACACAAGCCGGTATTGTACCAAAACGGCTAAAATTAGGATCGCGCAAACAATGCCCATAGTAAACGAGTGACTGTAGTTTACTGACGCAAAAAAATCTTTGTGAAATTCGACTGGAGTCGCCCTGAACGGGGAAGCTAAATGCACGTGGGGTAGGTAAAAATCTCGTTGTTCGACAGGTCAAGAAGTCGTCAGTTCATACATGCTCCCTCATTGTCCACTCCCTCATTGTCCACTCCTACAATGTCCATTCCTGTAATTTCAGCCACCCCGTTCAGACGCCTTACACCGCCGAAAATGTGTGTTCATTCGCCATGGCGGTCCGCGTCCACTACGGTGGGCTGGCGTGGTGCACATTTTATATGCTGGCCGCGTCCACAGCAGCGAGCGTAACGTAACGGCCTGGCGTCCGTCCGTCCGTCCGTCTGTCTGTCCCGTTGGCATACTCACCGTGACTCCCCAGGGGGAGCATGCGACGCGTCCAGCATAGGTCTACGTTTCGGCCCGACAATAAGGAGGACGGACATACTTGTTCTATATATGAGGCGATTTACTTACTTAACTACTTAACGTCACCCAGACTGACATCACTGGTAAAATTCACGTAAGCATGGTCGTATGCAGTACCGGTGCGTGTTGTTGTGTGTTCAGAACTCCGGCTCCGGGTTACTACAACGATGACAGTGTACCGGACTTTCTTGTCCACTGGCAATACGGGCCCGGATTTCCTGTCTACTATCATTCCGTTGTATGCATTAGTTGTACTGTATGCCACACAGTATAGCATGTCAGACACCGACTATGATTGCTACTGCTTGGTGTCTCTTTTAATCATATGGGCGACATATGCCAAAATTGTGGGTGGGTGGGCCAAAGATGCACTCCAAAACGACGTTCTGAACTTTAATTGCAGAAATTGCGCAGTTTAAAGTTATTTTGCATTGCACTCAAGTTCATTCGCAAATCTCAATGACGTTTTATAGTCATTTAACAGCAATAATTCTATTTAAGCCTGAATCTCACACTGCTGCACGCGCGAGTCCCAAAATCGTGCGCAACAGCACAAGTGTCAGCAACATCACAAACAGTTTTGATGGAATCAGCTTCGCTGTGGTTCACGCAACCAGAATTTTCAATGGGTTCCATGCGTCCCACCTGGCAGTTATTCCGGCCACTATGTATCTCGTAAACGTCGACGGCGGGAATCCTGTTTAAGATGTGGTGGAAGGATGCAAACCTTTCACAGTCTTTCATCCCGTGTTTTGCCTCTATCCGGAAGTACACGCGATTCGCCGCCATGGGTTGGACGATTTCTCTAGGAAGTTTCGTCCAGTATTTTTATGAAGTTCAATGCGTGGGTGTAGGCCTGTGTTGACCCTTGATGGATGGGTTATTTCATTCGATAGAGCGAAAATAGACTACGGCGGAGTGATCACGAGATAGCGCGAAAATTTGCATAGAATACTAGTAGACATTTACACCCGCCGTATTCAGTGCTACAATAATGGTCAGTGACCTTTACTGACCCTTTAACCACCTTTTTGTAAATTTTTCAACATCTTTCTATGGAATGGGTGAAGCTAGGCACTTCAGATTTATTACTAGCCACCGGCTAACAAATTGCCTAGACAGTGCATGGTCATTTTGGATAACCTATACATTTTTCGACTGGTTGAAACTATATAGTTATATATCTCAAATCTGGTACTCCAATAATTGACACGTATTGTTGGAGATAGATTAAATAACTCCCAAAGTAGGAATGTTGTCATGTAACCCATTTAAAATTTTTCTATCCTTCTCGTATTTTTGAAAACAAACTGTTAGTACTACCTAAAGGCGCATATCTGGATCATGTTGCCCTTTTTAGAAAAATCGGACTTTTCTTCTGGAACGACTGATTGTGGCAAATACTATCGCTGTCAGCAGTTATATAGCTGAGAAGCAAGTTAATTTTCAAGTGAGCCGGAGCGTCGCGCGGTTTCTCCGCGACAGCTGAGCTTCTTGTGCTGTTTGTCAGACGACAGTTGTTGACGGCCAGACCGGCGCTCCTCTGTTACTTCCTTACATTCGCAGCTCGGTCGGTGCGCAAACATCACCACTTACGGTCAGTGTCGATGGACAAGGTCACGACATCTTCTCGCGGCGCAATCAGCAGCTTTTAACAATAGATTGGCTCATGCTGTCTGGCGCCGCAATACCGGAACCGTTTTGAGTATTGATATAAGGACAGGTCACGATATCTTCCTCTACTGGAACGCTGACTGCATCGGTCACGAAGGACAGGGAGGAACGTATGACTTCGTTAAAGGTTCGTGTAGAAGTTACAGATTTGTACTTTCTACGTAAGCTTACAATATAGTGATCGACGAACGTGCGCTAGGTGGAGAGGTCTTCAGCCTTCCACCTCCTAAAACGAAGAGAACTGGGCTTGGATGTCATAAAAGTTAGAAAATATTGTCTCGTAATTGCATGTTTGTTGCATTTTGATGCGCTTTTACAGTGGTTTGCGGCGTCATTATCATGAACCAGCCAAAGTCTACCAAGTAGACGTGGTGACGAAATTTGCTTCGGATCGGCTCGGTTTTCTATGACTGGACTTCGGCGGCCAAGCCCGTCACTGCTAAACCTCTGAATACCAAATATTTTCATTAGGCCGCATCGCATGCACGCAGATGGGCGTGGTCGCGTCACGTGACCCATTTTAAACTTTTAGTCCCCCTAAGATATCTCTGGAATGGCTTAAGCTAGAGACTTCAAATTTGGTATACATGTTGATCATGGCAAGTCCCAGCCTACGGAGGACAAATCGTCACTGAAAGGGGCGTGGTCACTGTCACGTTACCTTTTAAACTTTTGGAAAATAAGAGATAATATCTCGAAAACGGTACAAGATAGCCTTATAGTTTCTATTAAATTCGAATAGGAAGTCGTATGCGCTCTATTGAATGTTTATGTTCCCGATGACCTTGGGTGACCCCTAACGTCCTCAATTTCGACATTTTGCGTTGCCTCATGTTTCTTCGTAATTGATGATCACAAAGACTTCAAATGTGATGTACAGGTTGGATGTGCAAGTCACAGCCTACGGACGGCAAACCGTCCCTTATAGGGGCGTGGTCAGGTCATGTGACCCATTAAAAATTTTTGGGGCTCCAATCATATCACTGGAACGGCTGAACCTAAAGTCGTCAAATTTTTTTACACAGGTATAGGCTATATCAATTCTAGCAACAGGATGACATATCATCCACAAAATAGGTGTGGTTATGGTCATGTGACTTTTTAAATTTTACCGTTTGCTGTGATGCAGCGCGTAGCGCGGGTTTGTCAGCGATAGCTGAGCTACTTGTTGACATAGAGGCTACCCTCGGCTTATTACTTCGCACGCGGCAGCGGTTGCGAAGTATTGTGATGAGTACGTCTCTGTATGTGTGTGTCTGTCTGTCTGTTCGCGAGAATATCTCCTGAACCACACGCCCGATCTTTTCCAAATTTTTTGCATGTTGCCTGTGGCCGTGGCTCGGTCCTCCTCCGGTAGGGTGACGAATCCCAAGGGGAAGGAGCAGTTTTGGGGGTTATCTTCCCCACTGACAATGCATTGTACATCATATCATTTGGGACCTATACAAGAACGGCTGAACCGATCGAGATGCCGTTTGGATGATCAGTGGGCTTGGCTTGGCTCGAGGAACAGTGTGTTACGTGGGGTAACGATCTCCGAAGGAGAATGGACAATTTTGGGGAAACATGTGCCCAACAACTCCCTATGAATTGCGAATTGGACTGGTCTATGCAGCGGCGTGCACACGATAAAGCTTGATTGCAAGCGTTGGACGATATTATCGGCCGCGCCGCGAACGGGATGGGGGTGGAATTGCACACCGAGGGCGAAGGCTGATATCTACGATTACCTGGACTTACATTGTGTTGAAAGGAAATTCGAGTATCTCCAAAATAAGGCTACTTCCTTCTTAAACGTTTCCCCAAACTTTGGACTTATCGCAAGTGCACGTCGATCATCGCAAGTGCTGTCAACTTTACTGGACGCTCAGTGTGGCAAACTGGCGACGATCGTTGGTCGTCGGTTTATCACACTGTCTGTCAGACGCTAACCGTCCAGCTTTGTGTTCAACACGATGGGAGTAATGCAACGCAGCGTGTCGCGCGGATTTGTCTGCGGCCGCTGAGACTCGTTATCTGTTACGCTAGACCTGTACGTGACTGTCATCCTCATCGTCATCGACTGATTTATCGTTTCGTTACCGATCACGTCAGCCGGAAACGTAAAGCAATCGGTGGCGTCCGTCCGTCTGTCTGTCCGTCTGACCGTCCGTCCGTCTGTCCGTCCTTCTGTCCGTCCGTTCGTTTTCACTCTATCTTTTAAATCGACTGACTTTTGAACATGATTTTGCGTGTACGTGTGGCCATGACCACGTAGCTCGCCTGGGATTGAAAGTCAAGGTCAGAGGTCAAAGTCAACGGTAAATGTCCAGCGTGTATGGGCATGGTAACGCAGTAATGCGGCCGGTCTGACCTCGATCCTCGATGGAGGATAGTTTGTTTTAATTGTCAGCTGCATCTGTAGTCACTGGCGGCATTTTGTCGTTGACAGGCACGAACGTACATGAACAGAGTCGATCAGATTTCTGTCGACTTCGCTTCCGGACGCACGGCGTCAGCCGCATGTACGCAATAAGCCGTGACGTCACCGCTCCTGGTGTAGTCGTCTACGACTCCGGTCAGACCGCGTCTCCATTTTCAGTGATAGTCGAACCAAATGTTTGCCAAATCGAAAAAGTGGGGTTGATAATAGGCGCAGGGAGGATCGCTGTCTCTTCTCTCTAGTAGGCGAGTTCTGCGGCTGTACTCCTCACAAGGAAATGAATTCTTTTTAGAGTGGTGTGTTTTGATGCATTCTTTACATACGCATGTATTAGGCCACCATGTCAGTAAGTGTTCTTACACGAACCTTGACATGGCATTTGTTTATTTTCTTAATAAACAACAGTATATATATATTCTAAGTGGCATTAACCGTAGGCTTACATTCAAATTACAATCTATCACAGTCACCTTTAATAAATTACCCAAGATTTTACCTCCGTTTGTCGATCTGTTTTTTTCGCCCAGATAAAGCAAATTTTGACCATTTTTGGTCATATTTATACTGATGGCACGTTTTATTCCGCATTCCAATGAAACGTGCCATCAATATAAGTATAACCAAAAATGGTCAAAATTTGCTTTATCTGGGCGAAAAAAAAACAGATCGACAAACGAAGGTAAAATCTGGGGTAATTTATTAAAGGTGACTGTGATAGATTGCAATTTAAATGGTAATTATATTTATAATTATAATAATATTTGGTAATTATAATAGTAATGTAAACTATACACAACAAGAGGTTCCCACACATTTCGAGAAAAAAGTAAAAGAATTTGTGAGGGCTTTGGGGGACACGACCCCTTGCCCATAATCACGACATGGTAGCCTAAATCGAAATCTGAAGGGCAGACATAAGTGCGGAGTTACCACCTGTATGTCCAGCCAATTGTAATGTAAATTAATGACTTGTTATACGATACGATACGGTAGATTTACGTGCGCTCAAAAGGTGACGAGATGGCCAGCTTAATCTAGTGCACGGCACAGAAACGAAAAATAAGGAAAAACTAAAAACAAAAAACCGAGTAGATTAGAAGAATCGGTCCTGGCATCACTTGCATCATTTACAACAAATAAATTTGATTTGATTTGATATACCTACTATGAATAACCACGCTGACGGCAATCGCGGGTGGTAGGGCTTTTACCGCTGTCTGTCTGTTTTTATTCGCACGATATCTCAAAAACTGATGCAGCTGGGGTCACCAAACTTGACATAGCAATGTTCCACGATGAGTCCTGGAAACCCATTTATTTTTCAGTTAAAAGGTCAAAGGTCAAGGTCACGAGTCACAAAAATATTGCCGGTGTGGGTCTTTGCACTCTAGTTCATTAGTTATCACGAAGTTTAATCACCGCACTGAAAATTATTGTTACACGCAGTCTAATTAATGTCACCGCGTTCTCTGCCAGAGTCACGCAAGGCCGTCGAACATGCGTGGACGGTGGACACGAGCCAGGAAGCGGAGATGTTCCTGCGCCAGCATCCGGAACGCATCGACGACTTCAGACGCTGGGTCGACTACGTCGGAGGCCACGCCCACGCTGATCACGTGGTATCGCAGGTGCGCGAAGTCGTTGTCGTTATGGCGTGGTACGAATTAGTTTTGCACGCATGTCTAAACTGAGACCGACTGCTTCGACGCAGTCGGTTGAGCGGCATCCGACCTGTAAATGTTTGTTCCCACATCCGGCTCCAACAGATCCTAGAGGTTCCGTTTGCCATATGGAAACGCAGCCTTACCGGGAGTAGTGGAGTAGGCCTACCTCCAGAAAACCAGGTCAGTTAAGAATAAACCGAAATTAGTAATGGTGATTGTAGTAGTAGTAGTAGTAGTAGTAGTAGTAGTAGTAGTAGTAGTAGTAGCAGTAGCAGCAGCAGCAGCAGCAGCAGCAGCAGCAGCAGCAGCAGCAGTAAACTAGTACTCATTTACCAAACACTTGTTTTATCTGTCCGAGACGTGGATAGACTCTACTTGCCTCCGACACCAAGATCCTGCATTCCTTCTACATGAAATGTCAGAGACATATTCTTGGGATCCGATGGTATGACAGTATCCGTAACACCGAGATAGCTGAGCGTACCGGACTGCCGCCACTCATTGATCTAATTATCAGAAGGCGCAACAGTCTGTTTGGTCACGTAGCCAGGCCTGGGAAGAACACCCCAGAACATCAAGCTCTTCAGCGCCAGATCGACATCGCGCTTGGACGTCTTCCTGGTCGCTCTTGGTAACGTTACCCAGGTCGCCCAAGAAGCAAGTGGCTGGATCAGATTCGCTGTGCCAACAAAAGTAAAGTAAAGGTAAGTATGAGGTATTTATATAGCGCGTTTTTACGGCCTAAAACAGTCACGAAACGCTACAGAATGGCACGTGTTAACGGGATCACACAGTTTTTACCTGCCACCCACACGACCATCCTGACTTTACTCCGTAAACATTCACCAGATGGCACCACCCGAACAAGGCGACACACATTTGATATAGCTTACTACTCAATTTGTCCACCTCGGAAGGATGAAAGGCTGAGTTGGCCTAGTTGGTTGACCCATAGCGGACGGCTTGCCCACATAAGTGGTCACCCGTCAGCTGCAGGTCGAGCGTGGGACATAGAAGTTCGCTGGTCAAAGACCAACGTTCTAACCACTGTGCCACGCAACCTGGTGATCTGTGGAGATTTGCTATCTGTCAAGGTCATTGTGGGGTGATGCAACAGTCCCAGTCGACTACGCGATGACGACGACGAAAAGTAACATGTCTATAGAACTACTCAATGTCACCTTAGCGGATTTTTCAGAAGTTCGTTCTTTCCTGCATGGCGATTAATTAGAAATAATTACTTTACCCCCAATAAGGGCGCGAAGTATTGTGATTAGCGTGTCTGTCTGTCTGTTTATTTGTCTGTCTGCTTGCGTATCTCAAAAACTATACGTGCAAATATCACCATATTTTCTGGGCATGTTACCTGTGGCCGTGGCTTGGTTCTCCTCTAACGGCAATTCGATATGTTATGTACATCCGGTTATGTGGATGACATCATGTTATCATAATGCAGGGAAAAGGCCAGAACCAAAGACGGCACGTATGTTTCGGCCAGTTCGCCAGGTGGCGGCACCAGTCGGACCTCAGACAAAGTTGTTGTGTTGAGATCGCCAGGTGGCGACACCGGGGGCAAAGTCTGCCGTTTTTACTGCATGTTTTGTTACGTTTGGAACTTTGTAAACAGAACTAACACAGTCTAACGAGACAAAAAAACCATTCGTGGTGTATTGCTGGCAACCAATGTGTAGCGTTGAGGTTTCGTCTGATTTTTGTGATTTTTAGTCTTAACTTGTCGAAATGTTTTACTAGGATGAAACTGTTGCGTTTACGCCACAGTCGTTCGACGATGACGTACGCGAGGTCACGAGACGTCAACGTAACGACGACCGGTCTTCGTGGAGTCGATACTCGTCGGCGACAGACCACGATATCGATAAACAGAGATCTCGGCGCATCACTAATAGCAACATTAGACGAAATGTAGAGGCGAAAAGAAATAAGGATCGACGCAGAAAAAGACACGTTGGACCACACGATGAAGGTGGACTTCAGAGGCTTATCTCAACAGGTAATGCTTTACACCTACAAGTATCTATAATAATAAT
>Ga0209780_1005045_pt1 | contig 10340 bp, 9 predicted proteins | sample WorMetexBAHAMAS2_FD_187384 | JGI IMG/M metagenome (GOLD analysis project Ga0209780, IMG submission 187384) | Marine gutless worms symbiont microbial communities from Max Planck institute for Marine Microbiology, Germany - Inanidrilus exumae... | ecosystem: Host-associated > Annelida > Digestive... | reverse complement strand
GTCGAAGGTCCAAACCATACGCACGTGCCATATCTGCCTCCCAAACCGCCTCGGGATACAGAATCATGTGTCACGCCCTTTGGGAATCCCCTTCCCACCGATTCCGTGTTCCTTGAACCCGCTCTAGTCCCGCCGAATCGCGAGTAAATCACTTGGCGGCGCGCGGGTGGGCGCGGCGATGCACGGCGGCCAAGCGTGCCACGTCCACGTCCGTGTAGCGCTGGGTGGTGGACAGCGAGGCGTGGCCCAGCAGCTCCTGGATCGTCCTCAGGTCGCCGCCGCCAGCCAGCAAATGGGTAGCGAAGCTATGGCGCAGGGCGTGTGGCGTGGCGGTCTCGGGCAGTCCGAGAAGCGCGCGCAGTCGCCGCATCTGCCGTTGCACGACGCCGGGGTTGAGCGGTCCGCCACGGGCGCCGACGAACAGCGGGCCGTCCGGGCCCGGCGACCAGGGGCATGCCCGCAGGTAGGCGTCCACCGCCTCGACCACCGCAGGCAGCACCGGCACCATGCGTTGCTTGCCGCCCTTGCCGGTGACCACCAGAACGTCGCCGCGCGGCGCCTGGCGGTGGGTCAGCGCCAACGCCTCGCCGATGCGCAGCCCGCACCCGTACATCATCATCATCAGCGCCACGTCGCGGGCGGCGACCCACGGGTCGTCGCTCACCATGCCGGCCGTCTCGACGGCCGACAGCGCATCGGTTTCGCCGAGCGCCTTGGGCACGGCGTGGGGGACCTTCGGTGTTCGCAGCGCGCCGACGGCGGCGTTCGAGGCCAAGCCGCGGCGGTCGAGGAAACGGAAGAATCCCCGCACCGTCGCTAGCGCCCGGGCAATGGACGTGCGGGCAAGACCGCGGTTGGCCAGGTCGGCCAGATAGGCGCGAAAGTCAGCCGGGGTCAGGCCGGCCAGGTCGGCCAATCCCACAGTCCCGCCCAGGTGGCCGGCGCAGAAGGCGAGGAATGCGCCGAGATCACGATGGTAGCCGGCAACCGTATGGGCGGATGCCCGGCGCTCGTCAGTCAGCCATCGGTGCCAAGCGACCACAGCGGCAACGGTTTCCACGTCTGCCGCGTTCGAAATGTCAGGAAAGGTCTGTTCGGTCACTCCGCCGGCCGCAGGAATCGTTCGAGGCACCGCTCTGTCACCCGCGCGACAAAGCTCACCAGGTTCGTCCCCTGCCCCGGATGAAACGTGGACCGGCGCCGCGAGCCCAGCGCCAATACGCCCTCCGCCACGCCGGGGTCCGGCCGCATGCGCGCCAGCGCGGCGGACCGCACCATCATGCTGCCGCAGCCGAACAGCCGACCGTCGTCCATCATGTCGCGCACCAGCACTACGTCCCGGCCCGCACCCACAAGGCGGTCCACCTCGCTCGTCGGGAGCGGCCGCACGTGGCCGGCACCGAAGGGGATGCCAGCGTCCGACTCGAAGCACAGAACGGCGACGTCCACGTCCAACAGCGCCGGCAGATCCTCAGCGATGATTCGCAACAGGTGGTCCATGTCATCGGCGCCCAGCAAGGCCAGTACGGCGGCGTGGGTGCGCGTTTGGGAGACCAGGTTGAGCCGGCTGGTCTCGATCACCTGTTCGGTGCAGGCACGCAGCCCGTCGATTTCCTCGCGCAGGGTTTCCACCATGTAGCGCTGGATATCGACCACGCCCTCGTTGCCCCACCGTTCCGGCGGTGCCAGCCCTACCAGCACGTCCGGATAGCGCAGCAGGAAATCGGGATGATTGCGCAGATAGGCGGCGACACCGTCGGCTTCGGCTTCGACAGCGGCATCCGGATCGACGTCGGTCTCTGGGATGCGCTCACTCGCAAGGGGGTGCGGCTGCGCTTCCGGTTCGCGGCTCATGCGGCGGTCTGAATCAGCATGCGAAGAGGTTCCTCAAGGCGGCTCGAAAAAACGCTAAAGTTTAGGTCATGGCCGCAGCCGATGCCAATTCACCCGTTTCGGGAGCAGCCGGACCGGTGCCCACCGAACCGGTTTGCCGTCCCGCCGGCAGCCGGGTCGCGGTGCTGTTACCGTTGCCATTGGCCGGTGCCTACGATTATCGCGTGGCCGACGGGCAGTCCCTCAGCGACGGCGACGTGGTCCGCGTACCGCTGGGTCCGCGGCGGCTGGTGGGCGTGGTTTGGGGTGGTGGCACCGGTGATATCGACGAATCGCGTCTGAGGCCGGTGGAAGCGACGCTGCCGGTACCGCCGTTGCCGCCGGTCATGCGCCGATTCGTCGACTGGGTTGCCGCCTATACGGTGCATGCGCCCGGCGCGGTGCTGCGCATGGTGCTGTCGGTGCAGGCGGCGCTGGAGCCGCCACGTCCGATCCTTGCCCTGGCGATGGCAACGCCGGAGCCGGAGGGCCTGCGGTGGACGGCGGCTCGCCGCCGCGTGGCAGAGGTTCTGGCGGAGGGCCCACCGCGTCCGGCGGCCCATCTGGCTCGCGAAGCGGGGGTCGGCCCGGCAGTGGTGCGCGGCCTCGTGGGTGCTGGCGCATTGGTGCCGGTCCCGATCGCCGATGCGCCGCCGGTCCTGCCCGATGGCCGGCGTCCGGGCCTGCCGCTGTCGGCCGCCCAATCCGAAGCGTCGGCGGATCTTGTCAACGCGGTCGGTGCCGGGTTCAGCGTTTCCGTGGTCGACGGCGTGCCGGGATCGGGCAAGACCGAGGTCTATTTCGAGGCCGTGGCCGAGGCGCTGCGTCAGGGATTGCAGGTGCTGGTGCTGCTGCCGGAGATCGCCCTCGGCGCCCAATGGCTCAGTCGCTTTTGCGCCCGGTTCGGTGCCGATCCGGCCGAATGGCACTCGGATCTGGGTCAGGCGCAGCGCCGACGCACGTGGCGGGCGGTGGCCGAGGGGCGCGTCCCGGTGGTTGTCGGCGCCCGTTCGGCGTTGTTCCTGCCGTTTCCAAACCTCGGCCTGATCGTCGTCGACGAGGAACACGATCCCGCCTTCAAGCAGGAGGACGGCGTCACCTACAACGCCCGCGACATGGCTGTGGTTCGGGCGCGGCTGGGCGACATCGCCGCGACGCTGGTGTCGGCGACGCCGTCCCTGGAAACCCACGTCAATATCGACGCCGGCCGTTATCGTCGGCTGCACCTTCCCGATCGTCACGCGGCGGCGACCCCGGACGTCACGCTCATCGACCTGCGGCGTGAGGCGCCGGCGAGCGGCAAATGGCTGTCGCCGGCCCTGGGCACCGCCGTATGCGAAACCGTGGCCGAGGGATCCCAGGCGCTGTTGTTCCTCAACCGTCGTGGCTACGCGCCGCTGACCCTGTGCCGGACCTGCGGGCATCGGCTGCGCTGCCCCAACTGCACGGCTTGGTTGGTGGAGCACCGGCTGGCCGGCCGCGTCCAGTGCCATCACTGCGGTCATTCCGCACCCCTGCCGTCCGGGTGTCCGGCGTGCGGCGCCATCGACAGCCTGGTGGCCTGTGGGCCGGGCGTCGAGCGCCTGGCCGAGGAGGTGTCGTCGCTGCTGCCGGATGCCCGGTTGGCGATCGCCGCCAGCGACACCCTGACCGGCCCGCGGGCCGCCGCCGACCTGGTGGCCCGCATCGAGCGGCATGAGGTGGATCTGGTGATCGGTACGCAGATCGTCGCCAAGGGGTATCACTTCCCGCTGTTGACGCTGGTGGGCGTGGTGGATGCCGACCTTGGCCTTGGCGGCGGCGATCTGCGGGCCGCCGAACGCACGTACCAGTTGCTCTACCAGGTGGCTGGCCGGGCCGGTCGCGCCGCGCGGCCGGGGCGTGTGCTGGTGCAGACCCACATGCCGGACCACCCGGTAATGGCAGCATTGGCCCTGGGCGACCGCGAGCGGTTCCTCGCCGCCGAGGCCGAGGATCGGCGCGCAGCCGGAATGCCGCCGTTCGGTCGTCTAGCAGCGCTGATCGTGTCCGGCCGGGACGAGGCCACGGTGGACGACGCGGCCCGGCGACTGGCTCGACGGGCGCCGGTCGCCGACGGCATCCGCGTGCTGGGGCCGGCGCCGGCACCCATGGCGCTGCTGCGCGGACGGCATCGGCGGCGGCTGCTGCTCAAGGCACCGCGGCAGGCGGGGGTTCCGGCATTGGTTGACAGGTGGTTGCGGTCGGTTCGCTTGTCGACGGCGGTCAGGGTGCAGGTGGACGTGGATCCCTATTCCTTCCTGTGACCCTGCCGCCCCTCTTCACCGGCGGGACTGCTTGTCGGCGGCGTGGCTCTGACATCTCACAACCTCAAATCGAAATGCCCCTGGTCGTAACGTGCACGTGGCGGGGGGGGGGGAGATGGATCGCCGAACCGCCGGCGTGAGGCCGCGAACGAACCGTCGGCGAACGCCAATACTGATGGTTTTTTCGCAGTTTGCGGGCCGTTCGGGCGTCCGGCAGTCGGGTTGCAAGGGGTTGTCGAGTGTGCTAGGAAACCAACGCTCCGAGCGCGCGCCTGGCCGCGGTTGCGGGGGGCTCCGGGTACGCCGGTGCTTTCCCATTGTCCTGCCCAGTGGGCGCGGCGGCCCGCGAGAAACCGCGAGCGTTCGCCAGATCGCGCGGCACCACGCGAGATGACCTGGACGCAGACGGTCGCAACAGAATCCGGCGCGACAGCAAAGCCGCGTGGTAACGAATAAGTCTTGAGGGGACCCCGGGTGACGACCGAGTCCAGAGGCGCCGAAGCCCTTTCCGACCGTTACGCCACCGCGTTGTTCGAATTGGCCGAGGACGGGAAGCAATTGGACGCGGTTGCCGGGGATCTTGCGGGTCTGCAGGCGCTGATTTCCGAGAGTGGCGATCTGCGACGGCTGATCCGGTCGCCGGTGATCTCCCGACGTGACCAGCAACGGGCCATGGCGGCGGTGCTCGAGCGGGCCAAGATGGCCGATATCACCCGACGGTTCATCGGTGTCGTGGCGCGCAATCGGCGGCTGTTCGCGTTCCCATCGATCATCGTCGCCTATCAGGAGATGCTGGCCAACCGTCGCGGCTTGGCGACGGCACAGGTGGTTTCGGCGAAGGCGCTGAGCGCCGCGCAGATCGAGGCCATCGGAATGGAACTGAAGAAAGCGACCGGTGCGACGGTGGCGGTGGATGCGCGGGTCGATCCGAGTCTGCTTGGCGGGCTGGTGGTCAAGGTCGGCTCGCGGATGGTCGATAGTTCGCTGAGCACGAAACTGCAACGGCTGCGCCTGGCCATGAAAGGGGTTGGCTGATGGACATCCGGGCGGCGGAGATTTCCGCCATTCTCAAACAGCAGATCGTCGATTTCGGCACCGAAGCGGAGGTGGCCGAGGTCGGGACCGTGCTGTCGGTGGGCGATGGCATCGCCCGCGTCTATGGCATGGACAAGGTCCAGGCCGGCGAGATGGTGGAGTTCCCCGGCGGCATCAAGGGGATGGCGCTGAACCTGGAAGAGGACAACGTGGGCGTCGTGATTTTCGGCGACGACCGCACCATCCGCGAGGGCGACACGGTCAAACGCACCGGCGCCATCGTCGACGTCCCGGTTGGCCGGGAATTGCTGGGCCGCGTCGTGGATGCCACCGGTGAGCCCATTGACGGCAAGGGACCAGTCAAGTCGGCGGAGCGCCGCCTGGCCGAAGTGAAGGCCCCCGGTATCATTCCGCGCCAGTCGGTGCATGAACCCATGCAGACCGGCATCAAGGCCATCGACACGCTGATCCCGGTGGGCCGCGGCCAGCGCGAACTGATCATCGGCGACCGGCAGACTGGCAAGACGGCCATCATCCTCGACGCCATCATCAACCAGAAGCGGATCAACGATCGGGCGAAGGACGAGTCCGAAAAGCTGTATTGCGTGTACGTGGCCGTTGGACAGAAGCGGTCCTCGGTAGCCCAGTTCGTCAAGGTGTTGGAGGAGAACGACGCCCTGGACTACACCGTGGTGGTCGCCGCCACGGCTTCCGAACCGGCGCCGCTTCAGTTCCTCGCGCCTTATGCCGGATGCTCCATCGGCGAGTACTTCCGCGACAACGGGATGCACGCAGTCATCTTCTACGACGACCTGTCGAAGCAGGCGGTGGCCTACCGTCAGATGTCACTGCTGTTGCGGCGGCCGCCGGGCCGCGAGGCGTATCCGGGAGACGTCTTCTATCTGCACTCCCGGTTGCTGGAACGCGCGGCGAAGATGAGCGCCGACAACGGCGCCGGCTCGCTGACGGCGTTGCCGGTGATCGAGACCCAGGCCGGCGACGTGTCCGCCTACATCCCCACCAACGTAATCTCCATTACCGACGGCCAGATCTTCTTGGAGACGGAGCTGTTCTACAAGGGCATCCGGCCGGCGGTGAACGTGGGTCTGTCGGTGAGCCGCGTCGGCTCCGCGGCTCAGGTGAAGGCGATGAAGAAGGTGGCCGGCACCATCAAGCTGGAGCTGGCGCAGTATCGCGAGATGGCGGCCTTCGCCCAGTTCGCCTCCGACCTCGACGCGGCGACCCAGAAGCTGCTGGGCCGCGGCGCCCGCCTTACCGAAATCCTCAAGCAGGACCAGTTCACCCCGTATCCGGTGGAAGAACAGGTGGTGGCCATCTTCTCCGGCGTTCGCGGTTATCTGGACAACATCGCCCCCACCGATGTGGGCCGGTTTGAGAAGTCCCTGCTGGACGACATCCGCGCCAACGGCGGCGAGATCCTGGAAGCGATCCGGACCGAAAAGGACCTGTCGCCGGCTACCGAAGAGAAGCTGACGGCCTTCCTGGACGGCTTTGCCCGGGCCTTTTCCTGATCGCAGACCCGTCGGCAGCCCTTTAGGCCAGCGCCATAACCCGGAGAGCCGTTCTCGATGCCCAGTCTGAAGGACCTTCGCAATCGGATCGGCAGCGTCTCGTCGACGCAGAAGATCACGTCGGCGATGAAAATGGTGGCGGCATCGAAGCTCCGCCGGGCGCAGGTGTCGGCTGAGGAAGGTCGCCCCTACGGCCATCGCATGGAGCGGATGCTGACCAGCCTCGTCGTCAGCCTGCCGAGCCTCGAGGCGGTGCCGAAGTTGCTGCGGGGAACGGGGTCGGAGCACACCCACCTGCTGGTGGTGGTGACCGGCGACCGCGGGCTGTGCGGCGGCTTCAACAGTTCCATCGTCCGCGAGGCGCGCCGGCGCGCGGACGCCCTTCTGGCCGAGGGCAAAGAGGTCAAAGTCCTCTGCATCGGTCGCAAGGCACGGGATGGCCTGCGTCGCGACCACGCCAAGCTGATCATCGACACCCTGGAGCAGGTGACGCGTGCCGGCGCGGAGTTCGGACCGGCCCGCGATATCGCCCGGCGGCTGCGCAACATGTTCGACGGCGGCGAGTTCGACGTCTGCACGATCATCTACAACACCTTCAGGTCGGCCATCTCGCAGGAGGTGACGGCCAAGCAGATCATCCCGGTGCCGATTCCGGAAGCCGGGCAATTGGAAGACGAGGACGCGGGCGACGGTGCCATGCAGGCGGTCTACGAATTCGAGCCAGGCGAGGACCTGTTGCTGGGCTCGCTGTTGCCGGCGGCGCTATCGATGCAGATCTTTCGCGCGTTGCTGGAAAGCTACGCATCGGAACAGGGCGCGCGCATGAGCGCCATGGACAACGCCACCCGCAACGCGGGTGACATGATCGACGGCCTGACCCTGACCTACAACAGGACGCGGCAGGCGGCGATCACCAAGGAACTGATCGAGATCATTTCCGGCGCCGAGGCCGTTTAGGCCGGAGCGGCGCCGGAAGCGGACGAGTTGGGGACGCGGGAGGAACCTTCGGGATGACTAGCAAGAACGCCATCGGGACGATCACCCAGGTCATGGGTGCCGTCGTCGACGTCCGGTTCGAGGGCGAGCTGCCGGAGATTCTCAACGCCCTGCACGTGGCCATGGAGGGCCGCACGCTGGTCCTGGAAGTGGCGCAGCATCTGGGCGAGTCGACGGTGCGGACGGTGGCCATGGATACCACCGACGGCCTTGTTCGCGGACAGGAGGTGGTGGACACGGGCGACCCGATCGCCGTGCCGGTGGGACCGGAGACGCTTGGCCGGATCATGAACGTCACCGGCGAAGCCGTGGACGAGCGCGGCCCCATCGAGACAAAGGGCCGCTATCCCATTCACCGGCCCGCCCCCACCTACGTGGAGCAGTCGACGGAAACCGAGATCCTGGTCACCGGCATCAAGGTCATCGACCTGATCGAGCCATATCCGAAAGGCGGCAAGGTGGGCCTGTTCGGTGGCGCCGGTGTCGGCAAAACCGTCATCATCATGGAATTGATCAACAACATCGCCAAGGCGCACGGCGGTTATTCGGTGTTCGCCGGTGTGGGCGAGCGCACCCGCGAGGGCAACGACCTGTACCACGAGATGATCGAATCCGGGGTCATCCAGTTGAAGGGCGTGGGCTCGAAGGCGGCGCTGGTCTACGGGCAGATGAACGAGCCGCCGGGCGCCCGCGCCCGCGTCGGCCTCACCGGCCTCACCGTTGCCGAGTACTTCCGCGACGAAGAAGGTCAGGACGTGCTGTTCTTCGTCGACAACATCTTCCGCTTCACCCAGGCGGGGTCGGAGGTCTCGGCGTTGCTGGGCCGCATCCCCTCGGCCGTGGGATATCAGCCGACCCTGGCCACCGACATGGGCACCTTGCAGGAACGGATCACCTCCACCAAGAAGGGCTCCATCACCTCGGTGCAGGCCATCTACGTTCCCGCCGACGACCTGACCGACCCGGCGCCGGCCACATCGTTCGCCCACCTGGATGCCACCACGGTGCTCAGCCGGCAGATCGCCGAGCTGGGTATCTATCCGGCCGTGGATCCGCTGGACTCCACCTCCCGCGTGCTCGATCCGCGCGTGGTCGGCGACGAGCATTACGAAGTCGCCCGTGAGGTGCAGCGGGTTCTGCAGACCTACAAGTCGCTCCAGGACATCATCGCCATCCTCGGCATGGACGAGCTCTCGGAAGAGGACAAGCTGACCGTGGCCAGGGCGCGGAAGATCCAGCGGTTCCTCAGCCAGCCCTTCCACGTCGCCGAAGTGTTCACGGGCACGCCGGGCACCTTCGTCAACCTCGAAGACACCATCAAGGGCTTCAAGGGCATCTGCGCCGGCGAGTACGACCACCTGCCGGAAGCGTCGTTCTACATGGTCGGTACCATCGACGAGGCCATCGAGAAGGCCAAGAAGATGGCCGAGGAAGCGGCCTGAGCGGCAACGGAGGATCGGCACCGTGGACGACACGATCCAATTCGACGTGGTCACGCCGGATCGGCTGACCATTTCGCAGGCCGTAAACATGGTGGTGCTGCCCGGCGGCGGTGGCGACTTCGGTGTGCTGCCGGGCCATGCGCCGCTGCTGTCCAACCTGCGGCCCGGAACCATCGCCATCTACGACCGGGCGATGAAGGTGGTCGACCGGCTGTTCGTCGAAGAGGGGTTTACCGAGGTCAAGCCCGACCGCTGCACGGTGCTGGCGGAGGAGGCGGTTCCGGTGAAGGACATCACCCGCGATCACGCCGACGCGCGGCTGAAGAAGGCCCATGATGCGCTGCTGGTGGCCGACACCTTCGGCGTGCGGATCGGCGCGGAGCGCGAATTGCGCGTCGCCGAGGCCATGTACGAAGCGATGGAAGCCTACGAAAAGGCGCAGGGCAAGTCGCCGGCCTGAGGCCCCAACCCCGATCCCTCAGACGTCCGCGCCGCGTGTGCTGATATCGATAATCGCTCTTGATTGCGGCTGAAACTGCGCCATATTTCGCATATGCGAAATGTGCGTCTGCTGTTGCCCTGGGAATGGGGCCGCTATCGCGATCACCTGCTGCGACTGGATGCCGGCGATCGCCGGCTGCGTTTCGGCGGGGTTATCGATGATGCGGGTGTCGTCGCCTTCGTTGACCGGCTGCGCGCCACGTCCGACGCCGTAATCGCCGCCATCGATGCCGACGGGACCGTTATCGGTGCCGTCCAGGTTTCCGGCACCGCGACGGCCACCGCCGAGTTGGCATTCAGCGTCGAAGCGCCGCACCAGGGGGTGGGCATCGGCCGGATGCTGTTCGACCGGGCTGTGCTGCTGGCGCGAAATCGCGGCTTGCGTCAGGTGGCGGTCCACTTCCTTGCTGATAACCGGGGCATGCGGCGCCTGGCACGGCGTGCTGGGATGACCGTCCTTGATCACTCCAGCGAGAGCGAGGCTTGCCTGGACCTGGCCCCGGCGACGCCGCAGACCTTGTGGCGCGAATGGACCGCTGAGAACGCTGGCCTAGAGCGGGTTCAAGGAACACGGAATCGGTGGGAAGGGGATTCCCAAAGGGCGTGACACATGATTCTGTATCCCGAGGCGGTTTGGGAGGCAGATATGGCACGTGCGTATGGTTTGGACCTTCGAC
>Ga0209780_1005044_pt1 | contig 10341 bp, 7 predicted proteins | sample WorMetexBAHAMAS2_FD_187384 | JGI IMG/M metagenome (GOLD analysis project Ga0209780, IMG submission 187384) | Marine gutless worms symbiont microbial communities from Max Planck institute for Marine Microbiology, Germany - Inanidrilus exumae... | ecosystem: Host-associated > Annelida > Digestive... | reverse complement strand
GAAAAGTAGAGTCCCTGGGCTATCGTATGGTGAAAAAAATTGCCGAAAAGTTCAACCGCCTGAGTAGGGTGCACCAACGTCACAGACAACAGACAGACAACAGACAGACAGACCGACAGACAGACAGACAGACAGACAGACGGACGGCCGATAGCATATAGCAAACGTAACGTAATACGTTGACGTTTGCTAAAAAGCAGACTGGAAGAAGTGTTACTTTAGTTGACGCTTGAACGTTGAGAGTCGTTTAGCGTTAACGACTGCCTGTGACATTGAACAGCCCTTCAAATTGGCTACGTCAGTTAAAATCATAGTTTACTATGTTTTGCTATTTATATGTATGCAAATTACGTCTTAAACGGTTTCAAATAAATAAGGTCACTCAAGGTCATCGGCAGTTGTACTCTATTCGATAGACTGCATTTGATTTCTCATTAATCTTTCGTTGTAACTATGTCTGATTCTTGTACTGTTTCTAAGATATAACCACGTTTTTATAAAAATATGAAGGACGCTACGCGACTCTAAGCAGACCCATTCGAGGGAGAGTTTGTCAGACGTAAGCTGAGACTGGTAGTAAGTAGTACTAAGTAAGTAAATTTATTGGTATATTGTAGCCATGAGGCTAGATTTATTGCATACAATTACAACAGAGTAAAATGCCATGGTCAGCCTATTTACCAGATTTGATGTACGGTATGTAGCTTCACTCATTCAAGAATAGATAGGATGAAATGACGTCACAGTAATTTATTATCTCTATGTTGTAGCCCTGGCCGCAACAGGGTCGCAAAGCCCGCAAGGTCGTACTTTCAGAAGTTAACTGGTGAAGAGTTGTAACTTTGTTTAAATAAAATTGAATGGATAGGTTTAAGAAAAGCTTGTGTTAGCGCTATATCGACGATCTGACTGTAAGTGCTGCAAAATGTTTACATTTCCTTGCCCTACATCATGGCGGCCAGAACAGTCGGCATAGATAAAATAAAGATATTACGATTTATGATACGACACGATACGATACGGTAGATTAACGTGCGCTCAAAAGCTGACGAGATGGCCAGTTTAATCTAGCGTACGGCACAGAAACGAAAATATAAGGAAAAAATACAACAAAATTAAAGGAATGGTTTTATAAAGTAACAGTTGGTGGAATGTTATTTTGTATAATTTGTACAACCGTTTTATCATATTTATTCCAGCTGCTAAAGTGACTGCCATAAACGTTGCGGTTCAAGCCAATGCCGTGAAAAAGTGAAATTGTAAATAACATAACGGAGTACTGACAGATAATAAAGAGATGAGTTAAACTGTCGCGCTGTTGTTTCAGACGTATGCCGTACCGCCTGGCGCAGACGTCACCCGCTACATGACATCAGTCCAGTCCTTGTCGGCGTTGACTGATGACCACGCTGTGACGTCATTTCCGCTATCCGCTGCAACTCCGGCGCAGATCCAGTACGTGCGGCCGACCACTGCCTGTTCCTACGATCAGTCGACCTATCGCGGCCAGTACACGGAGTCTGGACAAAACGGATACTGTCTTCCAGCTCAACAGCAGTACGGCGGACGAGCTCAGCCGCGCTGGAATGTCAGTGGATACCGAGGTGCGATTGCTGACGGTTATGACTGGTGCGTTCCGCCGAACGCCGGCCACCACGCTCAGCAGCAGTACGTCAGTGGGTTCGGCCGTCACACCGAGTCGTCGGCATGGCATCGTGGGTGGTCTGCCCGCTACCACCCGTACCGGTATGCTACCGCGGCTGCGACCACGGCCGGCTGCGGGATGATCTCCGTCAGTGCAGCTCCGTCGTCGTCGTCATCTAACTACGTGTGTAACGGCGTCGATCAGCGGGCACCTGCTCATACCGCGCAGTCCTACTCCCACTCACTAGATGGCGCTGTTCACCACTTCTGTCATCCTTCGATAATGCCTCAAGACGCCGTACAGCCAGATTACGTTGCGTATCTGACCAACCAGGCAGACTGCGTCAACGCCTACAACAATTATCAGATATCAGCTCCGCACGATTATTTTAACAACTGCTAATTAATTTCCCACTGTACCTTAACTGTATGACATTTTAGGCGACGTAAGAAAAATGTTGGACAATTTAGACCTAGTAGTTTGCTAACACTTACAACGTTTGTTGAAGCTAAATTGCGTGGAACTATTAATGACTTTTAATTATGTGCGAATGTTCAACTTTTTGTATGTAAATCAACTGTCGGACTGATTATTGTTGGTCTATTTTTTGCTGATTTTACTACGTGCTATGCTGTAAATATTCAGTTGAAGTCAAACGCGTGGTTATATTACTGCATGAAACTAGTGTGATTTGTATCATTCGCAATCGTAGAGCCTTCTTTCCGTGTACATTCACATATAGCATCGAGCTCACTATGGACTAATTAAAGTTGTAGCATCGTTCTACATTTATTGGCTTTCTGTGATCTGCTTGCCTTCTTACCACTAGCTATAACATAGGCGCATGCTCAACATTATTGTCGTTAATGGACTACAGCATCCAATTTGTAGTGGTTTAGCAGTCTTGTACTTAGGCCACTCTAAATAACTCTAATGTAATGTAATTTACAATGGTTCGATATTGTTTCCTTTCCAGTTCACTTTCCGCTGTTTGTCAATGCCCTTCTATGGCTGTAGAAATGGGCAATGATGCAGGGATAATGTCCAGAAGAACCAGGAAATACTTTTCAGAATCTTGTGAGCTGTTGTTCGGACAAATAGTCTGAACACTCGTAAATCGTCGACTTTATGCTTTACGCCACTAATATAATTATTATTGATGAATTTTAAAATTCTGAAGAGAGCGATCAACAACAGTCACGCGAATGTAGGCCATTAACAACACATCAATCGGACTTGATAACTCGACAATGAGGCCGATTAAAGGGCCAGGGCTTAAACAATAAGTGTAAAACATTTTATGTTTTTAATTAAAAAACAAAATGTTTTTATTCTTTGATGTATTTTTTCGCAACATTTAACGTAATAAGAATCATATGTCATGATGTTAAATGCTAATTTAAAATCAACTGCTAATTATAAAAATATTATTTTACTGTTTTAGGTATCATATTTCGCATAACTTCACATTCGCATAGACAAACACAATATAAAAGTTCTGATATGTCTCTGTAGCTCCTTATTTTATTTTTTATTTATAAACTTCGGAGAACATATAATACAATGTAAAAACTAAGATAAAAATCGTATATAAAACTCCACGACGATCACAGGGCATAAAAACGCCGCCAACATGACGCCGCAACATAAACACACGCACACACACACACACAAATAAAAAACATAAAACGAATTAAAGTTGAAATCTGTTCAGCATGTAATTTGTCAGGGCTACTCGTGCCAGTGCATTTATAAATTATTTCAAGGAAGTGGCACTGGTAACAGTTGATGGCAAATTATTCCTACATAAAACACAACGATGAAAAAAAATATTCTGATAGGCTACAGTACGACAGAAGGAGGCTGAAATGTGAAAATCACCTATACATTCGGTTAGACGAGTATGGCGTGAGTGCATAGACATGTCAAAGTAACGGAGTGAGGTTGTGCATGATTTTGTAGTAAAGTATGAGGTTTGCCTAAGACGCCGACATTCAAGGGTGTCAAGCTTAAGACAAGCAAACCTCTTACCATGCGATAAATTGCGTAACACAGTTATTTCGCTTGGTGAAATGATGCTGAACCCTTTCAAGAGCATTAACATGTTTGAACAAATGGGGTTCCAGACATTGGAAGCATACTCAAGGACAGGACGGACATACGTTGTGTATGCACGGCGTAATAAAGTAATATTGCGTCTAGAAAACCCTCTAAACAACATAGCAATACGAGCATATGCTTTAGAAACAACAGTATTAACTCAGTCACAAACTGCAAATAACAACTGTTGTCGGACAAGGTTATTGTTCTATGTTTTAAAATGTTTTATTAAAGTATAAAAACATGTTTTTAGTGTTTAATGTTCCAAAATTTATATTTTTACAACTATGAGTTCTACATAAAATACAAAATAATACAACTCGTTTCTGTACGCACTGTAATAATTATTTAGGCTTGTACGTTACTAACATCACATGAACCTACATAATACAAACCTTTAAACCTGAAATTCATTTACATGAGCGTGATTCGATGATTTCTTATCCAGGTTTTATACGTCAACTTGAAGTCCACCTGAATCTGTTGATCTGTTTTCATGCAGATGTTAGTTTTGTTGTCACTGTTTGCATTGTTTCATGATAGTGTTAGCTTTATGTGCACATTTTTACAGACGTTTTCAAAGCTCTTCGCTTTCTCTTCCTGTGTAGAAAGAGGAATAAGAAATCTATCATTGGATGATTGAATGACCACGATTACTGCGCATGAAACATTTTGATGGAGAAAACTGCGCCATAGGAGCAATAAATCACTAATAGACTAAAAAGTGACTACTCAGTTGGCTTGCGATGCACTAAATATCTGTCGATGATCTATCAGCGTTCTTCGACGTCGTCGTCGGATAATGCATTATTCCGCACGGAGCTAAATCACGTGACGCCGGCAAAGCCCCGTCTACAGAAATTGAGACAAATTTCAGAGCCACTCCGGCGTCAGCTGATATTCGGAAGCACGACTACGAGGTAAATCCGCAGCCGAAGACGACCGTCGATTATTGTTGTTTAACGCTGAGTCGAACGTTTTTCGCCATTGAGGTACATACCGAAGATAATTTATCATTATTACTGCTATGAAATCAGCATACAACAAAACTAAATTTAAGTGAATTTAAAATTAGATTGTAAAGTTCACCTTTAACTGCAAAGTGAAAACATCACCTGCATGCCAGTTTGCATATTGCTGAATTAACGTTCTATATAAAAGACGCAATTTAACATAGAAATTCAGAGAGTGGCACTGTGGCATAAAATACAGAAATTAGCACAGATACTAATATTCAGTGTTTCACATTGGTTTAAATTTCTATTTACTGAGACTTAGCTATCAATTTATAACATTTCCTATATTAATTTTTACGATTTTCGCTTCATTACTCTGCCTTCGATGGGGTTCGAAGTATCGCGAGCATCGTGTCCATACATCTGTCTGTCTGTTTGTTTGTCTGTCTGCTCGCACAAAACGTCCAAATTTCACCAAATTTTTGTATATGTTACCTGTGGCCGTGGCTCGGTCCTCCATTGACGGCAATGCAATATGTTATGTACCGTACTTCCGGTTTTGTGCATGACGTCATGTTTTCACATGATGGAGCGAGTGGGCCAAAATCAAAGACGACGCGTATGTATCGTCCAGTTCCCTAGGCGGCGGCACCGGGGGCAAACACTGCCGTCTCCGACTGCGTCTTGTTTTTCTTCAGTGCCGTTGTTTTGAAGATGCCGCATTACGCAAATTTCAACAGTTATTGTTAAGTTAATTAAATGCAGAAACTAACAGTAACGTAAACGATCTAAGATCATGCGAAGGAATTTATGCCGAAAGCTTGTATAAATCCTTGACAACTAGTTTTCTTGTGCAATTTTTGTTGTGCAATTTTTCTCTGTTTCATGTTTTGAAAGTGAACATTTTTCTTCACTATTTTGCGTAAGTTCAGCAATTCGTGCACTCTTTATGAACTGCCGAAAACAAAACTTCGTTGAAGGAGATATTTTGGCAGTTTATTTTCTATCTACAAACCCAAAAACAGAGATTTCATACCGCAAAACTCCTGTCTTGTTAGCAAATAGATTGTTTTATTACTGCTCGGGTATCATTCGTCGTTTGGCCTAAAGTTATGAATAGGTTTTGATAAAACGGCGCGCCTGTTGCATACTCGTCGCCAGTTATTCATCACTTTGGTATCAAGCCCGTACGTAAATCACGTCTGAGTCGACAGTAAGTGCGTCAGGCGGTGTTGCTAGCCAGGCGCCTTTCGGGTCGACGCTCTCTCAATTTAGCGGCGTCATGCGATGACTTCTTTAGCAATTCACATTCGGGTTTTGTAAGAGATGATGACTGATGCGCAAGCGCAGTGTAAGCAGCAGCAGCAGCAGCAACAGCGGTTGGCAAACATCGCTCACTCGGCACTCGAGTAAATCGCTGTCCGCTCTTGGCTCACAGCGTCAGCGTCTTTAACGATCCCGATGCGTCGTCATACGCATTACGCACCGCGTTCGGTCACGGCGAATTGTTTTCACATCGGCTGCGATCTTCAGTCGACAAAACCGACACCTCGATACGATTTATTGCACACGAATTGTCGACCGATACGACATTGCATGAAAGCACAGGTAAGTTTATCTCATACATCCCTGCAAAATGAATATACAAACCAATGTGACCTTATGATTAGCTGCATTTTTGTTTCACACGGATGTCGGACAACTATGAAACTTTTCATAGGTTCTCTATTTTCGCCACTAGACATCAAGTAAGTAAGTAAGTAGCCTTTTATTTCACCGTGACATTCGCACAATGTTACAACTTTACATAAGAAATACAAATAAAATACAAGTAAAATAGAATACAGAAAGCATGAAACAAAGTTTACAACGCATACACATATACAAGGCTAAAACAGGAAAAGATTAAAACCTAGGCTAAACAGTGTGACGTGACAAATGGAAGGTTATACATACTTAAATAAACAACGATTGATATAACAATTTTTAAACTGCGAATATTGAAGAGTGGGAAGGAGATATGGATGTTGCCTCTTATCAGATACGTTGTCGTTTATGACAGTTCAATAGCGAGTCTGCTTTTATGTTTTTATCTGGCATTGTATTGGGTCCCGTTTATCGTTATCAAACTTCCTAGTTTAGCCCGCGCGGCTTGCCTGCCCCGCGGGCTATATGTTTTGCTTGCGTAGTTGCGTTAATTTCTTTCCTTTTCTTATCATTTTATAATGATTTTTGAGCAGAGAGAACTCAGTTTCTGAACCGATTTTCATCAAATTTTTACCGTGTGGTAGGTATATGATCGTAGATTGCCGATTTGATCTCCTTTTTCAGATGGCTCAAGTGATGTTGCCATGGTAACCAATTTTTTGGTCAAAATTGGCAAAATCGGACTACTTACCTTTATTTGTAGCCCTGGCATTCTGAAACGAATTGCACTATCGCCATGTTGATTTTCAAAAATTTATCTGCTATCAATCTGCACTGTTTATAAATTTGCTGAACGTGGGTCTAGTAACTCCGGAGTTTAAGAGGATTGTCGGCGTGTACCCCTCATTTAAAATAACAAATTCTTTAAGACAAATTATCTCTGGATCTAATCGACCGATTTTCACCAAATTTTTATCTTTGGTAGGTATTTGATCGTAGATTAAGGATCTGACCCTCTTTTTCCGATCGCTTAAGGGACGTTGCCTTGGCAACAAATTTTATCGTCAAAATTCGCGAAATCGGCCTATTTACCTAAAGTTATTCGTCGCCCTGGCATTCGGAAACGGATTGCAATATCGCACTTTTGATTTTAAAAAGTTGATCTATAATGATCTGGATACATCATGTAAATATTTGGTGAACTTTGGTCCAGTAACTTCAGAGTTTAAGAGGGCAAAATGTGTACACCCCTCGTCAATCAGCAGTTTGGCTACGTTCACTTTACTGCTAGCCTTTGCGGAGATCAATGCTGAGTTTTCTACTGAGATAACTACACAGTTTTCTTTCACCTATACGCTAGAAGGCGTCACTGCTATGCCGCGCGGGCTACACGCTAGGCTCTGCCACGCATTTCTGATTTTAAAAATATATTTCTACGTTCATTGCTGTGTACTAAGGGAATAAAATGTGTGTATTAAGTTGTAAACGTTTGACAGAATCGTGAGATATTTATCTCGCAGCTCATAAAATTGCATGTAGTCGTAAGCGAGTAAGGACGAGGCCAAGCGGTCCGATCTTCATTCAGTCTTCACGCAAGACTGATATCTCTAGTGTACGAGGCGCCGCCGAACGAAACTGCCACTGATGCAGCTAATGCTGATGCCGATGTTGATGATGCTGGCGGCGCTGATCAAAGTCAGACACGTGCGATAAGATGACGTCATTCAGACGTGATTCATTGCGTCACACTGACACATATTTGGCCGCTGGGACCCGATGATAATTACGTCGGCCGCACAACTCTACTCTAGCCTTATGCCCGTGTCACATGAAACGGAAATTGTTGTAAGATTGATTGAGTTAAAGTTTTACGTCCCACTCGACACAAAATAGGTCATTTCGGAGACGTTCTTGCCAGCCAGTTTCTTGGCTACGTACTGAAGAAACTAAACCCAATACAACAAAGCAATAAATACAAGAACAAAATGACCAAATCTAACATGAAAGAACACATACAAAAGAAAAAATCTAAATAAACACACAAAAAGAAATCTAAATCTATCATGCAAAAATTTAAGAACTGCTCACGTGTGTGCGTATCATTGTGTACAAATGTCGTACACAACACAGCACAGAGCAGTTCTGATTATCTTTCCTCTTATCCGCCAGACAAGCACCAGAGCTCAGATGCTGTCCTCTGGAGGGAAGGGGGGAAATTGTTGTAAGAAAAATGTCCGAAAACTGCTGTCGATGATTAATGATGCTGGCTTTCGTGTGGCTGCTGCTGTGGCTTCGATAGCAACGCAACGCAACATTCATCAGAAGACAGTACAGCGGCCTAGCTACATTACAGCGGCGAAAACTGTGATAAAAACTAATGGCCAGATCACAAAAAAACATTTTCATTCGCTGATATTTTATTGCAAAATTTCATTTCCCTCTAGGTTTAAAGAAGTTTTAACAAGTACTTTTCCGTTTTACTTATGCTGGCCCGTTATACGTACAGTTGTAGGCCTATAGAGCAGCGATTATAAACAGTGCTTCTGCTCTTTCTTTTACGCTTTTTCATTAGAACTCTGCTCTCAGAAACGAGCCAGCGGTAATCAACGCAATTGTTGTAGATTTTGACGCATTGATGCTACTTTAAAATGCCGGTTTTATTTTACAGAGACAAGTTTTTTCGGGGCAAAATCCATCAAAATTTTATATAGGAATCTAAAATGACGTCTTAACACAGCCCGTCAGCGCAATGTATCAAAACTCTAAAATAAACTTGCCAATCATCGATTAATGCTTTTTTATAATTTCGAAGGGTTTGCTGTTCTAGTTTTACAGAAAGCCGAGGAACGTTTACTCAAATCTTGGTCGACTATTACTTTGGACGCATCCAATCGTACGTAATTTTACTGCGTTTTGCTGTAGCGAGATGTTAACCACAAAAATAATTAATCACAATCGTAATAAGATGGCATAATACAGGGTACCGTAGCGCAAAAAAATCGGGCCACACTGGCAACTGTAACTGTAAGTGAAAGGGCTGCTACGATAGTCTTGTCAGTAATTTTACTTAACAGGAAAACAGTATGAGCACTCATCTTACTAGTCCTGCTGCTTGTGTAACAGTCTATTCTTTTTAAAACGCACATTAATCTAACGACTAACGCAAACTTATCAGTTATCACTTGCATAGGTATATACCCACAGAGAATAGCCTGCAAAGCAGAAAACAGTCATTTGCCAAATGTTTTTTTACCGCTCAGTATCTCAGATTTACTATATAGGTCTACGTTGTCATGGGTCGATTGCCTACTCTGCAGCCCGTCATTGGAGTGATTATTGTTTAATTACTTTGTGACTGACTTGGTAAAATTTACTTTGTGTGCCTCTGCCTCCTTCTTTTGTTCTCTTGTTTTGCACAAATATTACAAAAAATATTAGTTATATAATCACAGTCAATACTCTTGAACAGCTGCCGGTTAATTTTCGGAGATATGAAGTGTTGGCTTGTTAGTATCACATATTTGAATTTCAGAATTGAATTTCAGTTTTGTTCAGCCAAACAATCGCTCGAGATGCTTTATTCCAGTCACGTGAGCATCAGTTCGCGCGGAATGTTGCATTCGATTCCGACAGAAAATCGCTGGAAGAAAAATACGACGCCAGATCACGTGGCAGAACGACCCCATTTATCGACGACGGTTTCTGGTTCGTGCGTCAATGTCATTACAGCTGAGGGTCGGTCTGTGATACTGTACGTCTGGTCGGCCGATCGGTCAGGCAGTCACTCCATCTTTTCTCGCAGTCACGGAGTCATCCGCGAGCAGCGGCTGCGGCAGCTGACGCCAAGAATCAAGTTGTACGACACGAGGTCTTGATGAACGCTGGGATATGCGTAATTACGAACATCGTTTGCCGCTGCAATTTATAATCATCATCTTCTTCTTCTTTCGGGGACAATTTGTCCTGCGTAGGCTGGGACTTGCTATGTTAAAC
>Ga0209780_1005043_pt1 | contig 10343 bp, 3 predicted proteins | sample WorMetexBAHAMAS2_FD_187384 | JGI IMG/M metagenome (GOLD analysis project Ga0209780, IMG submission 187384) | Marine gutless worms symbiont microbial communities from Max Planck institute for Marine Microbiology, Germany - Inanidrilus exumae... | ecosystem: Host-associated > Annelida > Digestive... | reverse complement strand
GTTGAGGGGTGTCGATTCTGTGGGGGGTCGAAAATTGCCCTTTCCCATTGACAAAGCCAGTGGCCGTTAACACAGGGCTGGCGCTACCGCGCAGCCTGTGATCGTGGTAACAAGATCTGTTTGGACGAAGGAACGTACGAACGAAAATATTCGTAAATTGGTGTATTCTTTGTGGCGATCCCTGAATGCTACGGACAATGTTCTTATTAATGCTGCATTACGTTCTGATCTACTTGCTAGATCACCTGTTTTTAGACGATCGCGCTACATTCTGTTTTAATTTTTAATTTCTACTGTTAATGTGTTTTTTTTCATTGTATTTTACTGCATGGGCTTTGAGCCTGCTATTGAATTTGAACGAATGAAAGAAAGAACCAGCGAACAGACGGACAAACAGTCCGAAAACATGGCGCGTTTGCCGACACTGTCTGCTGGTGAAAGCATGACGACAGTGTGAAGAATATGGCGGCAGTGACGAAATTCGGTGTTAAGAAACGACGAATCAGCTAAAACAGTCAATAGCACAATGTAAAATTTTCAAGACTTCATGCACAAAAAGATCTGCTATTGCAGAGGGACCGCAAGACTCGCTATGATAATCGAAATCTAGTCGACTGCTGCAGAATTGTACTGAGAGTCGCATTTGAAAGGTTTGCAATAGGTGAATGAATTTGAAGGTCGCTCAAGGTAATCAGAAATTGCGTGATTCGATAAGCCATACGACAGTTCCTATTAGTGGAACACGCTTTACCATTCGTGTGTAGATATAGTGCAGTTAACAACAACGTCTCTTTCTTGCACCATTTCCGAGTTACTACCACATTTACAGTGTACGTGACTGCCTGCGACCTTGTTAAGTTTTTGCAGTTTTGACACGACAGTTGAAATTACAAACCAATTACGCTTTCCGATTCATGCACAAACATATTACAGTCAAGACGTGCAATAAGTCAGGTGAAGTTAAAATGTTTTAAACAGAAAAAGTCACCTTCAGGATTAATCAAGGTCGTTGGCGTTTAGCCGTTTTGATGGAACTCTGGCTCGTGACGGAGGAACAGACGAACGGACAGACGGACAGCCGACAGACTGACAGACGGCCATAGGCTAGCACACACCGCGGTAGTATAGCGTCTTTCGGAATAAAAAGTGTACGATTTGAATGTGAATGTAAACATTGGCCAACAGGTCGGGAAATTGTAAGCTAGAATTCTGTCAGAGCGATCCTGGCGCAGCGTCACTCCTGCGTGCGGTATACTGTAGACATATTGGCAAAACGTCAGCTTTTTAGTGTATATACGACATGTTGTTAGCCCACTATCTTATTGTATCTTAATCCCCCGATATCGCACCATACCCAATAATCCTTACCTTCGTGTTGCCATTGGTTCGGAAGGATTAATTTAAATCCATAGTCGCTATCGTGATATCGTTGTCTTCGACACCATCAGTGCATTTGATCGGCTTATTATTATCTTTAAGGCTCAGCGCAATACAATACAATACAATACAATACAATACAATACTATACTATACTATACAATACAATACAATAAACATTCTAGTGCCCAGTCATACATAAAAACAGATCGACTGTACATTACAAAATGTCACTGAGAGATTAAGAACTAAAAGCAGTGCTAACTAGAAAACACAGACAGTCGTAGCGACATGCAGACCCACGCCGGCAGCAGCGGCACACGGCCATAGCAGCACGCGCCACTAGCAACCGTGAGACCGTGACAGTTTTCGTAACCGTGTGACCTTGACCTTTGACATTTTGACCTCTAGGTTATTGCATGCCGAGCTACTACTACAGAGTATATGTGTACCGAGTTTGGTGTTGATAGCTCAAGCCGTTTTCCTTTTAGAGTACGAACAAACAGACAGACAGACAAACAGACTCGACTGAACGCCCTACCGACGCCAGCTGCTATACAGCCGGTGTGGGTAAAAAGATATGTCTTAAATGCTCGTCGGAATGCGGCATAATCGTCGATGAGTCATATAGTAGCAGAGAAACTGTTCTAAACATACCGCCCGCAGACCGAGAAAGCATTGTCCGACAGACAAGGGCAGATCTGGGGCATGACGACCGCAGTTGACGACGTTGGGAGTCATTGACGCATAATGTGACGACGAGGTCCTTAAGGTATGGCGGAGAACGTTGATGGAAACTGTTGTGCATGATCGTAGCAATTTTGAACACGACTCAAAACTTGTTGAAGAATCTATACATTATAACTAATGCTGGCTTTTGTTAATGTTTCCTTAAGTGAGTTTAACAGTTTCTTAACTGTTATATTTTTGTCGTTCACTGTTCTTCTTAAAGGCGTTGTTGAATGTAAACGTTTGATGTTGACCTGTATACACCTAGAGGTGTGCGGTCTTGGGTGTTCGTCGCAAGACCAGACTAAGATCTTGGTCTTGAACGCGAGTCCGTTACGTTGACTTTATATTCGGTCGACGTCGTTTGATCTGTAACCTGGTTGACATGCAACGTGGCGTGCATAGTCAGTACGTTGTGTTGCGGCGAAAAGGACAGACTCGTATTGATTATACACACGCATGCATTCTACTCCTTATTACTGGCCTCACTACACATAGTGCAAAGGGCCAGACTAGTTACGGTTGCTGGCATCTGTCGTCGTCGTCTGTCATTGTCTGTGAAACTCCGCATATGCAACGCAACTCACAGGGGGCAGAACGCGATGGCGGGCCAGTAGTGTTACGTCTCGTTTGGGCGACACCTTGTTTTGATATGCAACTCATCCGCTCATATACCTATACGTCACACGGTTGTTATGTCCTGTATCTGCCGCTGATTACATCGGATGTTAGGCTATTCAGTAAGTAAGTAGGCCTAAGTAAGTAAGTAATACTTTTACAAAGCGCAGAAGTAATGTTAACGTAAACGAATCAAAGGAGCCCGATTATTGTCAAGAACCTCGAACTCGCTGAATGCACTGCGTATCGATCGAACAGGTACGTTTTAAGCAAACGTCTGAAACAGTCTGCACTGATGGTCGAATCCCGGATGAAATCTGAGAGAGAGTTCCAGGCTGTGGGGCCGGCAACTCAAAAGGCCCGATGGCCATAAGATATTTGTAGTCGGCTCCGAACTCGTGAAACAGTCACAACAGCGCCGGACGATGGCACATGACGCACATGTCACCAGCACTTTTTTAGTGCTGAAACAGATAAGCCTTGACCTGACGCTTTAACATGCACGAAGCAAGCTCTGTCTCCGCCTAACACATTTTCGGTTTCCATTATATCCAACAATAAGTTCCAGACGCAAATCTAGCAGCAAAGAGCCGCAATATCCGAATGCAAGGTCTTTGAAGCTCTACTATAAAACCTTATTTAAATATATCACGACTTTTACCGCTTGGCGGCATACTAGCGCTGTATAGTGCCCGTGTTTGTGTGTCTGTCTTCACTAAACGTTCGCACGACCGTCGTCGACGGCGGTCGACGGCGGTTAACGGCGGCAGTGAGAACACTACCACAATCTTAGATTTTTGAGACATGTCCTGCATTCGCACGCAGACTTGGAGAAGGGGTGAGCACAATAGCCTCAAAGTTAAAAGTTTAGTCAAAAGCACGGCATTTTGGCGGTTTTTTGTCCCGTAAGAACGGCAGTACAGTATATGCCGACCAATGGCATGGAAGAAGAGTATGCCATAGATCTACTCTCGCATGCCAAATTCACTCGTTACTTTCCCCGTAGGTAGGCGAAGTATTGCTATCAGCGTGTTTGTATGTCTGTCTGTTTGCCTGTCACTTTGTCTGTGCGCCCGTGTATCTCAAAAATTGCATGTCAAAATTTCATGAAATTGTCTTCACATTATTATCTATAGCCGTGGCGCGGTCCTCCTCTGACGACGGTGGATGACTTTATGTTTTCAGATAATTGGACACAAAACGAAGAACGACGTTGTTTCTTCGATTTCTTCAGATGCAGGTACCAAGCAAAGTCGGATGTCTACGGCTGCTGTGTTATTAGTTGAGGCTACTACGTCGCAGCTATAGATTGTCAAAAAATCATCGCAAATGCCTTAATTTCAAAGTATCAAGTTCACTGAGTTCATTAAGACGCGCGGGTGTTCTTGTATTGTTATCGTAACTCGATGGCGGCGCAAAGTCGATCGTAGCCGTTCTGTCTAAAGCCCCGTCCACACCAGCGACAATGTCGCTAAAAACGGCGACATTGTCGCCAAAAACCGCGACATTGTCGCCGAAACCGGCGACATTGTCGCCGAAACCGGCAACATTGTGTTTTTGGCGACAATGTTGCCGGTTTCGGCGACATTGTCGCTGGTGTGGACGGGACTTAACGAGCGGTGTGCATAATTTAACTGACTATTGATGCTCTATTGCATTTTCAGTACATTCCGTTACTGTACACGTACGGTTAGCCTACACGTAGGACAATAGACATAGCGAATCGATACATCCAGACCGAGAGAAAGAGAGAAAGGGCGACCATAATTTTGGATTATTGATATTGATAATCTTTAAATTACTAAACCTTGAAAAAATTGCATTTGGAATGACGTCACTACATCTCGGCGAACTCTGCGTCCTTATGTCACACAAAGCAATTCGATATGGTCTCCCGCGAACGAACTGCAACCTGCTGCATCAGCCATCGATCAAACGTCTATGTAGTTCCTCTTCTATAACCTCCCCTCCTTGCACGGCCGCATTAAGGTCTGTGGTGTTCTGGGCATCACCACCACAGTTTGGGGTCCATCTCCAAACCCGTCACAGTTACTTTGCCTCCGGTAAGGGTGCGAAGTAATGTGATCATCGTGCCTGATGTTGTCTGTCCGTTTGTTTGTTTGTCTGTCCGCTCGCGTATCTCAAAAACCACACGTCCAAATTTCACCAAATTTTTCGCACATGGTACGATCTTCCTCTGATGGCAGTGCGATATACGTTATGTACTTCCGGTTTTGTGGATGACGTCAGTAAATAAAAACAAAAACCGAAGAAGAAAGATGAATAATAATTCACATTATGTTTTTGGCAACCAATCTTTATACGACTCAGTATATTAACGGCGCCTGATGAGTTATCGTTTAATTTTGTTGTAATTGTTGTTGTTGTTGTTGTTGAAATGTATTTGCATTTTGCATATGTTCCACTGTTTATCAGCGCAACACGTACGGCAACGCGCTACTACCATACGCAGGTGTAAATTTTAAAAGTCTAAGACGACATGCAGTATCTCTGTTGATAGCGATGCCAAAGAACTTATGCCATCGAAGCTCGCATTATTTGCTAAGCTTAGTTAAGTATATAGTTAAGTAAGTCCGAATGTATCTGCTTTCTCCAAGTTGATCCATAATTACCGGAACCTTTAGCAGCGTTCGTCAGTATAATTTTGCCAACAGTCGTTATTTCTACAGGAAAATCACCGCCATTATATACACGCAGATAATGCTGAGTAAAATTCACCTAAAATTGGCCGCCGGTCTAGTCCATTTACCGTGCAGAAGTGATGTCAACGTGAAAGCTGGAGGTTCCGGTATAATCGCGGCGAAGTCCAATTATAGGGCTGCGCTTTTTTTCCCAGACTGGATTAATCCAGTCAGAGAAAAGATCACTCCGACGAGATTAATCTGATCCGGCGTTAAAATACGACGCAAGCAGTTCCGACATGTTTACCTTGACAACGCTAAGAGCAACGTGGTGGTAAATAGACCGGAACAACGCGTGCGTAAATGCGAAATTTGATGAGTTAACTAAACAGAATAAAAATAGACATGGTTGGCTCGGTTGCAATGAAAGTCTAATAGGAAATCATGTGCCAATACCCTTGAATGACCTTGAAGGTCACTTTTGCTGTTTGAAACCTTTTTAACTCCCATACCTCGTGAATTTACTTATATAGCGCGTCGCGCGGTCCCTCTGTATGCGGGAGATGAGCTTCTTGTTTTCTGAGTCGTAACGCTCTAGAACGATCACATCTGGTATTGGGCCGATTTACTACGTCCGAGCGATTCATTCCGCGTTTTTTAAATTAAGGCCAGATGAGTCCGACAGCTCTACATGACTTCGCTCTGACCAAAACGGGCGAGAAAACTAAATGGCGTGCCACGCCCATTTGTTTCCTGTTTCTGCGTAGCTAAATGCAGAATGGGAATTCCATGCAAAAGAATGTACAGGCAATGTTTTTTGTCGGATTTAGTAATGTTTATAAAAAATTGTTTTTGATATGATAGCTTTCCGCGTCCATCGGTGAGCTAGCACTGGCTACGATCAACCTACTTACTAAATTTGAACTCGTTATCTTCACCCGATACGAAAATATGAAAGGCGATACTAAATATCGAAAATGGGGTGGTTTGGGGTAGTTAGGGTCACTCAAGGTCACTGAAAATAGCGCCATTCGATAGAGCGCTGAGCGCATAGAGTTCTTAATGGCGTTCCCTAGTATCTATGTCTCTATCTTGCACGGTTTCTGATATATACCGAAATATTGGTCAAAAATCGCCGATTCGAACCTACTCCACCTCTATTTGGCGCCTTCGTTGATGGAGGTGATTCCGTCGGAAATTCTCCGATATCTTTGGCACCGGAATAATAGAGCACCTGGGCTATCGTATGGCGTTATTTGCGTGATCCTGCGTTTAGTCATTTTGGTGCAGTGCCGGCTTGTGACAGACAGACGGACGGACGGGCAGACAGATGGACGCATGACGACAGCGTATACCGCGCTAGCATGGCGTCGCGCGGTAAAAGCGCATTCAAGATTAGCAGAGCGATGGAAGCGGAGATGAGCCGCTGGCGTGCTGTGCGGTAGGTATAGCCGGTGCGTGCACATTGGACTCACGCCGCTGTCGCAGCCTCATCACCGGTGTATTCTGCTCGTTTTCCGCCGTCTTCAGCAGGTGCGCGCTCCTTGACTGCATATGACGTCACACACGCTGGTCACGTGACACCGGCACTCCGAGCGCGGCGTTCCCGAGTCGCAATACCCAGTGTTGCGATGATGCTCCGCTGGTGAGTAAACACAAATATTTACTAATCAGCGGTACAAGTGTACGCGTAATCTATTTGCCAGTTTTCCTATAGTCATACGTAGCATGTTCGTTCTCGAAACATCTACTTTTCAATTGTTACTTCACCTAAGCAGTTTAAAGTGATATAATAATTTTAACAGCAATCTATGCACGCGATGCACAACGACAGACGGCCATAAACATCACATAATTTTATGCGACTGCAAGAAATTATCGCTTGCACATAGTTCGTTTCAACCAAATATTGCCCAGTCGCATGCATTAGTTTAAGGTAAGCAGTGCAGTAAATACCATAGCCTGAAAGAAGTTGGAATTTCGTACTGCAAACTTTGACTGGTGACTGGTGAGTGGGTCGATTGAAAATGACGGACGATGAAAATTACGCGGATAAAAATGCTGGACCTGGCTGAAAATTATAGAATAAGAACCAGGACATGAAAATGCAGGACATGAAAATGAAAATGTCGGATTAAAATGAGTATAATTAGGCTGCTGTTGTGAGTCGACTGAAAACGCTCTGCAATTATTAGACTATTAGTGGTGTAGTTCTGTGATTAGTTAGCCTTTTTATTCCCGTAATTTAATCAAATATCTACCCACGAAGGCGCGTACCTAATCACTAATCACTGTGCAATATTTAAATCAATCAATCAATAAATCAACGTAAAATTTGTAGGGAGCCGCTATACGACACGTCCAGGAGCGCCAACAGTAGTCAGTGATTGATAAGCTCGATCAAAAAGTACATTCTTGAGTCGTTTTCTGAAAGTACTAGTGTCAGTGATGTCACGAAGATCGGATGGAAGAGTGTTCTAGGCGGCTGGACCGGAGTAGAAGAAACCACGTTCTCCAAATCTAGTAAGTGTAAATAGCGACAATAGAAATAGTAATAAATTGTACAACGACACATAATAACTCGTTGCGATGTAGTCCTACGGTCAGTGAATTAATTAACACGTTAATAATACTTCAAATACAAAATAGCGACTATGAAGATTAAAATGAAGTTAAACGGAAAAAACGCAGGTGAAACTCTTACAAAAGTCACGTCGATGTTTTGAACTGTCAGCTGAACATGCTACCTACAATCAACGACGTCAGAAGTAGGGCACCTGCAAAATTCTTACAAATTCTTAATGGTCAACACGGAGTACCATGTGAGTGTCAGCACGACAGAGTGGACAGCCGGCGTCCATAGTAACAATTCTCTCTACGCACGGAACATAGATTGGTACCGTACTCAGATCAACTTACTGAGGGCATTAGGCGCCAGCGGGTCAGCTCGCTCCGTCAGTTTCACACCCTTCCATTTGGTCTGTCATTTTCATGTCCTGCAATCGATTTTCAGCTCCGTCATTTTTAGGTTTCACATTTTCCGATCCTTTATTTTCATGTTTTGGTTTTTCATGTCCTGCATTTTGTCAGAATTTAGTCCTCCATTTTTAGCTTCGTCATTTTCATCGACCGCGGCGAGTCAGCAGAAGCACTAAAGGCCGTCGATCACAAATATTTGCAAACAAGAGATTCTCCAGGTTGGCAACGTGCAAAATCCTATTGCACACTCGTTGCAATTTCATACAGTACATATAATAACAACGACCTTATCTTTCATGCACCGTTCTCGACGTATTGCCACTTTGCAGTGTGCGAGATTGTCTGTGACCTTGAGCGTCCTTCAGTTTCGAAACGATAGTTGAAATTACAAGCCACGTGCGCTCTCCGATTCATGTGTAAACATATCGCAGAAAATACGCGCTACATTTCCCGAGGTATGGTAACTAGAAAGTTTCAAACAGCAAAAATGATCTTCAAGGACACTCAAGGTCATTGAGTAATGATGGGTAATGTTGTTATTCGATCGGCCACATAAGATCTACTATTAGCCGTCCAATGCAATTATATCTCGATTTTGCACCGTTTCCGATATATTATCAGTTATTTCTCAAAATTAAAAAGGTCAAAGTGACTCTGAACACATCACCTTCTGGTGATAGGCTAATCTATCATGCGTGCCATAGTAGGCCTACTCCTCAATGTCAACCTGCAAACCAAATTCGAATTATCTAGTTTAACCCATTTCAAAGCTACGACTGCGGTCCCAAAAAATTGAAAAATGAGTCACGTGACTATGACCACGCCCACTAGTTGGTCTAAAGAGCAGATAATTAGGTGCGCACAAGCAAGCGACATCAGTACAAGTAGGTAAGTGTCGCCGCGTTGGGCACATTGGCAGATCTTTCGCTTGAAATTTTAACGAGCCGCCTTTCGCGCGGCGTCATTGCGCATCATCGATCGCTTCTTACGCTCATCAAAAGACTTTTTCAGCCGATCTCTCTCTCTTTGCACGGCGCTCGTCGCCCGAGAGTATATAGCCTACACAGGCGTCGTGGCCGGCGGTCGCGTCGTGAGTGACTACCGACGAAAATGGATTAATGTTTGCCTTACGTGCGAGGCAGCGAGACAACGCGTTCCTGGAGCTTGACGGCTGGACTGCAGAGATATTTCGGTTCCCGTTTAATTCGATTCGATTAACCAATCTAACAGTATTATCGAGCACCGTATCGTCATTCGAATGTCGTGTGTGTGGGTCTACTTTCGTGGAGGGGCAGGTCCAGTCTTTCGCACCAGCCATATGGGTCATAAACTCGTCTTACCGGAAAACTTTAAAATTTGAACGTAAAATCCATTTTAACTATAAATTCGAAGAACGTTTGACAAATTACAGCAGTTTGAGGCTAGGATAGCCGAGATCCTATGTCCTCAACTCCATCGCTGTATTATAGTACTATATGTGCATAAGCATTTTTATTACTAGCCCACCTACACATAGTGTAGGGGCCAGACTAGTAACGGTTAATGGCGTCTGTCGTCGTCTGTAACACCACGGCGGGCCTGCAAGTAGCTTCACCCGCGCAGGCCAGGCGATGACTTCATGCCGCCTGCAGTCTAATTATAGCTCCACGGCTGCACGGCGGGCCAGTAGTGTTACGTCCCGTTAGGGCGACACCGTGTTTAACTTCCAAACTTGCCCATTCCAGAACTGGATTGTTGTGAAAAAGTTTCGTTGTGCGCTATATTGAGTAGCGAGTAGTATGAATGAGCATAGATCCTCAAGTACTCTGCACATCGTCACAGAAATTCAATTGGCATTTGGTTTTAGGCCTCCTAGTGATATAATTACCTATAGAATCAAAACTTTTTGTACAAAATATATGTCATGCGATAACCAATTACATAAGCTTTCGCAGCTGCCATTATAGCGTCGGACTTTTTTGTTAGCTATTGTTCGATATCAACTGGTTTATACTAGAA
>Ga0209780_1005042_pt1 | contig 10344 bp, 8 predicted proteins | sample WorMetexBAHAMAS2_FD_187384 | JGI IMG/M metagenome (GOLD analysis project Ga0209780, IMG submission 187384) | Marine gutless worms symbiont microbial communities from Max Planck institute for Marine Microbiology, Germany - Inanidrilus exumae... | ecosystem: Host-associated > Annelida > Digestive... | reverse complement strand
TGGTTAGGTCACGTGAACCACTTAAATTTTGGTGGGCACCAAACATATCTCCGAAACGGCTAAAGCTAGAGTGGTCAAATTTTGCATGCATGTAGGCTATATCAAGTCCCAGTATAAAGATGACAAATCACGCTTAAATGGGGCTGGACAGGGTCACGTGACCCGCTTTAAATTTTGACGCCCCAATGATATATTTGGACGGCTGAAGCTACATTCGTCATATTTTGCAAATGTGCAGACGGACGGACAGACGGACACACGATGACAGCATATACCGCGCTAGCATAGCGTCGCGCGGTAAAACTGATATAAAATGATAAGAGATAAAGAATATTAAAACTTTTATGTACATATTACTGAAACACATGCGTTCATGTTAGTGGTATTAAAATGTATGCAAATTTTGTTTAAGTTTGTCATAATTAATTCTGACAATGATAAAGTTCTACTATGTGAAACATATAACAGAGTGCAACCGATTCTTGTTTTCACAACAGTCTCACATTATAGTTTACGTGGAAGTGTAATAAGTTCAATACTGAATTTCCAGGAAAAAAACTAGTGTCTTGCTTCATGATAAAACGCCAGTCTACACCATGTTAATACACGACTGGGTCTGCTTACTACACAGATTGAAGTTCGCTGCTAACACTGTGTAGCGTAATTTAAAACTTGATATCCCAGTAACGTTAAGACGGTAGACTGATCTGTAGGAAACTACGCCGTGTTATTTGAAACAGAAGAACGCTTTGCGCCTATTCCATCGCGTCAAAACGAACTCTAACCATGTTCTGCATCCGTACCTCCCAGGCACCACTGACATTCCCTACCAACTTCGTACTCGTTCTCATCGTATGACATTAATCAATAAGACTAAACATCTTAACGATACAGATTTTATCATCCGGCTGCTCTACAAACACTCCTACTAGCCATTGCATTTATTGTATAATGCTTTCTATTCACTTTATACATAGCATGTATATGTGTATATTTCAGCACCGTACCGCAATTTCAACTTTAACTTTTACAACTGACTGTTACCAGCTTTAGGCACTTTAATATTTTTATATGTTCGTTGCGTATGACAACCCTCAATAAACGAACATGATGATGATGATGATGATGATGATGTGAAATCTTGCTTAATTTGGTTTAGGTTTGCAGTTGTTAAGAAAATCTTTTAATTTCTGTGTGCGATATGACACAGATTACTTAGCATATCTTCAACTACGCTCAACAACAGTATACAGGCAGCAGACCAAATTGCGAGTCATCCACTTTGCAAATTGATAGTCCGGTGTTTCGGTGTTGCTCTCGTCATGTGGAATTTCTACATCAATATTCACATACAAACTGATAATTACTGGTTACTGTTGGTTACTGTTTGTTTTTTTTGTAATTTTTTGTGTGTGTTTGTACTGTTGAGGATTTTTCCGCCGAGTATATATCTAGCAGCGTCAAATTTTACACTGCGGTTCACTAGCGTCCAAGGTAGGGAATCTCCCATTTTGGGGAACTTTGCTCCCCCCGCGGAAGCCCAAATCGGACGAATCGGCCAGCGCGTGAAGGACGATGAATGTTCCAGTTGGTGACTCCACGGCAGGCCTATCAAGTTCGCGCGGCGTGTGGACGTAGGATCGGCATGTGACGTCATGTTTCGTAACGGTCTAGTTGACTGCTAAAATCAACAGCTTACTTATTTTGAGCCACCCTGTATGCATACTGACACAAACGTTACTTGTATGTTGCTTTGTGGTGTCTTCACCGTCCCATCCAATGGACAGCAGTGGAGCTTTGATGATTGTCTGGAAATTAGGAGAGAAAATAAGCAAGAACTGTTCTGTGCTGTATTGTATACGACAGTTGTGTACAATGATGTACACACACACATGCGAACAGCTACGATACGATACGATACGATACGGTATATTTATGGGCGCTCAAAACCTGACCGTAGGGCCATCTCAATCTAGCGCATCATGCGCATGGCACCAGAAACGAAAAATAAGGAAAACTAAAAATAACAAGAAGCTCAGCTACCGCAGAGGGACCGCGCGATACGTTACATTAGTAAATTCGTGCTACATTTCACGAAGTATCGTGGGAGTTAGAAAGTTTTCAAACGGCAAAAGTGACCTTCAAGGTAATTCAAAGGCAATTGCAATGCTGGCAATCGATAGGCCACATACCATTAGTCTTCTATTGCCACTATGTCTCTACTTGCACCATTTCCGAGATATTGTCATTATTTCCCAAAATTTAAAGCGGTCACGTGACACTGAACACATTCCTTTTGGGAATGATAGGCCTATATCATGCATGCACTCGTACTCTTCTGTATTAATCAGTACACGACATTTGAAGTGCCTAGTTTCACCAGTTACAAAGATTTGATTGGGGCAAAATTTAAAAACGGGTCACGTGACTTTGACTACGCCCCTTCAGGGGTGGTTTGTCGCCGTAGGCTAGGATTTGATACAGTCTACCTGCTTGCAAAATTGGACGATTCTAGCTTAAGCCGTTCCAGAGATAGATATCATTGGGGCGTCAAAATTTAAAGTGGGTCACGTGACCCTGACCACTTCCCTTTTACGGGTGATTTGTCATCCTTATGCTGAGACTTTACATACAGTGAAGCAAAATTGACTTATCTAGCTTTAGCCGTTCCGGAGATATGGTCGGTGCCTACCAAAATTTAAATGGTTTACTTGACCTGACAATGCCCTTTCAAGGATAGATTTCGTTTTTCTGTGTTCGTTTAGGTTTAGCATTTTGTGTGTGTGTGTTTTGCGTTAGCTTAGATCACTCATTACTATGCTATGCTGTTTCCTTTTGTTGTGTTGGGTTTAGTTTCTTCACTGCCATACGCCAAGAGATTGGATGGGGAAAACGTCTGGGAAATGACCTATGCTATGTCAAGCGGGATGTAAAATCTTAACTCGATCAATTGCGGTGTTTAAACAATACCGTTTTGTTGTTTTATGTGTTCATTCGCCAGTGAATAGCATTTACACGATTCCATCACACCGTAAATATATTGCTACTCTCTCTGGTGAAATCAACTTTTTGACTAACAGTGGCTCTGTAATTATTGATGTGAATTTGCAGGAGGCGGTGGCTATCAGCTTTGACACAGAACGTCAACGGCTTAATTCACCGGAGTGTTATTATAAGTCCATCTCTGCAGAACTTCGACCAAAGCGTGACAAAATGGCAAAGTTCCTCCAGGATCTTGGCATGGTTCCCACAGTACCAGAAGCAGGATACTCTATCGTCGCTGATTTTTCCAATCTTAGTAGGTTTACGACTGCCATAAAATTTACCGTGGACTGAGATACTGTTCTTTGAGTTTTTACCCGAAGTCGTGTGGAGAAAAATGTCGCTTTGATAGGGACTAAAATCAGTTTAAATCGTTCGAAGCTTTCAAAAATTAACTACTAATAAGTTGTCTTTTTCAGTTAAAAATACTTTTTTTACTAAATTTTGAGCAGCTCTTTTTATCAATATGCTAAAAGAGCATTTCATTTAAACTAGATGCTGTAATATTCAGAAAACACTTTTGCAATCTGACCTGATTTAGAAAAATGGTTGCCAGCTGTTGCCTGTAACAAGCAACTCAACATCGTTGATGTCCATTAATCGAATTTCAGTGAATAAAAATTACAGCAAGTTGCAGTGACATAACTAATCACTGTGTCTGTTTATGCGAACAATTTTCCACGGTTGTCCTGCATTTGGCCACGTTTCAGTGAGGAAGTCTATGAATTGCTAAAAGGATGCCTAGCCAGGCGTCAGAGCATTAAAGGGTTTCGCATGATACCATAATATTAACGTGCGCTCAGAAACTGGCGGTTAGCCAACTTAGTCTGCCGGACAGAACCGACAAGTCTCCGCTGCCGCTGACAGACCCGCGCGATGCAGTGCCTCCGGCCCACCGTATTGTATACAGATGTTGACGGTCAGTGTGATAAACTGGTGACCGACACCGTCACCAGTTTACCACAATGACCGTCCAGTTGAGTTGACAGCACCCGAGACGATCAGCCGTTCCAGAGATATGGCTGATGCCCACCAAAATTCAAATGATTCACGTGACCTAACCACGCCCCTTTCAGGGATGGTTTGCCATTGTGGGCTAGCACTTGCTACCGTCAACCTGCCTACCAAATTTGAAGTCTCTGTTTCCACTCACTACGAAGATATGAAAGGCGATACAAAATGTCGACATAGGGTGGTTTGGGGTAGTTAGGGTCACTCAAAGTCACTGGAAATAGCACCAATCGATAGAGCACATACGAGTTTCTATTAGCGTTCCATGGTAATTCTATCCCTATCTTGCACTGTTTCTGGGATACATAGAGAGATATTGGTAGAAAATTGCCGTGTGAACCGATCTCGCCTCTATTTGGTGCCCCCGTTGGGGGTGACCCTGTTGGAATTTCGCTTAGATTTTTGGCATCAGAAGACTAGAGTACCCCTGGGCTATCGTATGGCGTTGTTTGCATGATTTTAAATTTAGCCATTTTGCTACAATACCGGCGTGTAACAGACAGACGGACAGACAGACGGACACACAACGATAGCATATACCGCGCTAGCATAGCGTCGCGCGGTAAAAATGGAAAGATATAACCTAAAGAACGATGCCGTTAATACCGTGATCAAAGATTATTTTTCTGACGTAATATCCAGTAATATCCACACATGCCGATCCTACGTCCACACGCCGCGTGAACTTGATAGGCCTGCCGTGGAGTCACCAACTGGAACATTCATCGTCCTTCACGCGCTGGCCGATTCGTCCGATTTGGGCTTCCGCGGGGGAGCAAAGTTCCCCAAAATGGGAGATTCCCTACCTTGGACGCTAGTGAACCGCAGTGTAAAATTTTACGTTTCTGAGACATAGCGAGATTTTGGTCAAAAATCGCCGATTAGAACTTACCCCACCTCTATTTGGCGTTCCCACTGGAGGTGACTCCGTTGGAATTTCACTGAGATCTTTGGTATCAGCAAACTAGAGTCCCTGGGCTATCTTCTTTGTAGAACTCCGACTTGTGACCGACGGGCAGGCGGACGGACGGACAGACAAACAGACAGACACACGATGACAGCTAGCATCGTGTCGCAAGGTGAAAATCAGATACTGACCAATTTGTATATGTTGACTTGGTGGATAGACAAGCCACTCATAGACTTCATCGGAGACGACAACGACGTCATGTTTACGACACAGATCTGCTATCATTTCCAGCTCATCCAGCGTCATCACCTGCATCACAGTACAATACACACCCACAAAGCATAAAATGCTGGTATCACAGTACATAGAAGGTCAGCAAGGCATTATCAATGAAATATGATTGGCGTAATATTGATGAAATAGGACTGTGTCTAAGTACAGAAAGCTTCGCTGTGGCAGAGGGACCGCGCGACGCACTATGTCAGTTGAATACTTGTCAAATGCTGCACTGTACCATTGCAAGGGGATGTGTTCAGGGTCACTTGACGTCTTTAAATTTGGGGAAATAAGCGATAATATCTGGAAAATAATGCAAGATAGAGACATAGTTGCAACGGAAAACTAATATAGGAAACGGTATGTGGCTTATCGGATGGCACCATCACTGGTGACCTTGAATGACCTTGAAGGTCACATTTGCTGTTTAAAAACTTCTAATTCCCATACCTCTGGAAATATAGCTTGTCGGCCTATTATCTATGATATGTTTACACGTGAATCGGAAAGCGCACGTGGCTTGTAACCTTAACTATCTTTTTGAAAATGAAGGACTTCTCAAGGTCACAGACAGTCACGTACACCGTAAAAGTGGTAATATCTCGGAAAAGGTGCCAGGTGCAGTGATATATGGCCTATTGAATACAGACAATTTCATGACCCGGAGTGACCTTCGACACCATTCACTTACTGTAAGCCTTTTCAAGTGCGATGTTTGTACAGCTGCGCATGCAGAGAAGGTGTCTTCTCGTTTCGCCGAATCCGTTTTGCCGAATCCCATGTCGCCGAATCCCGTTTCGCCGAATGCCGTGTAAGCTTTTCTTACCACCATTTTCATTTTTAATTCCTTTCATTAATGCGATACAACCTTTTTATGGGTGTCAACGAAATGCGAGTAAAAATATTACCATTACTGTGTCGGTTAGGGTTAGTGTTACGGTTAAGGTCAGTTTAGTTTGACGTCATCGGCATTTCCTCTGTAGGAAAATAAGTAAATGACACGAATTTTCCTGGGATTCGGCGAAACGGGATTCGGCGAATTGGGATTCGGTGAAATGGGATTCGGCGAAATGGGGCATAACCGCAGAGAAGCATCTGACAACAATTCATCTGACGTAGACATCGAAAGTTAAAACCAGATTAAATCGATTTGTATGACGTCCGGCCTGGAAGTTGGACAGAGAAATAAAAGGTTTTACCTTGCCGAGTGGATTGTTCGGGTTATTTATGATGATCATCTTTGTCCTACTGTTGAATTTGCTTGCCAACTCCACTGGGTCAAGTTTCCAATCAGCACTGGAAATGACGGTACCTTGCTTACACTACACACAGTGTGTTACAGCAGCCTGTAATTTCATCACTTGCCATAAGGAAATATCAACAATAACAATACCAATAACTACAAAGCGGGGCAGAGCCCAATCTGTAGCCCGCCCGGCATGCGCATTGTGCGACTTTGCATTTCTTACTTACCTACAGACTGGCTATGCTACTGCCACCTGGCGAATGACGTTTAACCAGCGCAGTGCGTATATTAGCCTCTCTGCAGTCACCATCCATGCAAATGAGTCACCAGATCTCAGGGGTTACTGGACCAAAGTTTACCGAATTTGTAGCCGTAGTAACTTTTCCATCGACGGTGTTAACGCAACAATCCGCGTTGCGATCCGTCCACCCGTTGCAGAACGACAGGGGCGACATTAAAAAAAAAAGAAACTAACATCAGCAAAACATAATCCCGTCAATGTATCGTGCTATATTCATGGCATAGCAACTGCGTATTCAGCCAGTTTATTTGACGAATGCATAATCTGCACCAGGTGGCTGCCAACCTTTAGATCAAGCCAACCAACAATAGGGCTGTGACTTAGCCTGTTGGATGCTGCCATCCACATCTACCATCACCATTTATTATAAATTATTCAGCCCAACAGCGAACAGGATCTACGAAAGTAATGGTAGGAATTGGAAAGAAATGAGTAAAACATTGTGGGAATGGGCTGAGATAGGAGTCAATCATTAGTATTAGGCCTAAGCTGAGTCGACCTAGGCACTGCAGTAAGGGTAGACCGGCAAGCAGCATTGGCAAGGCTGTATACCGCACAGGCAGTCGTGATAAACTGATAAACAATGTTTTCCTTAAGCCCGGTCCACACTAGCAACAATGTCAAAGTAACGTTCGACTTTGTTGCCAAAAACGGCAACAATGTCGAACGATCGAGTATTTGCGTTGAAATTTCGTCCATTCGACAAAGTCGAAGGTTGCTTCGACATTGTTGCTAGTGTGGACAGGGCTTTAGTGTCAAAAACTGTCAACAGCTGATTAGGGCTTTAGCAGTAAAGGTTAGCAACTGTAGTGTATAGATTTATGCATCAACGCAGTCTCATGGCATTTAGCAAGCAATGTCTAAGACATGATAGAAGTAATCTAGCAAGCCAACTTACCGGTTTAAGCGTAACGAATACTGGAATGCCGCCTGCGACTTTTACCATTGGCTCATAGCAGTCAAAATACGGCTCGATTATTATGACCTACAACAGGTACAGAAATGACAAACTGTTTTGAACATAGTGTTATACAGTAGCAGCTGTTTTATGTTATTAGATATGCATGTCATAATATAAATAACAACAATTTATATCTTATGTAGTTCACCACATAAGCAGTGATGCCACAAGTATTCTCCAAAAGTACTTAAGTACAACTACTAAGTAATGTGCTAAAAAGTACTTTTAGGCATCCTGACCAAGCCTGTTTAGAGGTGGTTTGTCATCCGTAGGCTAGGATTTGACACAGTCTACCTGTGTGCTAAATTTGACGATTTCAGCTTTAGCCTTTCCAGAGATATCATTGGAGCTTAATTAAACTTTAAACTGGGTCACATTAGCTTGACCACGCCCATTTACAGGCTTATTTGTCATCCGTATATTCTGGAACTTGACATAGCCTACCTGTATACAAAGTTTGACCACTCTAGATTTAGCCATTCCAGAGATATTGTTGGTGCCCACCAAAATTTAAATGGTTAACGTGACCTGACCACGCCCCTTTCGGGGTCAATCAGAGATATTTTGCCATCCATGGACCATGGCTTTTGGCTAGCACTTGCCACGATCAACCTATCTACCAAATTTGAAGTTTCTATCTCCCACCGACTACGATGCGAGGATATGAAAGGCGATACAAAATATTGAACATGATATGGTTTGCGGTAGTGAGAGGTCACTCAAGGTCACTGGAAATAGCGAGGTCTAATCATATGAGTGTTCCATAGTAACTAGATGGCGCGGTGGCTGAACTGGTAGAGCGTTGGACTTGCGATCAACAGGTCGTGGGTTTAAATCTTACGCGGGGCGAATGTTGCATAACAACCTTGGGCAAGTTGTTCACACCTACGTGCCTCTGTCACCAAGTTGTATATCTTGGTACCGGCCAACGGGTGGTGATGATCTACGACTGGGAAGGTAACCGCAGGCCTGGCGGAAAGTTACGGCAACCACCTGCGGGCTGACTGCCTGTACACCGGGATCAGCTCCGGGCCCAACGCTCGGTAACGAGTATGGGAAGCCTTTTAGTAACAATGTCCCTATCTTGCACCGTTTCTGAGATATAGGGAGATATTGGTCGAAAATCGCCGATCTGAACCTACCCCACCTATACTTGGCGCCCCCATTTGGGGAACCCATTGGAATTTCGCAGAGGTCTTTGGCAACATAAAACTAGAGTCCCTGCGCTATCGTTTGGCGTTATTTGCGTGATCCTATGTTTAGCCATTTTGATACAATACCGGCGTGTGACGCACAGACGGTCAGACGACGGACAGATAAACAGACACACGATGACAGCATACACCGCGCTAGCATAGCGCTGAGCGGTAAAAACTAAGACCGATGTTACATTTGCACCTTTCTCGCGCAACTTTATCGCGCGACAAAATCGCAAGTGTGACATGGCGTGTCGCGCAACTTCTCAACAGTCGCGCAACTCTTTTTCCGATTAGAGTAGCGCTCTATTCTGTACAACTTTGTCGCGAAAATGCAGTGAACGCTGACTGGTCAATTCTATTTTATGCAACAAAGTTGCAGTGTGCGACATGCACAGCTGCATATTGCAACTTTGTCGCGCGATACAGTTGCGCGACAAAATCGCGCGATAAAATCGCAGGTGTGACATCGGTCTAAGAACTGACCTCATCGCCTGGGTTGATTAGACCCTGCACGGCACAGAACAATGACTCGTAGGCACCAGAAGTGACCAGGATCTCTTGTAACATGTCAATATTCCGACCGAACAGCGGGGAATACGTCTCTGACAATGCTTTCACCAGACGAGGTAGTCCCTGCAACAATCAACATGATTTTCGTACGCAGCTAAATTTGACAATTTTTACTTCCAAGACCAACAACAACCAAATCGTAGCATACATCTAATGTAGTAACTAGAAGGTTGTATTGTGCTGAATAAACACAACACCGTATTCGACCGAAGCGGTCCGCTATATGCAACAGGTGTTTCCCTGGGCCCAATCGCGTCCTCGACGCAAATGGCATCTCGATTGCTTCAGCTTTTTTACAGGGCTCACTAGGTGACAGACCGACTGACAGACCGACAGACCACGCTACTCGGGAGGTAACAATAGGCGGAGCGCACAGTGGAGAAGCCAAATTTTGCTATTGTCTATGGCTACAACAAGTATTTATTGGAGCAGTTGACTCAAATACACAATGCCTGCCTCTCCTTCGTGAGCGTTCACCAGATGACGCCACCCCTAACAGAGGTAGAAGACGTCCAGTTGCAGCTTACTACTCATCTATCGACTCAAAAGGGATGAAAGGCTTAGTTGGCCTGGTTGGTTGACCTATAGCGGACGGTTTACCCACATAAGTGGTCACCCGTCAGCTACAGGTCTCGCGCAGGACAGGGAAAGTTCGTCGGCCGAAGACCGACGTTCTACCGCTGTGCCACGAAACCAACTGCGATGTACACTAATAATAATAATTGTAGCATATCTAGCCCATTAGAGTGGTTTTCATGTCCAGGGAAAGACTGAATTATTCTAACGGTAAAAATAAAAACTAAACACCCCGTAGGGGGGCCATTTAGC
>Ga0209780_1005041_pt1 | contig 10345 bp, 4 predicted proteins | sample WorMetexBAHAMAS2_FD_187384 | JGI IMG/M metagenome (GOLD analysis project Ga0209780, IMG submission 187384) | Marine gutless worms symbiont microbial communities from Max Planck institute for Marine Microbiology, Germany - Inanidrilus exumae... | ecosystem: Host-associated > Annelida > Digestive... | reverse complement strand
GAATGCCAATCTCCGTGTACTTCTGCTTAAGAATGGTGTCACACTGCAAATGTTGGCATTTTGGGTAAGTTGTTGCGGGCCGCATAAAATTGCTTTGAGAGCCGCACCGCGTGTTTGAGACCCCTGATCTAGGTTAACCGGTTCCTATTCCAATTTCTTTCCCCTCTCTCTGCACTGCATTCTACATTTAATTCCATTAAGCATTGCTCACACCTCTGTACAGTTATAGTAAGCGCCATCGAAAATCTCATCTCTTATCCCAACTCAATATCAATCATTAACACACCACCTGGCGACCGATCGACCGCGTTTCCGATTCAAGCACGATTGATCTTGTGCGCGTTATAATTTTGCATATTATTACTGGCCCGCCTAATGGGCCAGTATTATTTTGTTCGCTGGTGGCTGTCGTCGTGTGTAACGCGGCCAGCGGGCGAGCCGAGCGCGTGGGCGGCCGACACTGCACGGCGGGCCAGTACGGAGGGACATCTTGTTATTACTATTATTAAGAGACCGTTTAGGGATAAGACAGGTCTGTGTTTAAGGACAGATCCCCTTCCTGCCACGCAACCGAACAAAAACAAGCATGCATCCTTAACTAAGAAAAACATATAACATAAAATCAACAACAAAAAACTAAAGCCAGGTTTAGGCGCCTCCTGTGACATCTGGCCTAGAAACAGAGTGGGACTGGGAACGGGAAAAGTAAACGATACTAAAAGAAGAAGGTGAGGAAATGAAGTGATAAGGGGAGGCGGATTTCCCCGGGGCCCACACAGCGCCAAAGCTGCTGAAGTGGGCGTCGCGAAAGAAAAAGCGTTTATGCCATAACAACGAAGACGACGGCAACAACAACAACAGCAACAGCATCCATTAATAGCCTGTCAGCTGTGGGCAGGTAAAAAAACGACGAACAGGTGCTGGACAAACAACGCCGTACTTCAACCTTCAGCCTCTATCTAACGGTATAGCATCTTCCATCACTCGACTTGCAAAATTATCATACAATGTATTTCATCACAAGTACGGAGTTTTTATATGTGATAAATCCTGAAGGCGCGACGTGACCTGATTTTGCGTTGAATGCACCGTTAAATTCTAACATTTTGCAGCACTTACAGCCCGATCGCCGATCTGGCGCGCTAGCAGTAAGCTTCTCTTAAACCGACCGATCAAATATTTAATATTATTGAAATAGTGATTTGAAATCTTCACTAGTAAACTTTGCAAAGTACGACATCGTGCACTACAGGCTACAACATGAAGCGTATGGTGATGATAGATGACTCTGATGGCACTTCAAACAACCTTCACGGACTGCATGCAATACAGCGTAACATCCATGCGATTAATTTGCCCGATGCTGCAGAGTAATAGCACACCGCTTCTTGCGAATACTGTATTGGAAACTAAGAAACTAACCAACCACCACAAGACCTATTTATCAGATCAGATTATCTTGTGTAACTGCTGTAAATCTGTTCCTACAACATATCAGAGCCTAATGACTCTCGTTTTATAATATACTTACTGTCTGGTTCTGGCTTTGGAATGCTTCAACTTACTAGGACTGCAATTTTACAGGACTTGTATATTTCTCCAACGTCTTCTTTGGCTGGCAAACTTTCCCTGTTCTGCGCTCGATCTGCAGCTGATGGGTGACCACGTATGTGGGTAAACCGTCCGCTACAGGTCAGCCAACTAGGCCAACTCAGCCCTTCATCCTTTCGAGGTTGATATATTTAGTAAGTTGTAATCTGATGCTTGCTTCCTCCCACGGGTGGCGACGTCTGGTGAATAATTACGGGGTGAAGGCCTGGTGTGGTTGATTGGAGCGGTGGTGTGTTTGCTAGCTGCATAACGAGTCCAATTGTATTTGCGCTGCAGCACCACTGGCTCTTGCCTATCAACCGCCAGTTCCGAGATTATAAAAGCGCGCTGGTCCGGTCATCGCGTAAGCAGCGCTATATAAGAATCCGACCTTTACCTTTTTCATCAAACTGCCGTGTTTTTCCTCACCTATGTCCTCAAGTACACGACTTCTGAGGTTTCTGCAAACTAGCAACGACCAGTATATTGGCGTTTTCATACGTTCCAATTATGACAAGTCCAGTTAAACAGAAGATAATTCGCCTAGTCTGTGTGGTGTACATTCGATCTTTAGTTTGGCCATGTCGACATTACGCAGTGGCATACGGGAAGCTAGCTGGTCGAGAGAAAACAACAGGAAACAGCGTCATTAGAACGTCATCGGCCACGGACCAGTAACATGTAAACAGGATCATTAACGCGACTGACTCATCTACTGCCGGCATTTTTTCCTGTTTACGATCTCAAACCTAACAAGGCAAGCAAGCAAGATCAGACTTCGCCCCCGTGACGTCATTACACACCGCTAAACTCTGTCACCATTATGACTATAGTTATCCCCATATGCCCCATTATGTGAAAACATGACGTCATCTACAAAGCCGGAAGTACATATCGTATTGCATCGTCGTCGGAAAAGGACCGAGTTATGGCCTTAGATGACATATACAGAATTTTTTTGAAGTCTGGACACGTGGTTTTTGCCGCGCGACGCTATTCCAGCGCAGTATATGCTGTGGCCCAGTGTCTGTCCGTCAGATCGTCCGTCAAGATGGATAGACATAATCAAAGTGGAACTACAGCAAACAGGAAGCTATGTTAGATCCACACTGCAGTGTATCTAAAATGGAACAAATCTATCCAAAACCCATTGCTGGCGCCTTTGAGTGAAAACAAAAAAGCCAAAAAGACAGAAGAAACTGAGAAATAGTCTAAATATACTTAGCAGAAGCGTCAAATGCACAACATAGCTCTGACAACAATGCTCTACATCATATTTATTTTGTGTGAACGATAATGAAAAAATATGCAGCAGAAGAGCTTGAAATCTGATGAACTTGTCACAAAAAATCGGACCAAATATAGAAGAAAGAATACAAGTACGCAAGTTCCATACAGATGTTGCCCACAAATGGACTTAAGGTAGATGAACGCAAACTCGACACAAGAAACTGTATATTACCATCACAGCAGCAATGGGAGATGTTGGAACATGTCCCAACGTGAGGTGGTCGCCCATTCTTGTGCGGTTGGTGCCATTGTGATTTTTGCCCCCCAAAATTGGATAAGGTGCCCCCAAAACTAAGTCAGCTTATTAAACTAGCATCTATGTGCCATATATCCACAATAATTACGCAGATCTCTGCTGATTCGTCTCATCGCAATACGAAAATTAGAAAATAAAGTACTAAAACGGTCGACCTAATAACACACAACTACTACAACAAGGTGTCGCCCTAACGGGACGTAACACGACTGGCCTGCCGTGCAGTGTCGGCCGCCCGATTCCAACGCGCTCAGCTGCCGGCGCGCCGACTGTCCACGCGCCCAGCGGCCAACCGGCCCACACGCCGGCAGCGTTACAGACGACGACAACGACAGACGCCAGCCACCAAAACAATACTGGCCCATTAGCCGGACCAGTAATAAACAAGAGGTCACTCAGTGAAGTGTATGCATCTGCAATGCCACACTGTCATTTCTGGAAAGCAGCAGGTCTGCTAACCCTAACCGCAACCTTCAAACTCTTCTCTGGCACATAATTTCTCTGTTCAAGATTCCCTGAACACTGCATATGTTATAAGTCAGTTGCACTACTACCTCAAATTTCATAAAAATCCTCCCATAACCCTTTTTAGTTATTCTGCTAAAAACAGATACACAAACCAAACATGGTGCTAAACATTACCCCCGCCAACCTGTGTCGGAGGTACATATAATGACAATATTGGTCAGCTAAAAAACAGTTGCTTGCTTACCGGGATGACAATTTCCGGCTGGGTAGACGACCAGAGAGGGACGAGCGTGAGATTGGTTGCAGTGAGACAGAGCCGGTAGTTACCAGGCGTGACCAGTATGTTCTTGCCATCTATTGCTTCCACGAACACTGGCCACACGTGCTCTGTAAAGAGAAAATATCACATACATCTATATGTTTATGAATATTTATAGATTTCATTTAGTTTTAGTTGCCTTCAGTTAAGGTGACCATCCGTCCAGGGTTTTCTGGGAGTCTCGATTTTTAATGACGTGTCCTGGTAAAAAAATCACAATTCTCCCGGGACACCCATTTGTCCCGTTTGTGGCTTGGCGTCCCGGATTTGTTCCGATTTGCCCATCTCTGCAGCCGTATTCTTATGCATTGGTGGCCAAAAATTGGCCCAGATTTTATCTGTATATACAAAAAAAATAAAAAATCGCTGGCGGCCAGAGCTCCATCCCGGACCCTGCTGGGGACCTCACGACGCTCCCCCACACCCCTAAGTCGGATCGCACCCTACGATGTCTTGTCCCGGATTGTGGTGCCCAAATTATGGTCACCTTGCCTTCAGTGCTCTAACGCTGTTGGTTGGGAGTTTGGAAGAGCACCCGGCATTTAAAAACTGAGTGATGAGGCACTGATGTGGTTATCTATCTAGAACGAGGTGCAAATGATTTGCATATGGTCCAGACAATGCCCTGCCATTCCGTCATCTCATGCTCCATTAAAATCCACAAAGTAGAGATAAACCGATTCAGTATCGGCCGACTGAGCGCATATTTCAGGTGAATAGGGCGTCGCCCACCAACGGCTGTTGGCGTCAGAAAAGTTGTCCCTGGCTATCACGTGGCATTGTTTGCGTGATCCTAGGTTTAGCCATCTTAGTAGAACACCCGACTTGTGTCAGACAGACGGACAGACAGACACACGATGACGGCAAGTATCGCGCTATCCAAGCGCCGCGCGGGTAAAAACTAGAGTCGGTTGGTCTGCAGTTGTTCAAGTAAGTAAGAGTCCTCGGATGACAACCGGGGCTTAAACAAATAAATTAAATAAAACAGCAAAATGCGCCGATTATCGGCCGACCGATAATCGTCCCGGTGCATCTCTACTACAAAGGTTTACCTTTATGGTGGTGCCAGTTTACCCATGTTGTCCTTCAAAAATAGGCTGTAAAACAAGAGCCGTTGTTCTATACAACAGTACAACAAGGTGGTGGTGGTGCTGGACAGAGGTAATGGCATCAGTGGGTGTTGGACAGCCGGCGTTAAAGCAACAACACCTTTTATTCTGTAAGAAGTCTGGCTGTGGATGAAGCCAGGCCACTGGGTTAGCGTTAGTGCTTTGTTCCATTCAGTGCTACAACACTGATGATCGGGTGGCAGGAAGGAGATATGACCCATTAAAAACCCCATTCCATAAATCCCTAGGTGTTCTCTTCCAGTTAGTTAGTTAGTTGGAGTTTAATGTCCCCTTTCAGCACAAATATGGCTATATCAGAGACAAAAAGTCAGCGGTGGAGAGCTATCCCTACCCAGTGAAGGAAGGCCAGCGATATATTAACCTCATCCCTGGCCACATTTTTGTTCAGCAGCCACCCGAAAAGGGAACTAGAGGCTCATTTAAATTATTATGCTAGCGCCAACATCACGGGAAGACAACTATCACACTAAACTAAACCAAGTACAACAAAACACCAGAATAAATCTTAACTAAGCAATACAGATAACATGACAAAACAAACTAAACCCAGGTTCGGTCGCCTCCTACGACCTCCGGCCTGGAAACGGAGTGGGACGATTCTGGTAGAAAGGGATGGACAATAGAAGAAAACAGGGTTTCTCTTCCAGAAAAGGTGGAGAAAAACCAAAGGGGGAAATGGCCGTCTCAGGTTCATGCAGAAAAATGAGAAAAAGAAAGTTACAAATGAGGAAGTCAGACACACAGAACAGAAAAACTTAGGGAGAGCATCACAAAGATAGGATGCCTGAGATGCATGGGGCATTCACAATGAATGGAATCAAAGGCTAAAAATAACAAAATTTGAAGTAACATACAACGTTAACAAGTAAAGTACAAATAAATTACAATACAACACAGTAATAGGAAGTGTTCTGAGTGGCAGCAAGGCCGGTTAACTAATAAATTCTGTCCAGCAGACTTACCACAACAAAAGTAAAGCAAAACGAACAACAAGCACAATACATAGACAAAAAGTAAAAAGAAGGAAAAGGGAAACAGAGAAAACTCAACTAAAACAGTAACCCATGGATACTAATAAGGGTAAATATAGAAGTCAGTCATTTTAATTTTAACAGAGCATGTGGACGGACAATTTGTTGCAGTTGGTCCTTTGGTTCTGTTACGAGGTCTGGGATATATGGAAGCACTTCTGAGCTGGAGGAAAGTTCAGTCACGCGGAGGCCGGAGGTGGTAACAAATGGTGAGTACAACTTATGGGTCACGCATTTCATGAAAGAAATCATGCCAGAGCTTATCGCGATTGTCGGAAGAAGACGGAAGCTCCAGCAAAGTGTAGTGCCACTCAATAAAGCATAGACGTTGTAATCAGATAAAAGATGCAAAGGGCTCGTCTCAGAATTGCCTCCATCGAGTCTGTTTGATGCTTTGACAAGCCATGGTGCCAAACAACCCCACAATACCTGCTTCAGCTGGGGGTAAAGGCAGGATTCTCACCACTGCCGGGTGGCAGGTAACACTGTGTGATCCCATATGGCATGTGATCTTCCGCTAGCGGTGAAAGCTAAGTTGATGCTAACTGCTATACACTGCTTACTTTTTTAAAATATGGGTCTATTCAAGAACTGGTCGGATAACAGAGATATACCAATGAGCAAGTCAGTCAGCAGGAAGGCCAGCCGACTTTAACCTTTCCAAATAATGTAGGCGAGTATTGGCTATAGCACAAATACAGTCAACATGCAAATTCCATAATATGTTATTAGTAATATGGACTCCACGAAGTTTAAACCCAGGAACTCTTTCAATTGGGTTGCGCTCGATATCCAAACCTGGAACACTGAGCTTTAAGAGAGGACCATTTAGAGCATTCCTTAGTTAATTTTCATAGAATTTTGGATTGTCCATAGCAGCAACCTATTAACGTGAGAATGTATGTCGCTTATCTAACTGCAATGTTCCTGAGTGACTGGTTGCCATTCACATTACATTGTCTCCTGTAAAAAATACCCCCCACACCTAGCAATGCTGCTTTTTGTCAATACTCTTAGAACATTTGTAGCAAATATATAGATTATATTTACACTGTACAGTCACACTTTTACGAACTGCAGTGGCACTTTGCATAGCCTTGGTGTTACGGTAAAACTGCAGGCAGATTCACGGTTACTTACTGTATGCAGTTGTCGATCGACTAGATGAATTTAAGCTCTCGCATCTCAGCTGAACCATGGTGTTGAGCCAATCCTGCTGCTCCGCCTCACTACCGCATGCAATTCCGAAACAATCGTCCTCCGTATACAGAACAATCATATGACGATGCCGCGTGCTGTCCGATTTGGCATTAATGCTGAAACAGTTCTTCAGTAAAATACAGCGGCGTGCAAGTCGACTGGACTGAAATTTCTTCTCGCTGTCGTAATACTCCACCCGAGCTGGACCAGATGAGGTCTCCTTACGCAAGACAAAGAACTTCCTCTTCGACGTCTGAAAAGCACGACCAATACAACTATTGTCAAAAGCACATCACAAATAATACAGAAAACTTAATACGTAACAGTAAATCTTGGAGAACCAACGAAAAGGCAAACATCAATCAATATGTCAGGAGTACCAGTAGCACATAAAGTAAAGATGAAACCATTCAGCCTTAAGCAAAGGTAAAGGCTTCCCATATTCGTTACCGAACGTTGGGCCCTGAGCTGATCCCGGTGTACAGGCAGTCAGTCCGCAGGCGACTATAAGTCATCCACCCGGCGGTGGGCTGCCATTACTTTCCACCAGCCCTGCGGTTACCTTCCCAACCACAGAGCATCACCGGCCCTTGGCTGGTACCAAGTTATACTGCTTGGTGACAGAGGCATATAGGTGTGAACAACTTGCCCAAGGTTGTTACGCAGCTTTGCCCCGAGTAGGATTTGAACCCAAGACCCGTTGATCGCAAGTCTAACACTCTACTCACTGCACCACCGTGTCAGCCTTCAGTACGTTGGCACTATTGGTTGGCTGACAGGAAGGGCATTGAGCCTGAAAAACCTGTCATCATCATCATCATCATTTTCTTTAATGAAAAGTTGACAATCACAAAACATTACAAGAGACAGAAGTTAAACACAATGCCACTGTGTCACACACCTGCAAAGGTTTTCTTCCACAACAATTGGAGGGAGAGAAACAAGGTAAAACCCAGTCTCACCTCAAAAACGGAAAAAGGTAATGAATGGCGTGAACTGATTAAATCACTGCCTTCCCCATAACTCCCTAAAATATACAGGCTATGGGTAAAATGCAGGGATGCGAATGTGACAACGGGTCTATCGCAGGGGTAAAAGTGTGGGCCGGGGTTAACCCAAACGCTAATTACTGTTGCCAACACTAACTCTTAACACTAGCCCTACTAACCATAACCTTACTAACTCATACTTACCTACCTCCTCACACTTTCAGCCCCCTCCCCCCACTTGTATCCCACATTTTACATACTGCCACACCCAAATTTTACCTTGCCTATAGGCTAGAGTTAATTATACTACCACATACTCAACGTATAATATACCTTAAGCATATGATAACGGTGCACTGCATCCAATGGTCTGTGAGTTGTCAATCAATCTGCAAGTTAGCGTATCTGCGAGTTGTTCAGTAACCAAAAGACAACACTACGCTACAGATATGATCATGGTATCAACAATGGCAATCAATGGTATGATACATTTATCAGAAAAATAAATGTCATTATGTCATTTACCTTTACTTTTAGTAGATATCCCTTTTTCTTGACATCCGCTTCCACTGCACACGAAGAAGACGCCATATGAGGTTGTTTCATAGTTAATTTCTCTCTTGAAGCAGATAAGTCGTTGCTAATTATCCACAGCGGCTTTTGTGGGGTACAAAGGTACGCAAACAAAGCGGACACCCTTCAGACAACATGAGAAAGCCAAACGAGAGTACTGTCACGTCTTTTACAGACTTCGCTCGTGATAACACGACGACAACAACACTATACTAATCAGCTGGCTTATCAATGACGTCAGGCGAACGTCAAAACAGCTACGAAAACATCTCGACTTCGTTACTGAGGCGCATCGAGGCCTAATCCGCAGCTGTGAGCGACATACATAGAATATGCTTTGCTACCACTGGCTACCACGAAAGCAATTATACCACGCACTAACCGGAGTTCGCAATCAAACGACAAAAGCAAACTCCGTGACCACGTATCTTAACCAATGCCGACGTTAACGCCCACACACACACACACAGCCATCACTAGCGGGCTGTAGCCTGCGCAGCCTGCGGGCTGCAACATTCACGTAAACAACTTCTGCGCATGCGCGGAACAAAATGAATGGGTTTTGTGCATTGACGTAGAATGAATAGTAGAGGTTGCGTATCTTACAATGATGATTCCGAGTAACATGGCCTTAGCTCACAATTAATCAGACAGTACAGTTTACTGTGTGGTACTCGGCCTACGGCTACTGACAGCGAGTAGCGACAGCTACTTTAGTTGCACACGTTTGACGTTGGTTAACTTGAGGTCGGACCGACTCGATAATTAGTGTAACCAGGTTCCGACACATTTAAATATTCTACGAAGTCGATAAGGAAGTGTGGATTTGAGCACAGGATTTGAGGAATAATAAAGGACGTTGTTTGTAATTCAAGTATGCTATATTTCGTCCAATGTGCTATTTGCCTTTTATTATTGCATTGCCGGGTACCGAGCCTTTTCGCTCCCGTGCCAATTCGCTCCCAGGAGCGAATCGGCCAATAGGACCCTGGCCAAGTCGCTCCCTGGCCCATTCGCTCCCTGGCTAGCCAAACAAGTACAGCTACATTCATTTCTGAACTGTAGCTGTACAGCTGACCATGACGAAATTAGTCGGATACAAATATATTCTTTCAAAATGGATTAAATCGTTCCTAAGGCTGCCACTCAACTCATCACATGACCAAGTCGTCACGAGTTTATCTTTTAATTTTACACATCGCGTGACGAGTTGACCACACGGGTGTGACGAGTTGACTGGCAGCCTTTACGTTCGCTATAGGCCTATGCTATCGCCGTTCCGTCTGTCGTCTGTCGTCTGTTTACGATTACTATGTTTAGTAGTAATCGTCTGCAGAGGGACCGTGCGACGCCCACGGTATAAATATTCTATAACTGCAAGACGCGTTCTTGTCAGTGTTTTTTTAGTCGGCCATTTCATTTTAGTCATAGTTTTTATATAGTCGACTAATATTTGCCATCATTTTTATTTTATTTTAGTCGAGAATGTTAATTTTAGT
>Ga0209780_1005040_pt1 | contig 10346 bp, 8 predicted proteins | sample WorMetexBAHAMAS2_FD_187384 | JGI IMG/M metagenome (GOLD analysis project Ga0209780, IMG submission 187384) | Marine gutless worms symbiont microbial communities from Max Planck institute for Marine Microbiology, Germany - Inanidrilus exumae... | ecosystem: Host-associated > Annelida > Digestive... | reverse complement strand
CCCCCCCCTCACCCCCGGACTACCTTCACGGACTATTGTCCGGGCCGATTCTTCTGAGCTACTCGGTTTTTGTTTGTAGTTTGTAGTTTTTCCTGATTTTTCCTGCGCTAGACTAAGCTGGTTTTTGAGCGCTCGTAAATATGCCATCTCGTATCGTATCGTGCACAACCTCATCGACAGTTACCTGATGTAGACGACCTGGCGGCGAGCTCGCGACTCGAAGTAGTCAAACAGGTGCCCTAGCGGGTAGATGAGAAGCAAGCGATTGACCCTTGCCAACGCAACCAAGTGCATCACTTCGACTGTACGCAGACCATCACCAATCACAAGGGGGCGTGTTAGCGTTCAATCACCTGGGCACGGTCATCGTCAGAGTATTCATGTATAACCAGTCATAATAAATCTACGGTTTTACTTTACTTTTACGTTATGTGGCTGACAAATGAGTCTACCAACCGCAGATCACTACTAGACCTTACAGGCCCACTGCTAAATTTCATCGAAACCATGCACATCGCATGCATTTTGCACGTTACAAAGTTGCAATACAAAAGTATTCGTGCAAATGCACAGTTTCCACTGCATTTGTAAATGACTGCAATTTAAGTTCTTATCAGAAGTAACAATATTAAATTAGCCCAGTGCGGGACTGACTGTCGACTCTTCACAACTGGCGTTTCTGCCAAGTTCAAAGTCACGTGACACAAAAAAGCTAAAACAGATAATCCGGCCCGATCAAATTTGGATATTGTGCCCTAGTTTAAGAATCAGTGGTCAGTTGTAAGCTTTCAATGTAAATGGTGGAAAAGATAACCGTTGAAAATAGAAGGATTTCCAACTTTCAAGGGCTCGTGACCTTGAACTTCACCTTGGATCGGGTCATACTGCATACCATCCTGCATCACTCATTGACCGCTACCTAAGTGCCAAATTTCATTGAAATTGGAGAAACTTTTTTTTTTGGATGGATGGACATACGTACCTATAGATGAACGGACATTTGAGACCCACTTTATTAGGTCGACTCAGAAGAGTCGAGCTAAAAATAGCATATACTTACTTTACAGAATGTTTTGCATTACACTTAGGCCTATTCGATTCAAAAATCTTTACCACTGACGATACGGTACGAAGACGGTGTACATAGCGGCGATGAGGAGATCTCCATCATATTCTCTCTGATCCGTATGGACTGGCTGCGGTCAGCAAGGGCATGAGGGCAGTGAAACTAAATCCTCCCGTTCTTAACACACGTTGACCTGTTTATTGGGTCACTTTAGCTTTCGCTAAAACCAAAGTCGAAAACCTTAGTCTAAGACCAAAAGTCCGGTTTAAGACCTAATTAATGCAAAACGTGAAGTGACGCTAAACTTTGGTTTGAGACCAAAGTCTAAAACCAAACTTACGACTTAAACCACAGTTGAAGACCAAAGTTTGGTCTTAAACCAAACTCAATCTGAGCAATCCGGTTTTAAACCAACCGTCCTAATGTATTTAGATAGGTAATTATCACTAATCTCTCAGACTTCATCATTACTCTAAAACCAAATTACTTAATCTTTCGCTTAATCTGCTCTCGGTCTCGAACCAGGTTTTAGCCATTCAGATTAAGCTTCAGTTTTAGCCTAAGGTTTTAGAGTTTGGTTTTAGCGAAATATAAAGTGACCCATTGTCCGTAAAGCGGTTGCGTGTGTGCGTGCGTGTGTATGTGTGCCGGATAAAAGCTGAAAAACACTCAGGTACACCCGAGTTCGACCGAGAAGGTAGAAAAAACGACTATTTACACGACATATGCAGGCTAAACGCGAAGAGCAACATCTCGAATGGCAAAATGCCGAGCATGTGGAAAGCGAAGTTGGTTCGGATGAAGTGCGTTGCAGTGCTCATCGGGTGCGTGATCAGGCGGTCTGTATGGAACGCCGAATGAAGACCAATTATGTACCTGCCGCATCCGCAACCTCAGTTAACAAAAACAACAACAAGAACAACAATAACTTACTTGCGCAGCTCAAGAGTTGTCGCGTATTGCTCCGCACATTATATTCACTGCCATTGTACTGTCTGTTGTCACATATGCTGTCTTCTTTTACGGGACAGTTATCAAAAGCAGATAAAGCCCGTATAGATAGTCTGTTCCGGAAGGCTTTTAGGCGAAGATTCTGTTGCCGTACTCTTTAGCGGAGGCGGCACTTTATTTCGGTAGTAACTAGCCATCCAGGTCAACTCAGCCTTCTACGCTCCGTGAGACAGTAAAATGAGTACCAGCCAAAGGGCGGTGATGCTCTGCGGCTGGAGAGGCAACCGCGGGTCTGGCGGAAAGTAATGACAGCCTACCGCCGGGTGGATGACTTAAGTCACCTGCGGGCTGACTGGAGTCTTTCCGTCGCTGGACCGTGTCTCTGAATGAAACTCTCTGCCCGTTACATTACGTGACAGAGACATCTCACTTGTACAGTTTAAGAGACTTTTGAAGACACATTGGTTTATCTAGGGCTGCGGCGCATAGTGACTGTTGCTTTTTTCGCCGTGTACAATATTCTTACTTACTTACTTACTTACGTACACTAGGATCAGCTCCGGTAACGAGTATTGGAAGCCTTTACCTTTTACCTTTACTCTTATCATAGATGAGTTACTATCCGCTAGAGACAATAAGTTATTTCGGCAGATGTCTGAGAGTCACTGCCTAAATCCACTGCTTCCCGTGCAAAAAAATAATAAAGTACTAAATTCTCTCAGGAACCGCGGCCACAACTACCTACTCCCACAAATTGAGTCTGCTTTATTAAAGAACAGTTTCATCCATAGGTGTTTGTTTTGTTATCTTTAATGTTTTACGTGTTTTACAGCTTGTTCTCTTTGTTTTTTAAATTACGTACTTACTGTGTTCGGCGTGCATTTGTATTTGTCAACATACTGTTGTAATGTGTGCGTTTGACACATATTAATAAAAGCCTATACTTACTTACTTACCTACTTACTTAACCGTTGCAAGGTGATCATGATGATGATGGTGGTGGTGGTGATGGTGGTAGATGTGATGCCACACATGTATGGTTAACGTATATGTTATGTATTGTATGCGTATGTCGATCAGTATACATCTGCAGAAGTTAGAGGCAAGAAAACAGCGACATGTTTGGACCCAACCACAGTGGCCAGTGTTATGGTTAGTCATGCCGCCCTGCCAAACCCGCATTAAAGTTGGCGTAGGCTAGGCCCAAGCACTGCACAACCGAAAGCCCCTTCGTCTCGCACCTGTCGCCCTCTACGCAATGCAAAGTCGTTCGGTTCTTAGGTAAATGTGCTATTTCGCGGAAAATAAGTATGTTAAGCGTGTGACAATTTTTTGTGTATTTAAATCAGGTCAAATAGAGTACTGTCGGTGTCAGGTCATTACGTTAAATTGATGTTTTAGTGAAAAAAATTGGCAGTTTAGTGCTTAGAATGCATAAAACATCAGTGATTGATTGGCTAACATATGTTCGAAATACTTTGCAGTCATCTTTCGTAGGCTCTTTCGACGTCGTAGGCGCTAGGCTCTTTGCCTACAATGCCTGTGCCATAATCCGGCCCCGAGACCTGCATTCTCCGACTCACCTATTCCTTCATCTGTCACGTCTTCCTCTTTCGCTTCACCACTCTGCTCACCCATAACTCCTCTCTCTTTCACTCTCTGCTTAGAACCTACCTGCTTCACAAATCCTTTGCCCCATAGTTTCACAACTATCACCCGGACCGTTTCGACAGAGTTAATCGGTTTTTTAATCTCTTAACGATTAGTACTAAAACAACCTAAATATTTACCTAAAATTAGTGACGTTTCACCAACGACTGTTGCCTTTTTCGAAATGAAAACTCTCCGTTAGGAGTCGCTGCAGTTGTAGCCGCAGAGAGTAGTAGGTCGTCGTAGATCTAAATTAAGTGCAACATTACTATTACATTTCTTTTATAGGAAATGGCTAAGAAGTCTCGTGCAGAGATCCAGCGAGCCTACCGGGAGCGCCGTGATGCTGACCCCAGCAGACGGCAGCAGTCTCCAGAAGGAGCATAACAAATATAGAAAAGATCTTCACTGTGGAAAACGAAAGCTCGTTGCAGACATCCAGTCAAAGCGAGAGCTGCGAAACGTTCGGAAGGAATGGAAAAATCGCCAGCATGACCATCGTTCCCAGGTTGCCTTACTGAAAGACAATGGGCTGAATTCTCCACCGTGGCCACCAGAGTCGACGGAGCAAGACGCACACGAGTCACGGCAGAGGACGCGTGGTCGACGTATTTGCCGTAGGGAGAAATCTGCAGCCTATAGAAGGATTACCCAACTGGAAGCAGAGCTGGCGAATGCTAAGAGAAAAGCCCAGAGGTATAAGAAGAGGTTTCAGAGAATGAAGACAAATAGTACAAACTTTGCAACGGACACTCCACGCACAAAGACAAGGAAACTTTTGGCCAATTTTCATCGTTGTAAACAGTCAGTTAAGAAGACACTTGTTTTCCACTATGCACTTGTTGATCAAATTGAGAAAAGATACCGGGATACCTCAGTTGAAAGACAAAAGCGTGCGTTTGCAAGACTTCTAACAGGGCGAATAATCCACCGATACAGACTGCAGCAGATGAGTCAAAAGCAGTTTGGGTTTTCAGTAAGAAGATGGAAAGTCGATGAGTCACCGAAGAATATCTTCAAGGAAACAAGGAAAGAACGATGTCATGTCCCACGTTGTGTGCTTAAAGAGAAAGTTGTTGGCTTTTACACTAGGGATGATGTCTCTCGTGCAACTGCTGGAAAGAAAGACACAGTTACACAAAAGAAGTCAAAAATGCAGAAGCGTTTACTTCAGGATACACTGAGTAACACGTATCTAAAATTTTGTGCTGAGTTTCTGGAATGCAAAATTTTCATACAGTATGTTCTGCAGATTGCGGCCTTTTTGGGTTCTTCCACCAACCAGCAGTGATCGAGAGACATGTCTGTGTAAAGTGCATGACAACTTGCAGCTGCTTATTGGTAAGTTGGTTGATGTGAATGTCCTGCAGCGCATGTCTGTTGAGCGTCTCTGTGAATCTGTTGTTTGTATGAACCCAACCAAGTCATGCTGGTATGGTGGTTGTAATGCCTGTGCTGACAAACAGTTGTCTTTGGAATGTAAACATGAATTTGACACTAGTTGTTCTGACTGTAGCAATCCGTTACCTAAATTGCGCACATTTAGTAAAGACACACCTGTGGAAATTGACTCTCGGAAGACTAAGATGGTTGAGCTAAATGACGAAACAAAGAGCACAGTAGTTGCCAAAGAACGGGAGACCATGACACTGGGTGATGCAGTTAACAGACTTCATGAGCAGCTGTCCAAGGCAAGGCGTCATGTGTTTAACATACGACACCAGTATGCAAAGTACAGAGAGTTGAGATCAAAACTGGATGACATAAGCTGTTTGATTCACATTGATTTCGCTGAAAATTACTTATGCCAGTATCACAAAGAGATCCAGTCCGTACATTTTGGAGGTTCCCATCAATAGACTCCTGTGCATACTGGAATGTTGTATGTAGGGCAGCAGAGCCAAGTGGTCTTCTGTACACTGTCTAACTCCCGGGTGCACAACCCAATAGCTATTTGGACATACTTGGCTCCTGTCTTCGAACATGTGCGTCAGACTTACCCATCAGTAACGTCTGTTCACTTTTTCAGTGATGGCCCAACCACACAATATAGACAGAAAATTTTTTTTCTTATTCTGCACAAAATTGTTTGAATATGGCTTTCTGGCAGGGACGTGGAACTTTTTTGAAGCCTCACATGGTAAAGGGGCTGCAGATGGGGTTGGTGCTGTGTTAAAGCGGACCGCAGATCGGCTGGTTAAGCAAGGTCATGATCTACCCACAGCACAAGAAGTGTACAATAAACTGTGCCAGGAGACAAATGTTGTTCTGTACTTCATTGAGAGTGTATCTGTTGATTATGAACTTGAACAGTTTGATGCCAGCCACCCTGACCTGCAGACTGTACCTGGCAGTATGATACTGCACCAGGTGTTTGCTGACAGCTGCCATCCTGGGCAGGTGTTGTACAGAGATGTTAGTTGTTTCTGTTCAGGTGTCAGTGCAATTTGTCACTGCTACGACTTGCAGACTTTTCAGTTTGAGTTGCCTGCTGCTGCTGCTGCCGCAGCAAGTTGCATAAGTGAAACAGAAAACAGCGTGCAGTCTGCCAGTTGCGACACAGCTGAAGGTAACCATGAACAGAACTCTGCTGACGACGAAGCAGACATTTCTGAACTGAACCCCATTGCTCATGATGATGGTCACTTGCTTGGCAAATACTGCATCATACGCTACGACAATAAACCTTATCCTGGCAAAATTCTTGAAATTAATGAAACTGATGTCACAGTTGAATGCATGCATTGAATTGGCACAAAATATGATTCAAACCGCTTCTTTTGGCCAGAGAAAGTAAAAGATATCTGTATGTATACATACGAAGATATTTTGACGTTGATCCCACCACCGGAAAGAGTTTCTGATCATGGTCGGTCCTACAAACACTTCAGAGTGAATCCATCACTATGGCATAAAGTGCAGACACTAGTCGCCTGAGTCATATGAGTGCTTGTATTATTTCTTGAGAGAAGTGTTCAATATGTAATGTGCAGTATGTAACTGTTGCATCTTTCGATCAAGCTGCTTGGTCGTGTTGTCAGCAGCGCAGTGTGGCGGCGTCAGGTTTTTTGGTGCTGTTGGCTGTTTCTGTATTATGTTTTCTTATGTTAAGTTTATATGTTTGTGTGATGTACTTATAGCTAATTTTTTGGCTGAATTAAGCCGAGTTCAACTGTTTTTGCAGCTTTCTGTTGTCATGTCACTGCTGTTACTTGGTTGTCACTGCTGTTACCAATACTTACACCGCTTGTATCTATACATGTCATGCCTCGTGTGTTTTTCTTTGTATATCATACAGTTGTGTTGTAGTTCTCTAGTTTTGAGAATTTGCAAATTACTTGTAGCGTGTCTGCTAGTCTTGAGATGATGTGCAATGTCAATACCTGCGCTCATTATGACTGAACTGTCATTTTAACGGTCATTAAAATATTCTTTGATAATTTGTATGACAGATTTTAGAAATATTTTTGGGCACATGTTAGAAGGGATAGGAAGGATGCAGTATGCATTTAGTACAACTGTGTATATTAGTTGCATAGCTGTGCAGTGACGCTAGGGATGTCGGTAACAGGAGTGACACTAGTCCGCATGGTGCTGTTAGGAAAAGCGGTGCTACAGTATTATGGTGCTGTATTGAGCTTGCTTGTAACTGGTTCTGTGTAGTATACACGTAGTATTATGAATGTGGTGCCAAAGAATTCAGTTAATAATAAAGTTGCATTTTTCATTATCCAAGCTCTGGAAATGTACAGTTTGTGTAGAATCACCCAGATGTGGGAGAGCAGGAAGACTCCTCGTCTCTGTTCATAACGTCTTGGGCTTCCTGCCGGATTTTGACAGCCTCCCTGATCCACCGTGTTGTCGGATCAGACTCCCAAGCGATGAGTTCATTCGAGAATAATCGTTTTTTTGTTTTTAGTTTTTCTTAATTTTTTCGTTTTTGATGTCGTGCGCCAGATTAAATCTGGTCCTGCTGGCAGCTCTTTAGGTGGCATCGTCGTTGGTCTAGAACAACGAAGTTAACCTACGCTGAGCCTGGTTAGTACTGGGATGGGTGACTGTGTCCGGGTTCGACTCCCGGAGGCGGCACTTTATTTCGGTATGTAACCAACCACCCAGGTCGACTCAGCCTTCTACCCTCCATGGGACGGTAAATGAGTGCCAGCCAAAGGGCGGTGATGTTCTGCGGCTGGAGAGTAAAGGCAGGCATGGTGTAATTTGCAGGTAAAACTGTGTGATCCATGTCTGAGCGATATTTGAGGCGCTTTGCTTAAAAATGCGCTATACAAATCGACGTATACTTTACTTTACTTTACTCTTCAGCGCACGCAAATATACCGTATCGTATCGTATACTTGGGTGTATTGAACAGTCGGAACGTACATGAATATGCCGTGGAACAGATCGAGCGTGTAGACAATCATCCATGTGAGCGCATTGTGGTGCATGAAAGCGGCGTGGTTGGGCATTATGGACGCTGCGACCACTCCGAGGATCACGTTGATGATTGTCAGCGTGTTCATCGCAAAGCCGTCTGGCTGGAACGTGTGTCTGAACAGCCATCCACCTCATCAACTCATATATGTAATGATAATAGTACAAATTAGCCCCATACCGGACTGACGGTCGACTCCTACTTACTGCCAACTTCAAAGTCACGTGATACAAAAACTAAAACATAAAAACAACAAAAATACGACCACCATAAGCTTTAGGTATTGTGCCCTGATATGCCAGCCCCCATTATAAATGGGGGAGGAGATAGCCTTTGAAAATGACCAAATTTCTGACTTTCAAGGGCTCGTGACCTTGACCTTGACCTTGGATCGGGTCATACTGCATACCTCATGCATCAGTCATCGACCTCTACCTACATACCAAATTTCATTGAAATCGAAGAAACTTTTAGTGGACGGACGGACATTTTGTCTAAAATAAACTAAAATTTAGTCTAAATTTTTGTCGTATCGACATGCAGACCGATGCACGCCAGCAACGGCCGCAGGAAGCACAACACAGAGTAGCGGGATGTGGGCTATAGTCATTAGCAACCGTGCGCCGTGACAGTTTGGTAACCGCGTGACCTTGAACATTGACCTTTTGACCTCTGGGTCAATGCATGCGGAGCGACTGCTATAGAGTACATATGTACCATGTTTGGTGTTGATAGCTCTAGCAGTTTTCATGTTAGAGTGCAGACAAACAGACAAACAGACACTACTGAACGCCCTACCCACGCCGGCGGCTATGCCGGCGTGGGTAATAATATCACTTGGCGAGCCATGAAGCGTGTTCAGAAACGTTCAGTGAGAGCCAGTGGGTCTGATGCGCGATGGAAAACAACCGGAAGGTACAACCTTTCTGCCGTGGATCAGAGACTCCGGCAAGGAAGAGTCTTTCGGCTACCCAGTGAACCGACATTAAGACGTTCGCACACAGCCGTTCGGCAGATGGCGACACGTAACGTCGCCAACGTCTTACTGCTAAGAAATCGAATTAAACTGACCCTAACCATAACACTAACCCTAAACGACACAGTAACGGTATTATTTTTTACGCTGATTTCGTTGACACCGATAGAATGGTTATATCGCCATAATAAACGAAATTATCTCAGAGGCGCGATAGCGGGGTTTGTGGGTGGGCCCGTTTTTTCCCGTTTGTGTGAGTCAGGTGCAAATGTCTGCTCACTGGGTAGCCGAAAGACTACTCCCTCAGTCCCTCTGGCAAGCGTGGAATGTTACTGCACCTAACGCCTTTACCGATGCGCACGTAATCAGCTCAGCCATGAAAGTAAGAGCTGCGGCGGAACACACAGCTACCAACAAGATCAGCAAGTACAGCTGTTTGACCAGCACCGACGTTTTTCATCCAGTGGTCATCGAAACGGCGATAACGTGGTCGAGGAGATCGGAAGACGGACGACAAGTGTTACTGGTGACGAGAGAGACTTCCTACTTGTTCCAACAGCTGTCCGTAGCACTGCTAAAAGGGAACGCAGCGGTTTCATTTCAAAACATGTTCACTGCCACTGTTAAAATTAACTCGCGATTGATGCGGTCTGCTTAAGTTACCAACACAAAGACTTGACATACGCACTCGTTTATGATGTTGTTTATTTGGTGATACCGACTATATCGTTCGCTGTTCTCTGATGTTTTTAAATAATAGGCTAATAATAACGTCTGATGACGTTGACAAAGCCAGGTTGTTGGCTGCTGCATCCCCCCACTCTGGAGACTGGCTGCATGCGCCACCCATAGCCTCCGGGGGTCTCAGGCTGTCAGATGAAGCTGTCGGGGTTGCTGCTGCCTATAGACTCGGGTGCAAAGCTTGCGAACCGCACATCTGCCCTTGCGGCAAAGCAGTGGAGGCCCGAGGACTACATGGTCTGTGCTGCCGAAGGAGTGGAGAGCGATCAAACTCGCTCAGATACCAGCAGCCAAAGAGCCAGTCAGCCTCTTGCAGCAGGATGGAAAACGTCCTGATGGCACCACACTGATACCTTGGGCACGTAACAGTCCCGGACACCTATGCCGAGTGCCACATTGACCAGACAGCCAGAGAAGCAGGCTCGGCTGCTAACAAGGCAGCAGCCAACAAGATTGCAAAGTACAGCGCGTTGTCTGCTTCGCACTTTTTTTCCCAGTGGCAGTGGAGACTGCTGGCACCTGGAACC
>Ga0209780_1005039_pt1 | contig 10347 bp, 8 predicted proteins | sample WorMetexBAHAMAS2_FD_187384 | JGI IMG/M metagenome (GOLD analysis project Ga0209780, IMG submission 187384) | Marine gutless worms symbiont microbial communities from Max Planck institute for Marine Microbiology, Germany - Inanidrilus exumae... | ecosystem: Host-associated > Annelida > Digestive... | reverse complement strand
CAAGACACTATGCGGTATATCGCAATGTTTTATATCGCTATAATATTTGCAAAAAAACTCCCTTAAGTTAAATCACTAAGATGATGATACAATAATTCAATAATAGTCAGAAATATGTTGGCAGCTTACTGACCAAATGTGAGCAATCCCATTAGATTATTCCCATTCCTATTCTCATTCTCTGTTATTTTCATATTCGTTCTCATTTCCATCCTAATTTGAATACCATTTCCTACCGTCTCTTTCCCAAAAGAATTGACAAACACAATGGGGTCGCTGTATTTCTGACGTTGGATAAAGCCATTTACGTGTATGTGTTATTGTTATGTGTAAAATGATTTTCATCTCATTGTAGCACATGCTCATTTTCAATTAAACGAATAGGGTCCGTCAAAAGACTTGTTCGACATAATAAACAGGCTAAAAGGAGCCTAGATAGGCCTATAGCAAAAAAATAGCTCACGTGAAATTTTAGGGACAATAACATTCCTATTCCTTTCTCTTCCCGAAAGATCATTTCTATTCCCGTCTGAAGGGACCATACATTCCCATCCTCATGAGAATCCCATGAGACCCACGGGACTTGTGGGAATGTCGTTAGTTGTTTACCCCTACTATTGATTGAGCTAAAAGATCTCCGTGGAATGTAATGCTGTTGTATATTATTATCGTCACTTATAGTACCGCGGTTTTATATCGGTATATCGCACGATTCGACTTCGCGTTGCATTTTGCGTGGATATCGCCGTCGTGTTTGCAAAATTGCCCGGCGGCGCAGAAACTCTTGGCTTCCAGCGTCGCACTTCCAGCAATGTGCGTTGCGAGTTGGTTTGTTTGGAACCTGCAGGGCTAGTCCGTCGTGTTTTATCAAGTTGAACGAGTAGGCGTGTAGAACGCTAACGATAAAGTAAACTGAGCGCCGGTGCAGTCGCATTAAACGAGAGAAATAAGCCGAATATTTTACCAGCTGCTTGCCGAAGAATGGTTAATGCAGTTCACTCTACTCGTCTTTGTCCAAAAAGGGTGATGCGCATTGCATTTTACCGCGCGACGCTATGCTAGCGCGGTATATGCTGTCGCCCTGCAGTGTCAGTTTGTCCGTCACAAGTCGGAATTCTGTCAAAAGTACTAAATATAGGATCACGAAAACAACGTCATACGATAGCTCAGTAACTCTCGTTTTTGACGCCAAAGGTCTTGCGATAAGAGGTCACTCCCAACCGGAAACGGTACAAGATACAGACATAGACATAGTTACTGTAGGACAGTAGGCGGCTAATAGAAACTCGTATGCGCTTTATCCAATCAGGCTATTTCTGATGATCTTATATGACTCCTGACTACCACAAACCAGCCCATTTTTCTACATCGCCTTTCATATCTTCCTAACGAATGAAGACAGAGGCTTCAAATTTGGCAGCTTGGTTGATCATAGAAAGTCTTAGCCAACCGACGACAAAACACCACGCTGAGAGGGGCGTGATCAGATCACGTTATACATTTCCCTCCTTTCTGGGGCCACAATCATATCTCTGGAACTGCTGAAGCCAGAGTTAGGGTTAGAGTTAGGGTTAGGTTTATGGTTTGAGTTACGGGGAAACTGTCCGGGAGGAGAAATGTCCAGGGGAAATGTCCGACACTGTTATTACCCGTTATTATCCGCGGCTACGGAGAACTACGCGGAGGTTTTTACTCTACGGACCTTAACTTTACCTGCCCGCCGAGCCCTTCAATAAAGCCCACTTCGCTCTATGCACGCATTTTTCTACGGCCTGTTTTAGTCGCTGATGCATGATCTATATGCATTTGTGCATGAGTAACGTTCGGTCATTCGCTTATGGTGTTAGTTGGCGATTTGGCCACACCCGTTTGACATTTGTCGTTTGTCGTTCCCAGAGTCGAGATCAATGTGGCATCAGAACTTGCTGCGAATTGTTCATCTCTTAGCTTAGCAGGACATTACACAACGATGCACAGGGCTACGAGACACTTAAACTTCTTGCCCAAAATGTGGTCAAATGTTGTTGACCCACTTACTCAACGTTTTTCAGTATACATTCAGCTGTAGTAAAAGTCCTCGCCGCGCCACTTTTGTCGGCGGCGCGCCGCGTTTCGGCGTTCGGCGGTGGCGGCGCGCCGATGAGTTTTCGGCGGCGGCGGCGGCATCAACTTATCGGAGGCGCGCCGGCGCGGCGCGGATCTCTAAGCCGTAGTTTGTAATAATTTAATATTTTAAAAAATTTCACCACCCCTCAAATGCGTCGCCATACTGACTTGTGATTAATACTTGTTTCAGCCTGCTACGATTTTCTGACATTAGTAATTCACAAGGTAATATAGCGACACGTGTGAGGTGTGCTGAGCTCTTTATTGACCACTTATACTGCTGAACCTGCAAGTAAAAGAATTTTTGAAAATCAGACAAATAAGAATATGGTGTCTTTCTTTTACGAGGCACAGTGTCTATATACGGGTATATATGTATGTATGGGTGCGTATTCACACATAATGCAATTTTATATGTATATGTGTGATGTTGTCTAAAGTAGTAATTGGATGTTTCGAACGTATGCGACAAACAGACAAGACAGACAGACACTGTGCACTGTCGACGATAATAACGACGGACAAATAGCGGCGTGCGCAAAACGGCCATAACATGACGAGGCGATGGCGTAGAAGGTGATGTTTTGTCGTCTGTCGATTGACAAATGGCATCTCGGTTCAAGGTTATGATCGCGTCAGATGCCGAATCAGTGGCGGCGCTGTCGTCGTCGGCGGCGACAGCTCGCTCAACGACGCTTGTAGACGCGCGCGCGATCCATCAACATACGGTCTGTTTGCTTATTTTCTCTTTACGGCCAGCAAATCCAATCCAATTTGCGGCGTTCGAACAGCGGCGGCGATCGGGCGATGTCGGCGTTGTATCACTGAAGAGAATGACGACGACGACGACGCATTCTTTCTGCCTAATCTATTGCGTCTGTCTGCGGTCGCCCCGTACCTCGGTCCTTTCACGCGTCGATCGTCGACGTCCGGGTCTGCGGGGACATCCCCGTCACAGCGACCGACCGACTGGCCACTCACTGCCGTTATGGCTTTCTCGACATCCTTTATTCCACCGCGTCCGTCGTTTGTCACAGTCGGGGCGCCGGGGTCACGTCATCCGCCAATGAACGCCAGGTTTCTCTTTCGACGTCGCCGGATGACGGTCCAGTTGTCGCTGTGGCTGCAGAGGATGATTTAAGACGGGTTAACGAACGAGAGGAACGTGATGCAAAACTGTTTGCCGCCAGTGGAGACTTCGGACGTCGCCGTCGTTGTTTTCCAGCGAAAAATCTCTTACTCCATCACTCAGCCGATCTAACAGTAGTTTCAGGATGCTTCACTGTGAAACACTGCTTCTCCGGCTCTTAACCTCGTGCGGCAATTGAGACGTCATACAGTTGTTAGACACATTAGGCCTAGTCACAACCTTCCGCTGCCGCTGACATACCCGCGTCATGCGGTTCCTCACGCCCACCGTGTAGTACACGGATGTAGACGATCAGTGTGATAGACTGGTGACCAACGACCATCACCAATTTATCATAATGACCGTCCACCTAAGTTGACTAGCACCTAAGACAATCGACGTGACAACTCTGCCTGCAGCCGTTCCAGAGATATGGTTGGTGCCCACTAAAATTTAAATGATTCACGTGACCTAAACACGCCCCTTTCAGGGATGATTTGTCATCCGCGGACAAGCACTTGCTACCGTCAACCTACCTACAAAATTTGAAGTCGTTTATCTCCACTCTCTACCAAGATATGAAAGGCAATAATGGGGTGATTTGAGGTAGTTAGGGTCACTCAACTTAGCTCTTTGTACGTGTAGACGGCTTTGGATATGTTTTTGGATCTCGTGCTTTTCGGTTTTCTGCTCCAAGAGTTTGGAATTCATTGCCTGTCAGTATCATGAAACTAAGTCACTTCCCACTTTTAGACGTCATCTAAAGACATTTTATTTTAAGTCGGCCTATCCCCTTTCGGCTGCCCATCTTGCCTAGAATATCTTCGTCCATGCGCCCTGATTCTTCTAAAGACCATGGCGCTATATAAGCCATTTACTTACTTACTTACTTATATGGCCGGTGTCACATTAACTTTTCCAACGTGAAAAATCCTCAGCGATTTTGCCTGTCTTCAAAATTCTTTGACCACTTGTTCTAAGTGTATACTACTATTTATTCCATGGGTGACATATTGATACTACGTTATCACTTTTTCACTTCTGTTGAACCCAGACCGCTCTAATTGATGCCATGCCACGGACCGCGGTTAACTAGGCCTATCAGACTTGAATGTCGTTGAGGTCGATTGATCGGCGTAAAGTCGCATCGAGATTGTTACGATTAACGACGTCGTGCGATAAAACTGTCAGCGTACGTCATCACGCGAGCCAATCAGAGTCTGTTAGCGAAGGTCGCGTAGTATCCGTGACGACAGTAAAACATCGTAAAACCCGATGTCGACGACTCAGTCCGTCCGTTGTCAGACAACGTCTCTCCACACACCGGCGCTGCTTTACGGCGTGTTATCACCGCCGAGGCGGCGACGAAACAACCGTCTCGATGATTCACGGCTGCCGGACACACGGATCTGGTCTGCCGGCAGACATTAACTGTCGGCTAATCCGACGTACGATCGACCTCCGGCGTCCAGGCCTCTCTCTACCAGACTGCCCATCAAACATCGCACAGAACATTTCACGCCACACTGAACTGACCACGCGATATACGACGCCAGTTCTTTGGCTGATCGTACAGGAGGATCTTTCGCGCAATTTTTTTTCTAGTAGGCCTACTATCATTAAACCTACCACATGCTTAATCACCTTCTTCCAGCGCCGTGACAAACTATGCAGTCGGATGCAGCAGTCGCACTGATGCCGTTATTGATTTTTTTGCTGCGTACACCGCAGCAGAGACTCCCAGTGCTTTTCAGTGTGCCGAACAACCCTTAAAATTGTCAGCTCTTGTGGAGGGGGATCTCGACCCCATCTAATACATGGTTCCTTGGGCCCACCCGAATCAGCACGCAAACGGTTCAGCCGTTGTTGCATAGCCCATCGTGTAACCAACACATAGAGTAGACAAACAAACTGACAGACAACGCTACGTGCGGCATCTGTAGTCATAGGCCGCTTCTATGCAATGCGTGCGATGCGGCCTAATAATAATGTAGCTTTAATGAGTCGCTCGGTTTTACTAATGAGCAAGTAAGCAACGAATTTAAAGCAGCAACGTTTGAGCATGATTTTGTCAGACACTTCATACATGCGACCTGGGTGATAAAGGGTTTCATACTTCTTAGAGGAGTGCAGTCTGGGTGCTTATCTCCTTTCCTTTGTCCCGTAGGTGGATAAACCACTAAGTCTGTGACGCATGGCCAGTGCAACGTCAGACCAACGATTACCTTCCCAGCCGCAGGGCTTCACCGCCCTTTGGCTAGTCCAACTTATAATGCTCGGTGACGTAGGCACGTGTGTGTGTGTGTGAACAACTTACATAGGTTGTTACCTGAAAGCGGAAAGGCCGGGAGTCGAACCCATAACCTTCGAGTCGCGAGTGCGATGCCCTAACCATGAAACCATTAGGCCACACCATATGCCACCACATAATACCCGGACGGTCGACCCAAAGATTGGCTGAAATGATGTAACTGACCGTTGTAACGTCGTCTTTAATTCGTGTCTCAGTTGGTTGTCTTCCCACTCGTCACTAGACTGTTGTTGTCTGTTGTGACCAGAACTTTGAGAACTTTTAACAACGACGGTAGTTTCCGCTTTTTGTCGCCGTTACAATATCGTGTGACATTACGTCAGAATGTGTTGACGAAGCGGTAGCAACGTGCGTAATTATTATACTCTCGGTGAAAAAAAGAAAGAAAAGTACGTAACTGAGACGCTCATCGCTGAACGACCAAAACCGGTGTATTCGACAACGCACTGGATTGAGTTACGTGAAAGACGACGGTGGTTGCGATAAGCTGACACTATCGCTTTATGAGAGTGCCATTAGCGAGTATCGTGTACATTCGATCATAACAATGAGTATTTTTCACATATGCTGGCGTTCATCTGCATTCACTACAGTAGCGTAGTCCCCTATTTCGCATTTAGTCTAGACTTTACGCGTACAGTATTTCTTGAGTATTGAAACCTTGCATGTCCCATCGTCCTGCTTACTTACGACAGCAAAAAGAAACCAACATGAAACGTGACTTTAAAAGACAATGAAACGAGCGTCCGAATTAAATTTTAGTCACACTTGACATACATGTAAACAAGCGCTCATCAGGAAATGAGAGATAGCGAACGTGAACCGTTTTACGACGATATCGCGCACGTAATTCAAAATACCAAAAAAGAAACCCACGTGTGGGATTTGAACCCGAGATCCTTACGGTACACTACTAAAGCATGCGGCCGCGTCTTACCGTATACGACCAACTGCACGTTGCTTTGAAGCTGTTCATATACGCTTATTATAGTTCCAATCGTCCAAATTGTCAATTCATGATGTCGATATAGTTATTCACAATAATAAAAGTATGAAATCACGCAAAAGTACATGCTACAATAAAGAATTCATGTAAAGAAATCGGTAACATATTTACGACAGCGTCGCCGTCTGGCGATGTCAAAAATCATTATACTTGGCTACCTCTCTTGCGTTTAAACCCACCGACGAAGGGGTTCCCCTGAGAAGATCTCCGTAAAATTTTCTGTGGATGTCAACGGATGGCCAAGGTATCAAACGGCGAAGAAAAATTGCCGAAAATTGCAACCGGCTGAGTAGGGTGCACGAACGTTACAGACAGACAGACAGACGACAGACAAACAGACGGAGGGGCGATAGCATTTAGTGAACGTGAACGTGAGTTCACGTTAGCTATAAAAAACTTAGCAGTTTACAACATGGCGTTAGAAACCAAACCACATATCTAACACTGCAAATAATAATTTTGTGACTTAGTGCATAGAGTATTATTATGAGTACATATAATAAGCACTATAAACTAGGCCTATTCAGAAATAGGCACGATTCCAACAAAGGACGCTGTCAAAACGTTTACTATGCCAGCTCATTAAACTCTATAAAGTTTGCTTCTGCTAAGCTTAAATTTCCACAAATTATACGCTGCAATGTATGTTACAGACTTATATTTAAACATAAATATATCACTTGTGCTGTATTGGTAACAGCCTGGATCAAATCCATGCACAAGATGAAGACGACTTCTCATTGGGTTGAATCCAAAGTGAAAATAATTTCAACTAGAAATGCGTGGCAGTTTGGCAGAGCCCAGCGTGTAGGCCGCGCGGCACAGCAGTGATGCCGTCTAGCGTATAGGTGAAATAAAACTGAGTAGTGATCGCCCCAGAAAACTCAATACTGATCCCCGAAGGTCTAGCAGTGACGCCGCCAAGCGAACATAGCCGAACTGCTGATCGACGAGGGGTGTGCACATTTCACCCTCTTAAAGTCTGGAGTTACTACACCCACGTTCACCAAATGTTTACACGATGTAGCCAGGTCATCGTAGATGAACTTTGCAAAACAGAAGTGCGATATTGCTATCCGTTTTCAAATGCCATGGCGACGAGTAAAGTTGAATAGGCCGATTTCGCCAATTTTGACGCTAAAATTGGTTGTCATGGCAACGTCCCTTGAGCGATCGTAAAAAGAGGATCAAATCAGTAATCTACGATCAAATATCTACTATATAGTAAAAAATTTGTGAAAATCGGTCGGGCAAATCTTGATATAATTTGTCTGAAATGTTTATTTAAAAGAAAGAAACGACGGGGTGTGCATGTTTGCCTGTCTTAACTCCAGAGTTACTGGACCAAAGTTTTCCAGATTTATGTACAATATAGCCAGATCATTAAATATGAACTTTTAAAAATCGGAATGGCGATATTGCAATCCGTTTCGGCGTGCCAGGGCTACGAATAAAGGTGAATAGTCTAAATTTGTCAATTTTGACCTCAGAATTGGTTGCCATGGCAACGTCCCTTGAGCGATCGGAAAAAAGACGGTCAGGTCGGTAATCTACGATCAAATACCTATTAATGGTGAAAATTTGGTGAAAATCGTTCAAGTAGATCCTGAGATAGATTTGCCTAAATGATCATTAAAAAAGAAAGAAATTAACGCAAGCAGAACAGCCTGCAATGCATACATGCCGCGCGGCCAAATAAGCGCCACATTGCGGTTACTTTTTACACCGTCCGTGTTAGAACCACGTCTATTTACGAGTAGTTTATTGTGGCTATTGTATGTAGGCCTACTAGTTGACCATGTCTGTGGAACCTGACCTAAAAGTTACTTGGTTCGTCCGTTTTTGTCCGGACACACACACACACCCTCACGCACACACACACACACACGCCGGACCAATTGCTCCACCTAGACCACAAAAATGGACGGTAAATATTCGCCAAAGTTTGGGGAAATTCAGCGCCGCGGCAAGCGACGGTGGCTGAGGGTCTAGATGTGGCGTTTCTTGAAGTGTTGGTGTTGTTTGTAATGTCTTAGCTTGTTTACTTACTTACTTGCTCACTTTCATTCGGTGATATTCCTGTGCAGGCTACTGGCCAATGGGATACGTCGTCTGTGACGTCTGGCAAGCAATGGACGTTATGTTATGTACGTCATCAATCTGGCACATGTGCACCATTTCCATCGATCGCTACATAGGTATCCGCTATCCACTGAAGGCTGCTGCTGCTGCCAGGTTCAGCCGAGTTACTATTCAAGAACAAAAATAATTCGTTAGCAAGTCGTTCTCTGCTGCGTTCCGTTGTTGATTATAACGTACAAAGTGTCATATTTGAAAAACATTTTCAATTTTGGTTAACGACGCATCTACAAATGATGCGGTTTGAATAAATACATTATACCAGTGGTTTATTCGTCTAACTGACAGCATGTTGTTTTTCGCTGACTGGTGCAAATTTAGCATTCTTGTAGTGAAACTGGTTTACCGAACTGAATAACCGAAGTACGAGGTGTCAAAGCGAAGAATGCTATCTCAAAACAATTTATGACAATAACAGTAACTCATCTATCGCAGAGGGACATCACTGAAACGTTGAACGGTGGATGAAAAGCTGTGCAAAGTTGATTCGTTATTCGTGAATGTTCAATGTGCAACTACACGCTGACTTGAAAAAGTGAACCTTAAAGTTTAAACTGTTGTACACGTTGAACCATATCAATTGCTTCAATAAAATTAGCAGGAAATGTTGTGCGAATATTCTTGTATAAAGTCTAAAAGTTTGGCTCAAAACCGTACTACTGTTGCTGAAATACAGACGTTTTTCTATAGGATTGTTTTTTATTGGCGCACCCTGTATGTCCCTATCTTGCATCGCTGTTGAGATATATAACCTACCACACGCGCCGTTGGTAGTGACCGCGTTGAAGTTTCTATAATATCTTTGCCCCGCGAGCCACGAAGCCTCGCGCCACCTCTGTCGACAGCCGAGCTTAGTTCTTGTCAAGGATGACTGCACCATTGGCGCTTTGTGGTTCGCATGCGGCATTTGTGATTGCAGAAGATCTCGAGCGGTCGGTGTGAAGATCGGTCTCGTTTGGTTCGTGTCGCTACTGGTGACAAGTCCGCTCATCGTCATCGGATTCGTTCACCCGGAGGAGATCATGTCCCACGACGACCTCCAGTGCGGCATCACCAATCGCCCGTTCCTTGTCTACGGATCCATAGCGGCCTACTTCTTCCCGCTCGGAGTCATGCTGGTCGCTTATACCGCTTCGATACGGCTGCTCGGCCGGCAGGGAGCCTGGTCGAGTCTGCGTCCGGGCGACGGGCGCGGGAACGGTCGCGGCGACGCCGACAACGGACTGCAGCGGTCGCACTCCGGCGCCAGGACGCCCGAGCTGCCGGTATACCGCTTTCGCGGCGACAAGCTTGCTTCCCGATCAGCGGCAGGGAGCGTCAGATCTCTTCGTGACCGAGACGCCGCGTCCTATTGCGTTGAGCGGCAGCGTTCGTCGACTTCGCAACACGATCGATCGCTCTCGCCGATCCTTTCCGCCGACAACGATTGTTTGCCGTCCACCAGTGGCACTCTGCTGTCGACGACAACCGGAACTGGATCAGTCAGGTATGTGGTCGTGGACGACACGTTCACACAATTGGGTGACACGGTGCACGTCGGCGCATACCAGTCGTGCAGAAACGCGGACGAGCACGGCAGCGATAAGGCCGGACAGGAAGTGACGTCACCCGGACGAGACACGACGGGCGCGTGCACGCGGTCCCTCCTGCCAGTTG
>Ga0209780_1005038_pt1 | contig 10347 bp, 5 predicted proteins | sample WorMetexBAHAMAS2_FD_187384 | JGI IMG/M metagenome (GOLD analysis project Ga0209780, IMG submission 187384) | Marine gutless worms symbiont microbial communities from Max Planck institute for Marine Microbiology, Germany - Inanidrilus exumae... | ecosystem: Host-associated > Annelida > Digestive... | reverse complement strand
TATTATATGGCCTCGAAGCATGCCCGTTAACAAAATCTGACATACGATCGTTAGACTTCGTCATCAACAGATTTTTCATGAAACTTTTCCAAACTAACGACATAAATACTGTAAAAGACTGCCAGGATTATTTTTCGGTCTCCCTTCCTAGCGCCCTTATAGAAAAACGAACTGAAAAATTCTTCGCAAAGTTGAGTAAACCATGACTTCATAAAAGCACTGCCGTGTTCATAATGCATTAGTAACAGTTATGACTACTTGTAGCACTTTTTAATAGTCGTTGTTGCACTATAGACCTCCGCTTTCTAATGTACATGTTGATGTGTTGACTTGGGCCAATATATGGGCACGTTATTCACTTTTTTCTTTTTTTCTGTTTAGTTAAGTAATTTTTTTCCTTTTGTTTGTTCGTATTTCTACCATTATGGTGAATAAAGATGAATATATATCTGCATAAAGACAGCGGTGTAGATCTTGCTGTAATTCTGGAAAAACGCAAGGGCTGATGTAGTAGGCTTGTTTGGGGGCCAGAGGTGGGGGTGAGGAGGGGTAGCCCTCCCCAAAAGTGAGAGATCTGGGAAGGGGCTAGTCCCCTTCTCAGAAAAAAATCACTCGAAATGGCGTGTTTAGGTAGTTTTGGTAAATTCTGAGCGGTATTTTTTTGTCCGTGTCCTCGCCAGAAAAATGTTGAATTTTCCACCTGAAGTACTGATCTGCTGGACGTTGATAATGTAGGCCTACTTTTGAGAAGTAATAAATACGCTATCAGAGTTATGGGGTTGGTTAAGCTTTTTTCTGCATTTTAATGCAAGCAATTTGGTGTATGAAATTTTGAAACATGACAAAATCTGGGGGGGGGGACAATTTGCATTAGCGTCCCCCACTCCACATTTTTTGGGGAACTCGTTCCCCTATCCGCTCGTGATTCACGCCATGTATACGTCGATTTGTATAGCACATCGTCGTAACTGCCTCTAATGCGCTCAGACATGAATCACACAGTTTTACCTGCTAATTACACCATGCCTGCCTTTACTCCCCAGCCGCAAAGCATCACCGCCCTTTGGCTGGTACTCATTTTACCGTCTCACGGAGGGTAGAAGGATGGGTCGACTCGACCTGTGTTGTTGGTTACATACCGAAATAAAGGGCCGTCTCTGGGATTCGAACCCGGATACGGTCACCCATCCCAGTACTAGCCGGGCTCAGCGTAGGTTAACCTTGTTATTCGAGACCAACGACGCTACCACTACGCCACGCCGCCATGATCAAAGACACAGTATTGCATTGCAACATAGTGCAGGACGCTGTTCAAGGATGCAGTGCAGAATCGCAGCCGACAAAGTTGCTGGGCGAGACTGAAGACAGTCTTGCACTGGCTGAATGTCGACCGTTTCGACGTCGATATCTCATTTCTGGCGTCAAACACGAACGGAGGTCATTCCGTCCATTATTGCCTTTAACGACGTGAGTGTTAATTAGTCGTATAATTAATGTCACCATTGTGACGGATGTTGCAGAGTCTGGGTCTTGTCGATGTGCCTGACGGTGGCGACCTATCACCGACAACGTCGTGCGATGAAGCTGATGCAAAGTACGTTGTGTGCCCTAATCACTAGTATCATCTTCGTCTATAGTGTGCCGGATTACGCATTACGCGACAGTAGTTTTTGTTGTCTTTATCCGGCAGTCGTTGACAGTGTAAAATGCACTACAATACATAATGGAAAGTAAGACAAACTCGTATCTCTGGAACGGTTAGATATATGTAACTAATTGGTCAGTAGATGCGTGACACCATCTATAGCCTACTATCCCTGATGCCTAGGCCTAATACTGTTTTTGGTGAAAATCATCTTGGCGGCGGCCGCCATCTTCAGCTTTGTTAACAAGAAGCTCAGCTATCGCAGAGGGACCGCGCGACGCTGTATGTCAGTAAGTTCATGCTGTGTTTCACGAGGTATGGCAGTTAGAAAGGTTTCAATCAGCAAAAGTGACCTTCAAGGTCATTCAAGGGCATTGACCTGGCACTAGTGCCATTCGACAGGCCACATATGATTTCCAGTTAGTCTTCCATTGCAACTATGCCTTTATTTTGCACCGTTTCCGAGATAATATCACTTATTTCCCAAAATGTAAAGAGGTCACGTGACTTTGAACACATCCCTTTTAGTGATAATATAGGCCTATTACGCACGCACTAGTACACCTGTCATCAATCAGCACATGGAATTTGAAGTGCCTAGCTTTACCGATTCCAAAGATATGATTCGGGCAGAGTTTAAAAACGGGTCACGTGACCCGGACCACAACAATTGGGGGTAGTCTGTCATCTGAAAGCTAGCACTTGATAAATTCCACCTGCATAGAAAATTTGTCGATTCTCGCTTCAGCCGTTCCGGAGATATGATTGCGGGCGTCAAAATTGACAAGAAGCTCAGCTATCGCAAAGGGACCGCGCGACGCACTGTATTAGTTGAAATGTTGTCATCTGCTGCACAGCAGTACGAAAAATCTGACAGTGAAAGAATTTTGTAAATCGGTCTAAATTTGCCAAAGTTATGGTCAAAAGACAAGTGAATTGTTGTTTTGAGACACCATGTACATTTGACTCATACTTTAACAGATCGCTGTAACAAATAGTGTAACTAGATGCATGGCAAAGCCCAGCGTGAGCGTGAACCCGCCAGGAGCACCAAGCTGTTGGCATCTATCTTGACTGTAGTCGCAATCTGGCGAATATGACTGTCCAAAAGGCGGTAAAGGGTGCACTTTTCTGTGCCTTATTTATTATAGTGGGTATATTCAGGGACTCGGAATAGCAAATTTTCTATTTTGGCTAAATGAACATGGGGTGGTAAAGTTTGCTGAAGATCGGTCCAGTACGTTCTGAGATAATTAGTTCATTTTTTAAAAAAAAGAGTAACATCGGAAAAACATATACACATGTGGGCAATAATACATCGTTGCAAATGCCGCGTGGCAAAATTATGAAAGCAACAGCCGACATGCCAATTGGCAATGTGGCAAATTCTTCCGCTATATAGGCCAACTCAGCCTCCTACCCTTAGCGGGACGGGAAATGAGTACCGGCCAAAGTGGTGCAATGATGCTCTGCGGCTGAGGATTAAAGGGAGGATGACTCATACCATTTTATGGATAAACATGTGGATGGCTGTTGAAACTGTGATCCCTCGTTAACACGTGCCATACCTGAGCGCTTTAGAGATGAGCATCGCACTCATTATTACAAATGTCCTGTTTGCTTTTTATTGCCGCCGAAGGCAAGGTCATTATACTTTTCTGCCGTAATTTATTTTTATTTTTTATTTTTTTATTTCGTCAGCTAAGATGAAAGACCAGCCACGGGATCTCAACCAAACTTGGCCAGTAGGTCGGAAATGGTGTCGATTTACAAATGCCCCCCCCAAAAAAAAAAATTGGGGGCCCTCCCCCAAATTTGGGGCACAAAGCATAAAATTTTTGACAACTTTTTCCGCGACTTCCGCACTCGACACTGCATATCTCCGGAACGAAACGCCGCATCGACAAACAAAAATAAAATGCTAGTGTCAATCTACAATGTGTCCCTAAAAGTTTAGCTACTTTCCGTGACCTTTGACCACGAAACGGCTGATTGTACCCACCCTTCGGCGGCCATTACGTTGCAACCAACAAAGTTGCGACAACTATAGTTTACTTTTTACTTTTCAAATGACGACTGTCACGTCTCACGTAGGTCTACGAGGTTCCAGTCGATGGAATCACCGCGCAATAAAATGTCTCAGCAGTGAACGACGGTACAGTTAATTACAGTGCACAAGTTGCGGCAATAAGCGGCTAAGACGGTACGAACACTGCGCCGGTAACAACCGGCCGCTGAAGACTGATCGACGCAGATGGATTGCCTGACGTAATGATTTCATTAGCTGGCCGTCAGCGTGCCTGCAGAGACAGAAGATAAACGAGGTGCAACGTCGAGACTACACTGATTGAAAGTTACGTGAGATTGACCGAGGTCGACAGACCAAACGATCGCAGTAATGGAATTACTACGCGACGATAAGTGATAATAATAATATGATGATGACAGGTATGAAGAAACTGCGCGCTAGTAATTGTTTATATAATTATTGTAAGTGTTTAAGAAACATTTTGGGGCCTAAATACGTTAACATCGACACGTGGCCAATAGCAAATCTAAAACTGTAAATATTACAAAAAGAAGTGGTATTATTTACCATTACATTGCCTAAATTTCAATATGATGCTAAGTTATATAACCCCTTTATGATTTTTGCTGTTTTTATTTTTATTTGATGTGTTACTTATTACATAATTGCCGCGAACATCTGTATAACAGCAGTTTTTAGCATCAGTGTTTCACAAGCTGTTTCCGGTTTTAGGTTTGTGGTCATCTTACCACTGCCAAAAATATAGAAGACGACCAAACGTTACAAGGTGACACGTAAATGTGACCGAACCCTTTTGGGAACTTGCTACTGACTGTCTACTCCTACTGACTGTCAACTTCAAAGTCACGTGACAAAAAGTAGGACAAAAATCAAAAATCCGGCCCCGATAAGCTTTAGGTATTGTGCCCTAATTTAAGCATCCGTGGTCATTTTCCAGCGCCCATTATAAATGGAGGAGGAGATAGCCTTTGAAAATGGCCGAATTTCTGACTTTCAAGAGCTCGTGACCTTAACCTCGACCTTGGATGGGTTATACTGCATACCATCATGCATCACTTATCGACCTCTACCTACATACCAAATTTCATTGAAATCGAATAAACTTTTTTTGTGGACGCACGGACGGACGGGCGTACGGACGGACGGACGGACGGTGGACGTGGACATTTGAGACCCACTTTATTAGGTCGACTCGGAGGATTCGACCTAATAAAGTCCAAAAATTAAAAAATCACGTGACCCTGGTCATACCTCGTGGACTCTCAATTGTTAAGTTTTGTGGAAATCGGTTGCCCACAACTACCTTTAAAATGTCGTGCCTCTAACTTGATTGTTTGCCGAGTGAATGATCAACGTTTTGCTGTTTTTTTCCAGTAAAATTTAACTTCTGTTGAATAAAGTCTGCTGCATTTCTTCGTGTGAAAAACGTTTAGCAGCAAAGTTGTAGCTACATCATTCCCCTATCTAACGGTCCATAGATGGATTACGGGCGACGTCCCCATCTACGTTAAATTGCGCTCAAAGTGACCCACCCTTTCAGAAAACGACGATTTCGACATATTTCGATTAATAGTGCCTTAGCCGTAAGAGCTAGCGAAAAAAGTTCTATTATCACTAATAGGAAGTCGACAATGCGCTTTCTATCGAGCCACAGATGAACCCTGTGTGTTACTTCTAATAACATTCACGGGGTGGCTCAAAACGAGAATTTTTAGGTCGACTCTTCTGAGTCGACCTAATAAAGCCAGTCTCAAATGTCTGTCCGTCAGTCCGTCCGTACATATTAAGTACGTCCGTCCGTCCACAAAACGTTTCTCCGATTTAACTGAAATTTGGTATGCAGGTAGAGGTCTATGAGTGATGCACGACGGTGTGTAGCATGGCCCGATCCAAGGTCAAAGTCAAGGTCACGAGTCCTTGAGAGTTGGAAATCCTTCCATTTTCAAAAAGCTATCTCCGACATTTACAATGGGAGCTGGTAACTGACCACTGATTCTTGAACTACGGCACAATATCTAAACGAGTCGACCTTATAACAGTAGTGGGTCTCAAATGTCCGTCCGTCCGTACGTATGTACGTCCGTCTGTCCACAAAAAGTTTCTTCGATTTTAATGAAATTTGCAGTGTGGGTAGAGCTCGAAGAGTGATGCTTGACGGTATGCAGTATGACCCAATCCAAGGTCAAGGTCCAGGTGAGGAGCCCACGAAAGTCGGAAATTCGGCCATTTTTAAAGGCTATCTCCTCCCCTGTTTATAACGGGGGCTGACAAATGACCACGGATTCTTATATTAGGGCACAATACCTAAAGCTTATCGGGCCGGATTTTTGATTTTTACCCTAGTTTTGGTGTTACGTGACTTTGAATTTGGCAGTAAGTAGGAGTAGACCGGCAGTCCCGTACAGGGCCAATTTTTACATTTGGCGTTGCATTTCTTATTGTCGTTACAGGTAATCGTTGACACTTTAAATTTGGTATGTTGGTTGAATATAGCAATCCCAGCCTATAGATGATAAACCGTCCCTGAAATGGGCGTGGTCACGTCACGTGACCCATTTTAAATTTTTGTCCCCTTAAGATATCTCTAGAACGGCGTAAGCTAGATACTTTAAATTTGGTATGCATGTTGACCATAGTAAGTCCCAGCCTACGGGCGACAAAGTGTCCCTGAAAGGGGCGTAGGCATTGTCACGTAACCTACTTAACTCTAGGAAAATAAGCGATAATATCTGAGAACATTGCAAGATAGCTTAATAGTTTTTACTAAATTCAAATAGGAAGTCGAATGGTTGTGCGACCACTAACCACCTTAAACCACCCCAATTTCTATATTTTGCGTTGCCTTATGCATCTTAGTCATTGGTTATCGCAAAGACTTCAAATAATTGATGTAAGGGGTTAAATGTTAAATGTGCAAGTCACAGCCTACGGACGACAAACCGTCCTGATAGGGGCGTGGTCAGGTCATGTGACCCATTAAAACATTTTGTGGCTCCAATAATATCACTGGAAAAGGATGAACCTAAAGTCGTCAAATTTTGTACACATGTAGGCTATAGGCCTATCAATTCTAACCAGAGAATGACATATTACCCACAAAAGGGGCGTGGTTATGGTCACGTGACTGTTTTAAAATTTTGTCGCTTGACTTGATGTCCGTCACAAGTCTGTGTTCAATGCGTGTACACAACTATGCAGGCAGCGAAATAAAACGTGACAGTTGCTGAAAGTGTTCCTCAGGATCACAGGCAATCTGGTTGCGTCATTCGTACAGCAGTAGAACAACATTTCAACTGATACACAGCGTCGCGCGGGTCTCTCGGCGATAGCTGAGCTTCCTGTATGGTATAATAACTGGCACTAAGCATGCGCGGCTTTATGCTATCACAGACTGAGTAGAAGAGAGGCTATGTATGTTCTGACGGTGATATGCAACGCGGACTGCATTTCCGTTATTCAAAAGCTGTATGAACAACGTTCAGTGCGTGTAAATTCAAACGAACATGTAATTACTAGTAATGACAGATGACAGACGATGCAGATAATGACATGTAAGATGAGAAGATGCTTTGTGTACGAATGTATTGATGCCTAGGTTTAGTAACTGGTCTCTAAGTTGTTAAGCACGGGCGTCCGTCAATCCATTAATAACGGGGTACACACATCCTCTAGATTATGGACTGGGCACGACAATGACTTTGTCGCCCCAAATGGAATGATTTGGAATGACAATAGATGTGATATTTTTAAGCAGAGATTACTGAACTCGAGACCAAAATTTTGGCCTTGGCCTCATTCATGTCGCCTCATTTGACATCTTACCAAGCTGGCATGCAATCGAGAGAGATGGGGGAGTCTATTTACCTAGTAATTCACAATAAATGCAAAGTATACTGTAATCATTACAAAGGCGATTTGCCAGTAGGTAATCACTTATCGATGCTGGCCGCTCAAAGAAATAGAACAAGTTAGAGCTAACTGTCTGCCAGTTAACTTTTGCTCATCTGTCAACAGCACACTCAGTACCAATGAACTATACTTAAACTATGAACATAGTCTTGAACCATAACAGAAAATTAACGTAAAGAACTTCACATAAGAACAGATGATGCATGTACAGAATTGTGACTGTCAAGCTGCGCTCACTGTTGTAATTTGAAACGTCTATCGTCATTTTTGCACACAACTTTCATACAAGAACTCATCAGGAGATGAGATAGCGAACGTGATATCGCACACCTAATTCAAAATACCAAAAAGAACCTACTTTGTTTAACAAATTAGACGATAGCTAGGCAAGTACTGCGCATTAAGTCTTGAATTTATGAATCTGCTACAGAATTTCCACTTTGCAGTTATAGAATATTTATACCGTGGGCGTCGCGCGGTCCCTCTGCAGACGTTTACTACAAGACATAGTAATCGTATATTGTCCATAGTTATGGCTATTTGAACCATTTTACGTGATGCGACCCGGAAACTATAAAATTCGGTAAAATAACGCAAAATAAGGGCCATTTCGCCGTTCAAAGTCGTTCAAGGTCACCAATTTTGGTATCAATCGAAAGCTCACATACGACTTTCTATCAAGACGATAGCTAGGCAAGTACTGCGTATTAACTATTAAGTCTTGTGTTTATGAATCTGCTAGGAATTTATACCGTGGGCGTCGCGCGGTCCCTCTGCGGACGTTTACTACTAGACATAGTAATCGTAATTACCAAATTCGGTATAAAAAAACAATAAGGGCAATTTCGCCGTTCAATGTCATTACCAATCGAAAGCTCACGACTTCCTATCAGTGATTAATACTAACTTACCTGCTATCTTGCACCGTTTGCGAGATATAGCCTTCAAAATGTTAAAATTCGTTATATTTGGCTACCCCTCTTGCGTTTAAACCCCCCGATGGAGGGGTTTCCCTGGGACGATCTCTGTAAAATTTTCAATGAATGTCAATGGGTGGCCAAGGTACTAAATGGCGTAGAAATATTGCCGAACATTTCAATCCGCTTAGTGGGGCGCAAGAATGTTACAGACGACAGACAGACGAAAGACGGACAGGCAATAGCACAATAGCGAACGTGAACGAGAGTTCACGGCTTGGATAGCGCAGTTCTGTGCACGCTGTACGTGTGAGAATGAGTAATGGATTAGAGCAATGAGTTTCTTCTTCACGGTTCTCCTCAACATGTAGCTCTTGAGTTCATCAGTCCTGCAGCTGCAGCATCGTGCAGTGTGTCATATGGAACAGATAACAGAGATCCACTTCTGACGGTATCTAAAGCACATACCTAACATAGGTATCCGACTTTAGATTTATTTGAAAATAAGTAGCAAATGGCCCAACAGGCCATTAACATGCTACTAAAACACATGTATAATACAATACAGTACAAGACTTGAAGACAACACAAAAAAATGAAAAGAAAAAAGCATATAGCAATAAAATCATTCCACCATAGTTAAAAATATGACAAGATTAACTTCACGAAGTTTCCTTTTAAAACAATTGATGGTGCCGAGACTACAGTGTTGGGTAAACTATTCCATGCGTCGACAATTCTATTGCCATAAAACATTTCCTGACATCAATACAACACGTTTTTTGGCAAGTTTAAAATTATTTCCTCATGTGACACTTGAACCAGGTGCAACGGACAATACCACGTCGCAATGATCATTCAAAATCTTATAATATAGCACCAGGTCGTAAATTAGTCGGCGACATTCCAGCGATTCTAAACCAAGCAATTTTTAGACGCGAAAAGTACGACAGCTCACTGAGGCCAGACAGTTTTCTAGTAAAAAACCTCTGCACAAACTCAAGTTTGTCTATCAGGTATTTATAATGTGGCGACCATACTTGACTAGAAAACTCCAATAAGGGTCGCAAACAGGTACAAAAAGCAAGTTTCAATACACGATAATCACGTGAGTGAAAGCACTTTAGAATCAACACTGATCTGAAAAACGCAGATTCTAGTGACACACAGACGGATTTACAGGGGAGGGGCAAGGAAGCCATGTCTTTCAACGCTCCAGAATTTGCCATTTTCCAGCGTGTTATTAAGCTGCAAGTTACAGATGCACTCTGAAATAAACAGAGCTGTTGAGGCCTCACGGCCAAACTGGCCTCGAGGCCAAACTTTGGTCTCGGTCTCGAAGGTTTGGCCTCGTTTTCCGGCTGTGATTTAAGTGCCACTAAACGTGTTTCCGTCTAGCGAAAAATGCACTGCGACGTGGACTTCGCTTTGGGAGCTTTTAACGCTCATTTGATTCACTACTCGGCTCATTTGTCCCTCGTAATGCTGCATACTCCTTGACGACACTGCTGCTAAGATGATGTTTAAATCGTGTCCGAGTCTGTACGTTGTGGCATGTGTAAGCCTATTGGAAAGGTAATATTCTGAAACTGCGTTTATGTTATAATCACACTATCAATAACGACAGATCTCAGTGAAAGGTCGACGAACCTTCGCTTTCGGTAGCAGAAGAAAATGCTTATCTCTCGCAACTAAGAAAATGTTGTAGTGATAGGCCTATAGTAGCTTTGATTTGTTGAGATACTAATATACACGCCGTGTTATTTGCCATATCAGTGGAGTTTCGGTAACAGGTCAGTGAAAGAATATGTCGGAAACATACACGA
>Ga0209780_1005037_pt1 | contig 10348 bp, 4 predicted proteins | sample WorMetexBAHAMAS2_FD_187384 | JGI IMG/M metagenome (GOLD analysis project Ga0209780, IMG submission 187384) | Marine gutless worms symbiont microbial communities from Max Planck institute for Marine Microbiology, Germany - Inanidrilus exumae... | ecosystem: Host-associated > Annelida > Digestive... | reverse complement strand
CTATTCATCTTAACCATATCTAGGTCAAGTTCGAAGGTAAAAGTCATAGATTAAAGTTCACTGTCACCTGATGAAAAATGTTCATTTTTCGTCCCTGGATGCACGTTATGACGTGACGTATTTTGTCGAGTTGTTTTGTGCTAAAGTTGTCGGCGGCTTTTCTGGTTTTGATTGATTGACCTATAGATACTGGATGCGCTGGTGGCACAAGGCAAGATGGACTACATTCGTGCAGTGGATCTCAGTCACACGGTCGGCCTGTCTGAGAACGCCATCTACGAGCTTATTCGATGCCGAGGTCGACTGCTTGAGGGGCTCATTGTCTGCGGTAAACCTAAACTCACGGAACAGTTCTTCGTCAACGTTATTCCGCTCATGAAGAAGATCAGGTATAATATCGGTGACTGTTGATTTTAACGCCCGCTTACATCGCCACGACTAGTGACAGGTTCAGTTCAGTTCACTACGTTAGCGGCAGTGTGAACCGGACTTAAACTTATTGACCGCCACGGGGTGAAAAATCCCACGGCCTTCTTATAATATTCAGTGCATATCCCTGTTTTCCCTACGGACTACACTACAATAGATGACATCTGACTAACTTGAGGATAGGAAGGAAGATAATTGTCAGAACCTTTCTTCTGTGCTGTATTCTATGCGACAGTTTTTGCATCGACTGCTGCTTTACGATTACACTCTGCCAAATTACAACAATTTTGTTGAGCAGTATATGCTGTCGTCGTGTGTCTGTCCGTCTGTCTGTCCGTCTGTTATACTAAAACGGTTAAACAGAAAATCACGCAAACAACGCCATGTTGGGTGGAATGAATGAAGGGGTGGATTGTATTCCTAAAGCTAGGATTTGATACAATCTTCCTGTCTGCAAAATTTGACGATTCTAGCTTAAGCCGTTCAAAGATATCACTGAGGCCTCAAAATTTAAAGTGGATCACGCGACCCTGACCACGCCCCTTTTAAGGATGAATTTTGTCATTCTTATGCTGGGACTTGACATAGCTTACCTGTGTACAAAATTTGACGACTGTAACTTAAGCTGTTCTAGAGATTATGGCAGTGCCCACCAAAATCGAAATGGTTCACGTGACCTGATCACGCCCTTTTCAGGAATGGTTTCCCATCCGTGGACTATAGCGATTACTACGATCAGCCTGTCTACCAAATTTGAAGTCTCTATCTCCACCCACCACGTCGATATGACTGGCGATACAGTGTCTAAAATCGGGTGGTTTGGGATATTTAGGGGTCATTCAAGGTCACTGGAAATAGCATCATTCGATAGAACGCATAAGATTTCCTATTATCGTTTCATAGTAACTATGTCGCCGATCTGAACTTACCCCACTTCTATTTGGCGCCCCCGTTGGGGTGTCCCCGTCGGAATCCGAGATTTTTTTGCGTCAGAAAACTATAGTTCCTGGACTATCATATGGCGTTGTTTGCGTGATCTTACGTTTATCCGTTTAGGTACAGTACCGGCGTGTGACGGACGGACGGACAGACAGACAGACGGACACACGACGACAGCATATTCCGCGCTATCATAGCGTCGCGCGGTAAGAACGACCAGTGCGATGCCAGACCTACGGTTACCTTCCCGGCTGTAGGGCATCGCCGCTATTTGACCAGTACCAATTTATACTACTTGGTGACAGAGGCACATATGTATGTGTGAACAACTTGCCTGAAAGCAGAATAGCTGGGAGTGGAACCCAAACCCGCGACTTTCGAGTCGCCAGTGCAATGTCATAACCAGTAAACACTACACCAACAACAACTGCAATTGGATTTGCATGCTACAATCGAGCCGTAGGTCACTGTGCGTCAAAATGATGTTGAATATACATGTAGGCTATTTCATGAGGTAGCAAAGCGACACGTTTGAGTTTTGGTTAGATCTTTAGTTATGGCTTTGTTGACAATGTAGCTATGGCTGAGTCTTATTGTGAAAGAGTCGTGGAAATCAGTGACTTCATTTCACTTTAATCTTTAGAGAAATGGTTGACAAAACGCAACTCAAGAATGACTAAACATTAGTACATGTCTTTGAAATCAGGCTTCATTGTCAACATACGTTTATGACGCCTCTGCCTAAGACGATACTAATTGTTGAAGAATTTTATAAGTTGCGGTTTAACCGGCATACTATAGTGGCACCTTTTCAATTAGATTTTAGGCTTCATCGCCTGCACGCAGTGCATAGACGCGGCCTATTGCTGCAGATGTCGCACGTAGCGTGGTCTGTGTGTGTGTGTGTGTGTTGGGCACACAGGTGAGCTGTGCAAAAACGGCTGAACCGATCGAGATGCATGCAGTTTGAGGGCTGACTCATATGGGTCGAAAGAACCATGTGCAGATACTCTACATGGAGAGGCACTTTTTAGGGAGGGGCATGTGCCTGCCCATGGTAACGTATCTACCGCAGGCGAATGTATCTGCCCAGCGCACACGGGGGACGACTGCATTCGCCACCAGTTGGCGATGCGGCCTCTTGTCAAAATACTTTGGACACTTGTTTATCTCACATTAGGCGATGTCCAGTTTTTTGGGCCAGGCTGTACATTGTACACACTGACTGTTGTTTGATGGTGTTGTGTTCAGGATTCTTGGAATGGGAACGGCGAACGGCTGGTTCCTGCGGCTGAGTACGCGCATCCACGTCGATCAGATCATCATTTGCCTGTCGCAGAACTCTCCCAAGCTGGAGCGGCTGGAAGTCCAGTGGGACCCGGACACGATCCGCAACTCCGACAACAGCAGCAAGTTTATTGACCAGCTCCGGTCAGTACCTTGGACGCTGACATACAGGGATCAGTGCCCTTATCCCAGGAGTCCGGTAATGGATGAACAAAGGATGATGACAGTGGATGAAGTCAGTGCTCTGAGTTTCTTCAGTGCATCGAAACTTCGCTGTCGCTGACAGATCGCGCGTCAGCGGAAGTGCTCAAGTGCTGCCCAACTGTATGGCCAAGAAGCTCAGCTGTCGCCGAGAGACCCGCGCGACGCCCTGTATCAGTTGAAATGTTCTACTGTTGTACGAATGACGCAAACAGATCGCGTATCGGCCTGAGGAGCACTTTGAACAACTGCCACGTATTATTCGGCTATCTGCATAAGCATGTTTTGTACACGCTCAACTATCGCACAGCGAGCGTGCAATGCTTCGTGTCACATAGCTTACTGGTAATATATCTGATTCTGAGAGAGATGTGGCGAAATTCCGACGCGGTCACCCCCAAATGGAGGTGGGGTAGGCTATATGGCAATTTTCGACCAATATCTCGTTATATCTAAGAAACGGTGCAAGATAGGAACATAGTTACTATGGAACGCTAATAGGAATTGGTATGTCCTCTATCGATTGGTGCTATTTCCGGTGACCTTGAGTGACCCTAACTACCCTAAACCACCCAATTTTCGACATTTGTATCGCCTTTTATATCTTTGCAGTGAGTGGAGTTAGAGACTTCGAATTTGGTAGGTAGATTGACGGTAGCAATTGCTAGGCCATAGGCCAGGATGGCAAACTATCTTTGAAAGGGGCGTGGTTTGGTCACGTGAACCATTTAAATTTTGGTGGACACCAACCATATCTCTGTAACGGCTGATCGTCTCAGGCGCTGTCAACTTAGTTTGCCGGTGAGTGTCATAAACGTCTGATGGTCATCGGACAACCGTTGATCACACCCACCGTCGAGATTTGTATTCAGCACGTATGCATGTATGCACGTATTTTGCATTTATGCGTAGACCCTCAGCCTACTCTACTAGTATAGTAGAGTCCTAGGACTATCTTACGGCGGTGTCTGCGTGATCCTAGGTTTAAACATCTTTGTAAAACTCCCGACTTGTGACAGACAGATGGTCGGACGGAGAAACGGACACACCTGCCTAATTTTATGACCATGCTATCGGTGTTGCAGCGACTGTGGTCGGTGCTTACGTTGTCTAGTTTCCAAATTTTTCTGTGTCTGGCTTCGGTGCGGTAGATTAAGCGGGTCGCTCTTCAGCGAACGATAAATACGTATCGTATCGTATCGTATCGTATCGTATCGTATCGTGGTTGTGTTGACCGTTGTAGTCTGCGGTGTCCGTTGTTACGCTCGGTGACGCTGAGTGACGGCGAGTACTATGAGATGGTGAAGTCGAACTTCGAGCGCGCCGACCGCGCCACGGTCGTCCGCACCACTACCAACTACACAACCAGTCTCGTTCCACTGCTGTCCTCCTTCAAGGACCTGCTCTTCAACTGATCCATAGACTACTACAATACACTGCATTGCTCTTGTCATTAGGTCACAGTCATGTCGGCCAGCTCGTCTGACTAAAGCCTTGTAGGCAGAATCTGTAGACGCCGTATGCAACCGTCGATACTGGTCTGCGGACAGTCGTGGACCATTTGGGCATTATTACTCTGACCGTGTTCAATGTCCATAGCGGAAAGCGTAATGTAACGATCTGGTGTCCGTCAATATTCTAACCTTAATAGGGCGCGCAGCTTATACTCAACGTGACTTATCAGGCAGCACCATGCCAGACAGTATAAGGACGACCGACATACTTCTTAGCATTGTCGTTATGTGTCGTTATCCAAGTTCGCTGGAGAAACCGCAGGCGATTTGTGCTGTGTTGCGTGGCACAGCGGTAGAACGTCAGTCTTTGGCTGGCGAACTTTCCCTGTCCTGCGCTCGACCTGTAGCTGACAGATGACCATTTATGTGGTTAAATCGTCCGCTATATGTCAACCAACCAGGCCAACTCAGCATGTTTGATAAATTAGGTGAAATTGCTTCAGAGGTAGTCATTATACAGGTAATTAAAAGCAAGTGCATTCCGGCATTTAGTCTAGTTATGGTCTTGCAGTATGCACTTTAACATGTCATGAACAAGTTCTTTGTGAAACTTTTTAAAATTACAGATATGAACACTGTAAGGTATTGCCAGGAATATTCCTCTGCCTTCCTCCCATGCTCTCTTATAGTAAAACGAACGGAAAAATTCCTCGCCTCGCATATAATTGAGTAATAGCCTAATAGACCTATATAGCATAGAAATCACAGTTTCTTAATGTAGACGTTATTGTTATAGGCTCGGAGAGCCTCTATTGGAAATACTCTACGGGGCAAAAACGGTCTTTACGCGTTTGGCAATAACTCTGCCGAAAGTGAACCGATTTGGATAAAATCAGGAGCACTGTGAGCCAAATGTTGGGGCGGCTCTGGCAGATATTGGGCGCGATTCGCGCAATAGCGACAGTTTGAGAGGGATCGTTTTTTCCAAAAAATGCTAAAATTGCTCACAAAATCACCAGGTCTTGCGACTTCAGGCCGTCATAACTCCGCAATGATTACAGATCGACACAAATTCACTTCCAAATGGTCCCTCTACGCGATGTCTAGTTTCCATTTTTACCGTTAGTGTCATTTCAAAGTCTTTTCCCTGGGATATATGCGTTCCGTACACGAAAGGTACCTACGCAAATTTTCGGCAATGTCCGATGTACGATATTGCCTATTAAAACCAATAGTACGCCGCAGTGCTGGTGCGGCCTAGCGAGCGATATGTTAGACAAAAGCAGACTGAATTGGAAACTGAAAATAAGTAACACGGCAGATAACGCTGGCATCACTCAGTCGCAGGCACGCGACACTAGGTATCGTCGAATGCAGGAACTAAAACAGCTTGTGCGTCAGTAAATAAGTAAACAGTTGTGTCACCTGTCGAGTACGCCGGTGGGAAACGCTCTTTTTGTTATTTTCTTTTATGTCATTGCATTTCTGCCATTATTGGTGCGACTATTTTAATTACCTCGGTACTGACATTTAGTCAGTCTGTTCGCAAATTTTATGCCTCAGCAAATGCAATTTAATTTACAGTAATACTAGATTTGTATCTGAATTTCCACGGTTATCGTTTTTAGTCGTACTTTTTACCGTTTCTTACGTATAATTGTGCTGGTTTATTTCTACTAAATGATCAGCTTAGAAGACTCAATGTATGCTGGAATAATGTTTATAGGAAGGTATTTGCTATGAATAATGGGAAGCAGTCAAATGTATTTAGTTATTCTGTGGTAAACTTGATTTATGTAACATCATATACAAGATGCACTTTAATGTTCTTATAGTAGCATACCGCACTGGCAGTTCGGTTGTCTCATGATGTTGTCGGTTTTTCATGAGTACAAATGTTTTCAGTACATTGTGTAATACACGTAAACTTAACTTTTCCGTTGAATTTTCTAACATAAATAAATCTGTATGTGATATGGTTTTCTCTGAATGCGCTGTAAAAATCTTGTGTTAAAGTGTTGTGTTGCCTAAGCTGAACGAATTTTTCTAGTTTGTATAGTCACGATTTGCCGGTCGGTAGCTATGTTGATAGTGGTTTTGCATTTGCTAAATGTGTTGACGTCATGTACAACCGTTACTTTTCTTAGGGTAATAGTGAAAGCTAGTTTTGTGTATACTGTATAGTATGTTAGCTGTCTGTCTCTCTCTGTCTGTGTGTTCTTCCTTCATCTTTTATTTTATTTTTCTGTTCTGCCCGAGTGGCGATTAAACGTATATGATGAATAAACGTCAGTATGTTACATGTATCACCGTCTGACTGTTGACAGTTGCGTGTTCACTGCAAATTTTTCAGCGTTGATGGGCCCAGATGACTCCTATATGTGCTGCCCAATTGCTTATGTGCATCTTTTCCTGGTAATTTCTGAATATGCCACTGTTTAACGATTTAAATAAAGAAGTAAATAGGATACATGTATATGCGTGGGTGTGTGTGGTAGTGGTAGGTTTAGCGTGATCTTTCTATTTGTGTGAACTGCAGGTCTACTGTTATTAGTATTACCGGCAGCATGCGCCAAGTGCAGCGCCGACATTTCGGTTATTCAGTGGGGGCGATTTTGAGGTTTTCGCCGATTATGATGGGGCGAAAGTATAAGCTGACGTCGTATCCCAAAACGTTTTAGAGTTGCAAAATGATACTAACCTCCTATATTACCACGCCAAATCTGCTGGGGCTCAGACTTCGCAAGCCGACGGGAGGAGCGAAAAAGTTCGAAGTCTTTTCTTTATTTGTTTGTCCATTACACTTTTGAATGACAAAGAGTGTGATAACAATTTCGCCATCAAGGCCTTAGACTATAAAAACGTTTTGGTAACGTCAGATAGGGTAAGGTTTGTAATCTTTGTCTGCACGCCGCTAGATGGTGCAACCACGAAATGTTGAATTTGAAAATGCGGTAATAGTTGGGGTTTTGCCCTGGAATATACAGAATACACCGATTCATATGAAATTTGGCATGTAAGTATATACCATTGGTCATCTGTAGCATGCCAAATGTGACCATGATCGGTCAAAGAGGTGGGTACAGGAGCCCTTCGATTATTGCAAAATTGGTCAAATTTATGGGTTTTGTCCCAATTGGGGCCATGGTATTTACCGATCACGCCGTCACTGTGACATTTGGCATGGCATAGTACACCATTGTTCCACTCTTTCGTATCAAATTTGGCCCTGACTGCGGAAGGGGTTGGTACAGAAGCCCCAAACTCGCAAATTTGGTAGAGGTTTTTGCGGTTATTCGTCCCGTGTGGACGACAGTATGTATATACTGGTACAAATCAAGGTGAAATTTGGCATGGTACAGTACACCATAGGTGGGTCCACTATAATGAATAATTTGGCCCTGATCGGGAGAGGCGGGTGGCTACGGGAGCCCCAGACTCGAAAATTAGGTAAATACCCCATTTTTGGGCGGTTTTGACATTTTATAACCCCGCATGGGCCAGTACCGATCACGCTGAAATCTGGTATGGAAGTGTACATCATACGCGTGTGCCATTATTTAGCGGTGGGCGCAGCTGACTATGCTGCCGTTTAGGCGATGCCGTCGTTTCATTGCTTAAGTTTTCTACTATTTTGTATTTGGTATGTCACACAAAAAGGTGGATAATATGATTTAGAAACTATTGTTTGCTTGAGTTGTTTATGCTGATGCGGCAACTATTGCATTTATGAGTAACAAAATGTCATAATACAGCGAGATCTTCAGACCTACTGTAAACGTGTACATGTGCATATTTCAACGGTATTTAAATCATTTAATGTAAATGGCCAGTGTTAAAATTTGAACGAATGTAAAAAGGAAAACATACACTGTTATGCGTTTTTATTTCTGGTCAACAATTACTCATCTTCTTGTTATTTTTACCGCGCGACTCTGTGCGAACGCAGTATGCTGTGACCCTGTGTCTATCACTCAATCACAAGCCAGTATTGTACCAATGGCTAAACGTAGGATCACGCAAACAATGATAGCTCTGGAACTCGTTTTCTAGTTCTCAGCAGCCAAAGATCTCGGCGAAATTCCAATGGGGTCACCCGCAATGGCGCGCCAAATACAGGTGGGTAGGTTAAAATCAGCGATTGTCGACCTAACCTCTAAGTGTCCCATTTTCTACATTTTGTGTTGCCTTTCATATCTTCGTACATGGTGGAGATAGAGACTTCAAATTTCTTAGGTACGTGTAGGTTTTTATATCAAAACACCCCTGAATGGGGCGTGGACAGGGTCCCGTGATCCATTTAAAATTTCTGTGGCCCAATATCATATCTCTGGAACGGCTAAAGCTAGAGTCGTTAAAGGCTATATCATGTGTTGGAATGACAAAATATCCCCTAATTGAAACTACACCCTAATTGGCGTCGTCAGGTCAAGTGACACATATTTAACGCGCGACGCTATGCTAGTGCAGTATATGCTGTCATCGTGTCTGTCTGTCCGTCACAAGTCGGAGTTCTACATAGATAGTTATACATATGATCATGCAGACAACGACATAAGATAGCCCAGGGAATCTACTTTACTTAAGCCAGATATCTCGGCGAAATTCCAATGGGGTCACCCCAAACGGAGGCGCCAAAAAGAGGTGGGATAGGTTACTATCGACGACTTTTGACCAATATCTCGACATATTTCAGAATTCAGAAACGGTGCAAGATAGAGCCCTATATAGTTATTATGGAATGTTAGTTACGTTACCCGGTAGCCTAATAAAACTCCTATGCATTCTATCGAATGGTGCTATTTTCAGTGACCTTGAGTGACTCCTAACCACCCCAAACCACCCCATTTTCTAAATTTTGTATCCCTTTTCATATCTTCGTAGTGGGCGGAGATAGAGACTTCAAATTTGGTAGGTTGGTTTATAGTACCAAGTCCTAGCCCGCGGGTGACAAATCATCCCTGAAAGGGGCGTGGTCAGGTCACGTGAACCATTTAAATTTTGGTGGGCACCAACCATATTAGGGTGTAGTTCCAATTAGGAGATATTTTGTCATTCCAACACATGATACAGGTGGCGGCGTGGCGTAGTGGTAGCGTCGTTGGTCTAGATCAACGCTAAGCCCGGTTAGTACTGGGATGGGTGACCGTGTCCGATTCGACTCCCGGAGGCAGCACTTTATTTCGGTACGTAACCAACCACCCAGGTCGACTCAGCCTTCTACCCTCCGTGGGACGGTAAAATGAGTACCAGCCAAAGGGCGGTGATGTTCTGCGGCTGGGGAGTAAAGGCAGGCATGGTGTAATTTGCAGGTTAAACTGTGTGATCCATGTCTGAGCGCATTTGAGGCGCTTTGCGTAAAATGCGCTATACAAATCGACGAATACTTACTTTACTTTACTTTACCCGTAAATGCAACAAATATTGTGAGATTCTTAAAATTCTTTCAACTGCAAAGTCGGAAATAGATCACGCCATATATCACACAGTACGAGCTGTTGTATAAGCCAATGGCAAACGGCAAATTTCGACTACCTATATCTCGAAAACCACTTAACCAATTCTGATGCTACTTCAAACTTGGAACTACATCTAAAGACTACCCCAAACATCTCCATCTGACACCTTGAGTTGTCTGGCCAAATAACCAGTAAGGTTTCAGTCTGTCATTTTCTGATCTCTTCATCATATGCACAAGTCTGATTTTGAACTGAACTGATTTTGACGATCTATACATCATATTATAAAAACAAAAACTGGCTTCAGTTTCTCTTCTTTTTAAAAGCTGCTGCATTAAAATAGCAAATGTCAAAATTTTATATGCAAAATCCAAGCAGTGGTCACATTTATTTCAGTCAGCGGCCTGTCAAATGTAAAAGCTAGCATCAAAATATAAATAGTTCACGTGACCTAACCACGCCCCTTTCAGCAAGATGGTGGTTATCGTCAACCCACCTACCAAATTTGTAGTCTCTATCTCCACTCACTACGAAGGTATGAAAGGGAATACTAAGTGTAAAAATGGGGTGGTTTGGAGT
>Ga0209780_1005036_pt1 | contig 10348 bp, 11 predicted proteins | sample WorMetexBAHAMAS2_FD_187384 | JGI IMG/M metagenome (GOLD analysis project Ga0209780, IMG submission 187384) | Marine gutless worms symbiont microbial communities from Max Planck institute for Marine Microbiology, Germany - Inanidrilus exumae... | ecosystem: Host-associated > Annelida > Digestive... | reverse complement strand
GTGGATATACTGCCGTCCCCGAAGACGGACGTACTTGTTCCTATGTTGCTTGCTTATGTTGTGTTGGGTGTAGATTCTTTAGTGCCAAGCCAATAGATTGGCTGGGAAGAACGCCTCCAAAATGACCTATTGTGCGTCTATTGGGACGTAAAAACCTTAATCAATCAATCAATCAATCGGTGCTTAGAGACAAACCTAAGAACAAACGGCGGTGAAAAAGGTAGGCTACCCTGGCAAAAAAGCGGCGGAAGTAACGAACTAACGATGTGCGGCCTGGTGTTTATCACTGCAGCGAACACGGATGTGATAGGGTAGGGGCCTACGTACGCTACAAGCGCATGCACTACGAGCGACGACCGTACCGCCGACCACGACCACTTCTCCGAGTGAGTCGATAGAAGATTCAGAGACAGAGAGACGTGTAGGAGGATGGGTTCGGTTCTGAGCGTGGTGGAGTTGGATCTGTCGCTGCCCAAGTCGCGTTACGACGATGACTCGATCGACCGCCTCAACCGGCTGCTGACGGTGGCGATACTTGTGCTCTTCTCGTTCATCGTGACGTCATCCCAGTACGTCGGAGAACCAATCAGCTGCTGGGCCCCGGCGCACTTCGAGGACGACCAGGAAGACTATACCAACAGGTAACATACACGCACGAACCGATGGCAGTCTGTACACATGACGCAGCCGACCTATACTAATAACCAGAAGAAGCCAGCACTCACAAGAGTGCAGTGACCCACCCTGGCACTGTGTGTGTGACTCGTGACCGTGCCTTTTGACCTTTGACCCTAAAACTAATGAATTTCCAGGATTCGTCATGGAACAGTTGTACGTCTAACTGCCTCCACGGACTATTGCCGGGACCGTTTCTTCTGAGCTACTCGGTTTTTGTTATTATTTTTTCCTTATTTTTTGCGTTTCTGGGCCGTGCGCTAGATTAAGCTGGCCATCTCGTCAGCTTTTGAGCGCACGTTAATTTACCGTATCGTATCGTATCGTAAGTTTGGTGATCTTAGCTGCATCGGTTTTTGAGATATCGTGCGGAAAAAACAGACAGAAGCGAGGTGGGTTAATAGATGGATATTTGGAATTTTTACTGCGCGACGCATACGCAACGCATATGCATAGCGCCGTAGGCTATATGCCCCTGTGTCTGTCCGGCCGGCAGTCACACGCCGGTATCTAAACACTGGGCATTTATATTCCATATTTTAAATTTGCAGTTTTTGGGGATCTCATATCCAACCCGTAGACCGATGGGGTTGAAATCATCGCTCATCAGCGCTACGTGTTGCCTTTGCTGGGCGAAAAATCCCCAAAACGACCTCTGATTAATCCAAATACCGGAGCCTGCCCTGCGGTCTATCCTACCGGGCTAAACGTCAGCACAGTCCTGATGCCAGAGATTCGTAAAACTGATAAGGGTGTTTGTGGCACACTGTACTTAATTACACTTGGTTCCTCGTGTTCGCTTTGGAACATTGAATGACGAGACTTTTCCACTTAATGGTACGGTGCCCGGCAACGGACGCTGCATCTTTTCCAGTCCAGTCCCATCTCTTTTAGGTCTTCGTTCACTGTGTCCTGCAATGTCTTCTTTGGTCGTTCCATGACATGCGTAATGTTTCGTATAGGCATCGCCTGTGCATAGAAGACGTCCAGTATATTTGCCGTGTCTTGACCGTTGGCACACTTTGACCACGATTACTACGACGATTCATTGCGGATTATTTACAATGCATCTTTTGAGTTGACTTTGCTTATAACGTGCAAGTGCATGGCTGACGACTAGCACGTTACGAGTATATGCTATCGCTTGGCACATTACGAATTCTGAGATAGTAATTGCCTCTGGCTCTCGGTGCACGAGTGCATTCATGTCACTCATTCAGTATAGGCCTAACACCGAACGCCTTGTAATTTGCGCTGTATACATGACACTCGGTAGTGCGTGCAACATTCAAATTTGATATCCCGAAGTCGAAGTAACAACACGAGGTGAAGCCTGTATAAAAGAATCTTTTGTAGAGCTGGGGCGTTTTCGACGTTTTTCAGATAGTCGTCTATAGTCGTCAACTGCCGCAGAGCTTCGGAATGGTCATGGTTGAACTGCAGACCGTTCTTCATGTACTACAGTCTGACGTCGGATGAGCATGCATGACGTCACCCACTGGACTGCAATAGACGGCAAACAGGATGGGTCCCAGTACGGATCCTTGAGGTACGCCGACGTTGAGGCTGACTGCTGGTGACTGGTGGTTGCCGTGCTTGACAAACTGTGACCGGCAGCTGAGGTCAGACCGGAGCCACGACAGCACCGTTCAAGTCACTCCGAACTCGGTCTGCAGGCGGTGCATAGAGCAGTGTGTCATGGCTCAACGTGTCGAAGGCTGCAGATAAGTCGAGGCCGACGAGAACGGTGACTTGCTTTTCATCGGCTACCGCGTAAGCATTGTCCAAAATTTCCAAGAGTGCGGTCTCCGTCGAATGCTGCTTCCTGTATGCCTACTGGAACTGGCCGAAATTCATGGAACCGAGTAAGTGGGTGTGCATATGTGACAGTACAAGCCTGTCGATCACCTTAAAGATGGTCCCCAGGTTCGATATCGTTCTATAGTTTCCTGGTGATGATGTGTCCAGTCCGGCTTATTTCAGCAGTGGCAGAACTTGCGCTCGATGGTAGCATGACGGAAATATGCCACTCTTCAGCGACAAGTTTGCAAGCTTGACTATGGCTGTTGCAAAAGACGTTAACACATGTCTTCAGTAGTGAGCACGGCAGCACATCAAGTGGCGACGACTTCGCGCGTACCGTACAAGCCGTGATAATGTGTAATAGGCTTAATGAACACATTTGTGCAAGAATTTTTGGAAAGTATTTCAAAACAATGCAAAAAGGAAATTTACAATGCTTAATTGTTCGACTGACACAATGTTGGCCATGTCGACTAATATCGGCGTGCCGACTACTTGAGTAGTTGCGAGGGGCGGCGCCACGGATTTGAAGGTGGGGATACAATTTCTGGACCCCAACCTTTTGCTTACAGCTTACCTGGGGGACCCGGGACATGAAACAGAACATTGTACATGTTTCATTATTGTGTAATTATGACATCTAAACGCTAACCTGCAACAAATATAATTACATATCAGTAGCCTGTGTGACTAGGCCTATTGTGGCGAGACTGAAGCTGTAGGACACTATGCGCTGACTACCGTTTCGTGGACACGTTTGTAAGGTGGGGGATAATGACCCCCATCAGCTCCAATGGTGGCACCGCTCACATAGTCGCACCCAGCTCTAATATTTTTATGACTACTTAGCGCCGCCGAAAAAATTGTCAAGTTCATGCACGCAGTTCAAAAAAGTTGACTGTGATAAGTTTCTGCGAACCGAAGCGCTGAAAATGAAAGCCTGTAATTATCGTAATCCTGCTTGTGGGCTGAATCACGAACACAACAGTGCACTACAATGCATTCTTCTTTGTTTACAACATTGTTTGCAGTAATTGCCTCGTTTTGGTAGCAACTTCAGGCAATGGGCGTGTTCTGAAATACGCCCCAGAGTGCTTCGAAGTGCTACTGTGCCGTTCTTTTATGATAAAAAGAACGGCACAGTAGCACTTCGAAGCACTCTGGAGCATATTCCAGAACACGCCCAATATGGCGGATTGGTGAATAAGTCCAATAGCATTTCTATCTGTCCGTCCGTCCGTTTGTCTGTCACACTCGGGTGTTGTGTTCGTAATTATATTATGTTTCTATTTACAGCGTTTCGGTAACTCTAAACACGTCCCTTTTGGGAGTAATTATATCACGCATGCACTCGTACTCTTCTATAGTCCGTGTCAGTCATCAGTACACGAAATTTGAAATGCCTTCACCAATTACAAAGATATGATTGGGGCTAAATGTTTAAAAACGGGTCACGTCACTCTGACCACGCCCATTTACCCCGAAGCATTATATGCAATTCTGCCCTCTTATTTGGAGCAATATCAAAATGTGCTTAACTCTAAACTCAGTTAATTACATGTCTTATACCGTTATACGATACGACATCTGTATTTACGTGCACCCAAAGGCTGATGGTTGGACAGCTTACTGCACCGAATTAAAAACAGAAAAAAATAATGAAGAAAAATAAAATAAAAATCCGAGTTGCTCAGAACAAACGGTCTGAGTAATAGAACGTGCAGGATGCAGTCACGAAGAAGGAAGAAAGTTTACGCTATTGACGCCGCTGACGGGACAGATTTGTGAAGCAGGTGCGTTTTAAACCGTGAATGAAAGATTAAGGAAGTTGTGGATGGTGAGATGGTGAATCAGCGAACGAAGATGATGTGAGAGGCACAGAAAGAGGTGAGCCAGAGATAGACAGACTGGGATGAGGTTGATGAAGGAAGGCAGGGAGTTGATTCCAGAGAGGTGAAGTCCATCGAAACTCAAAGGATCAGTTATGATGTTGGTGGTCGAGCGACGTTGACAACACGGCAGACGAAGATCGAGTGCTGCGAGGAGGTTGAACAGAAATGAGGTTATGCAGAAATGGAAGATGTGTGCTTGTGATGACTTTGTAAGTAAGTGAAAAGCGCTTGTAGTTCGATGTGCTCAGTTATATTTTGAGCCAGTGGAGAGCGTAAGGTAGGAATGGCATATGACAGGATTTAGGAGTTTCAACAACAGCGCGTGTAAGAGAGTTCTAATTATGTTGTTTGTATGCTGCAAAAACACTATTATTGTTGACTTTCTCAGTCCTAAAATCTATCTGCAAGCACTTGCGCTCTCAGAATTTGTTGGGGCTGGCTCGCGAATAACATGGTATAACCCTGAAAGCCCGTGGTTACCGTGTCCAGGCACGCCGATGCTGAGAAAAATGTCTTGCCAACCCTCCCAAACGACTTTGATCTTGGTTGCTTGGCACAGCTGTAGAACGTCGGTCTTTGGCCGGCGAACTTTCCGTGTCCTGCGCTTGACCTGTGCTGACGGGTGACCACTTATGTGGGTAAACCGTCCGCTATGGGTCAACCAACCGTGCCAACTCAGCCTTTCAACCTTTCGGGGTCGATAGATGAGTAGTAAGCTGCAATTTTTTGGATGTCTGCTACCTCAGTTAGGGGTGGCGCTGGTGAACGCTTGCGAAGGAAAGGCAGGCATGGCGTATTTGCAGGTAAAACTGTGTGGTCCATGACTGAGCGCTTTGAGATATACATAGTATATAAAAGGCGCTATATAAATACTTTTCCTTTCCTTTCCTTTACCCCTGCCAGAAAAAAACTATACCTGGCTGTTGTGATGATGTGCTGTAGCTACTGTTGGATCCGCAACACGTATTTCCTGCCGTACGACGAGGACATACCGACCGACGTGCGACTGGGAGACAGGCGGCGGAGCGGACCTAATCGTCTGCCGTACTATCAGTGGGTGCCGCTGATCCTGCTCGTCCAGGCGCTCGCCTTCTACTTCCCGTACCGCGTCTGGACGCGCCTCAGTCGTTACTCGGGTCTCGATCTTCACAGCCTCATCGAGGCCGGGCAGTCGTTCAGCGTTACCGACATGAACGAGATACGAGACAAGACGCTCATGTACATGACTATGATGACTGACAGGTGCGTCAGCCGCCCCTCCCGGTCGTGTGGGGGGGGGGGGGGGTTCATGGTCCATATACCGGACTATACGATCAGAGCGTACCAACGTTCTGGAGACGAGTGGGAGACTACTTTTTTATTTTAGCGCATCTCTGTTTTGTTGCAGCGATACAATAGCATCTTGCTTCACGACTCGTTTATCGGTGAGGACTGCCCGGAGTAATGGTCACTCCTATAATTTGTTATACCATTTTTCCAAAATCCCTCGGGATCCTTGATACCGAGGGTAAAATAACAATAATAATACAGGAGACGTGTTGCATGTCCGATTAACTGAGTTGCATGCAGCACACCAAGACCTGCCTTGTTACTTGCTTACCTAATAATAACTATGGACTATGGAGTCCTGTATTTCCCATTGTTTTAACATTACGGGGTAGCGCAAATACGCCCACTAGCGGATACAGTTTTCCACAGTAGTAAAGCTACTATGTATATCTATTCACACACCACACCAAATTTGAGCTTTCTATCTTAATTACTTCATGACATATGAGGCGGGTCCCAAAAATCCAAGATTGCGTCGTGGTGTTGTAAAAGCGCCACCTAGCGGAGAAAGGTTTCATATGTGTTAAAGCTCCTATGCATATCAATTCACATACCAAATTTCAGCTTGGATTTTCAAAATTTCAATTTTTCAACGATCAGAACGGTCAAGAGAGTGGAACTGCATCACTATGCCAAATTTCATCGAAATCGCTCAAACCGCGGCCGAGATATGTGAGTTTCAATATTATGCTAGTTTGGCTTGAAAATTCCTATAAATTCTTATTCACGCCCCTTTTGGGTTTTTTTGGGGCACATTTCCTCCAAATGGTGTCACTCATCGTCTTAACCCCAAAACGACCATCCTTGGGCTGAAGCACATCATTTGAGCCATAAACCGTGAATATTTTCCTATTGATTTTTGAATGGGCCTTACAAGTGTCCTCTATTTCCCATTGGTTTAACATTATGGGGCCCCAGAAATGGGTTTTGGGGGGGTTAAATATGGTGGGGGTAAATATTTCAAATCTAAGTAGCCTATAGCAATCAGCATAAGACGCTCTATTTGCTGGTATAATTTTTATGCAAATCGGTTCAGTGTTTGGGAGGAGTAGTTACACACACATACATACACACATACATATACACACACGGAATTTGATCATTGCGGCTCTTAGTATACGGGTGACGTTCAATACCATACCAAACCTGCTTCGCAGGTTTTGATAAATAGATTTGTATAGCGCGCCATTAGGTCGTAACTTCTGAGGTACTTCCCTCTGGAACTTTGTCCCAGATTACGATCTTAGCCGACTTTTCTGCTTTTTTTCGCCAAGGCACATCCGTCATCATCGAAAATTATCAGCTTATTTCGACAGACGACCGTCGCCAGTTTATCACACTGATTACACTGAACATTCACACTGAGCAGCCAGCTTTGTTTACAACGCTATAGTCGTGACGCAGCGCGTCGCGCGGGTTCGTCCGCAACAGCTGAGATTTGTTGATGAATCAAATATTTGAGTTATTATTTAGTGTTAGGTGTGAAAAATCATTCAGTCAGGTTTTTAATTTAGGTTACTATAGATGCAATCATTTTAGTTTTCGTTTCAGTTATAGTTTCTAAAATATCACTGGGTGGTAGGTGACACATACAGTAAGCACAACGAAGATCAGCCTCCACAGATACCGGACATTCGCCGTGTGACCTCCATCAAGATGCTTGGCGTCACTGTGACGAATCACCTCTCTGTCGGTGAGCATGTCGGCGACGTTATCGGCAGGTGCGCGCAGTCGCTGTACGCCCTGAAACCGATGCGCCACCACAGCATGAGTGACGACTCACTGAGGCTCGTCTACAAGGCCGTCGTGCTCTCCAAACTGTTGTATGCATCACCGGTATGGTGAGATTTCACCAGCGCGGCCGATAAGCAACGTCTCGAAGCATCTGGCCGACGTGCTATCCGGCTTGGCTTGTACACCGCCGATGATCCCACGCCATCTCAACTGGTTGCTGACATGGACGACAAGTACCTCTTCGCGAACATACTCCACAACCGTCACCATGTTTTGCACAAATTTCTCCCGGACAAAACTGATCATACTTACAATCTTAGATCTCGTCGTCATTCTCTGTCACCAACTGTCAAGACTGGCCGTAATAACTTCTTAAACAGACTTCGTTTTAAAGACATTTATTAGTTGCTTAGTGCTTACTCATTGTCATGGTTGCGTTTTGTCAATTGTGTTATTAAAGAAATGATGATGATGATGATGAGTAAGCTGTATGCTGGTTGCTGCGTTGTAGATATCTGCGCAGTTTCAATACGATTGACATGACGAGAGATGTTCGTGGACGAACATGCAGATTTCCTTGTACTTACAACTGTAATGGCAAGTACCTGGTCGTTGTCTACCTCTTCGTCAAACTGCTCTACGTCACCAACGTAGCTGCTCAGCTCTTCCTTCTGGACATGTTCCTCGGAACGCCGTTCCATGCCTACGGTATCGAGGTGTGTGTGTGTGTATGCATCCACGCATCATGCTTGGTTAATAGTATTGTGAGACTGTTTAAATAGAATAGTAAACGGCGTAGGCCTAAATAACGAACTATTTTAATAATTTTTGACATAGTAAATACTGATAGATTATTTGAAATAGTAGGCGACTATTTAAATAGAACATATTTTTTTACACATGCATGCAGTCTGATGCAGAAAATTGTAACTCTCATTTGTGCTAGGGGGCACTGTCAGGAAATAGGCATAGCAGCGCTTCTTTTTCGACTAAGGCCACCTCATGTGGAAAGGTTTCAAGAATGTCAGCTGACGGACGTCGGAGAAAGTGAGTTTGGAAAAAAGAATAAAAAACATGCACAAAATAAATGGTTGTATCGTGTATATAATGCCCACAATTCAGTATTCGGCTCGAAGCGCTCGGCTATTTGTGCACAAGTTGTTTACTGCCTGCATTCGACGAGGCCTAGTGTTACGTGAATCAATAGTTGATGATGATTGGCTGCCTGCGACTGAGTGATGTTAGCGTTATCTGCCGTGTTGTCAATCCGCGTCGGACGCTGCAGAAAATTTGGGGAGGTTTCTTGTATACGGAGTGTACAATCCAGGGGGTGTATGCACTGTGTGTGTGCATCCACTTTGACTTTGACTTAGACTTAGACACTTAGATTTTGTAAGCGCTCCAACCGTGAGAGCTGGCGATAAAAGTTCAATTAGCACTAATAGGAAGTCGACCACGCGCTTTCCAACGAACCATAGATGAACCATGTACGTTACTCACAAGTCCCCCAAAGGGTGGCACAAAAATACGATTTTGCTGTTTTTGCCAGCAAAATTCAACTTCTGTCGAACAAAAGTGCTGCAAAGTTTCCTTATGTGAAAACTTACAGCGGCAAAATTGTAGCTACATCATTCCTCTATCTAATGGTCCATAGAGGGATTGCGGGCGACGTCCCCATCTACCAAACATTTGTGCTCCATGTGACCCACCCCGCTAGAAAACGCCGATTTCGTTAGATTTCGTTTGATAGTGCCACTGCCGTAGCCGTGAGAGCTAGCGAAATAGTTCAATCATTGCTAATAGGAAGTCGACAATGCGCTTTCCATCGAGCCATAGACGAACCCTGTGCGTTACCCGTAAGTCCCCAAAGTGTGGCTCAAAACGAGAATTTTTATATTTGCCTTTCATTTCTTCGTTGGAGGTAATCATAGATACTTCAAATTTGGTATGTGGATTGAACATAGCAAGTCCCAGCCTACAGATGACAAACCGTCTCTGAAATTGGTGTGATCACGTCACGTGACCCATTTTAAACTTTTAGTCCCCCTAAGATATCTCTGGCACTGTTTAAGCTAGAGACTTCAAATTAGGTGTGCATGATCATAGCAAATGGCAGCCTACGGACGACAAATTATCCCTGAAAGGGGCGTGGTCACTGTCACGTGACCTCTTTAACTTTTGGAGTAAAAGCGATAATATCTCAAAAACGGTACAAGATAGCCGCATAATTTCTATTAAATTCGAATAGGAAGGCGTATGCGATCCATCGAATGGTTATGTTGCCGATGACCTTGAGCGACCCCTAACCACCTTGAACCACTTCAATTTTTACTTTTTGCGTTGCCTTATGCATCTTCGTAATTGGTGATCGCAAAGACTACAAATTTGATGTACATCTTGTATGTGCAAGTCACAGCCTACTGACGACAAACTGTCCCTGATATGGTTGTGGTCAGGTCATGTGACCCATTTATAAGGAACAGCCTAACAATAACATAGGGCACAAATTCGCAGCGATTTTGTCAGTGGCATAGGCCTGAAATAGCCTGAAGACACTGTAAGTTTTGCTATGACGTCATTTGGTTTTTAGCAAACGTCAACGTATACGTTACGTCTGCTATATGCTATCGCAGATCCGTCTGTCGTCTGTCTGTCGTCTGTCTGTCTGTGACGTTGGTGCGCCCTACTCAGGCGGTTGAACGTTGAACTTTTCGGCAATTTTTCACCATAAGATAGCCCAGGGACTCTACATTTCTGGTGCCAAAATTTGTTGGTGGGGGACGCCCTTTCCCCCTAAAATTTTTTTCGTTCAAAGTGACCCACCCCCTGTCAAACAGCGCAATTTCGACCAATATCGGCTCATAGTGCCTCAACCGTGATAGCTAGCGAAAAAAGTTCAATTAGCACTTATAGGA
>Ga0209780_1005035_pt1 | contig 10349 bp, 10 predicted proteins | sample WorMetexBAHAMAS2_FD_187384 | JGI IMG/M metagenome (GOLD analysis project Ga0209780, IMG submission 187384) | Marine gutless worms symbiont microbial communities from Max Planck institute for Marine Microbiology, Germany - Inanidrilus exumae... | ecosystem: Host-associated > Annelida > Digestive... | reverse complement strand
GTGTGGTCATACCCGCGACCCGATTATATATTCCAAGTTTCATCGAAATCCGTTCAGGGGTTTCGGAGCCCGGGGGGGGGTCAAAATTTGGCCTTTCCCATTACTTTGGCTAGTCGCTTTTACAACAGCTTGTACTACCGTACAAGCCGTGATGTGACATGCAACATGGCTGCCACTTTTTTCCTCATTAGCTAAAGTTATGAAGGGAGAATTTTTATGAAACCAGAAAATATGAAAATCATCTATCAGTGCAGTGTGGCAAAGATGCACAATAATTCAAGCAGTGAAAAAATTGGATAGGTCAAAGTGCTATCTCCCTCTAGATGGCTATTCAGTGCAGTGGCACCATCTTGCACCCACTGACCACCCCCATCTCCCCCGGGCTCTCACAGTTACCCACGAGTTCACCAGACTCATAAAGTAATTGTATTTGAACATTTTGTGCATCAGGAAAGTGATGCTGGAAGATCTGAAGCAGCTGCAACCAGCTGTTGGCCGGTCAGTTATGCTTACTGAAATATTGCTCAGTAATCCTTTTCCATATCAGTATAATGAAATTGCACTCGTATTTATCGATTATGTTTGAATGTCCTGTTATTGCTACAAAGAGTTGTATCTTTTTTAATTTGGTGGGACAGTTATCGTATTATGTCTTTGCCATCCGACAGTGTTGGCGAATACATTATGTTTTCCAGCTGTCCCGCCTTTTGTCCGTCCATTCATTCATCTGGACAGATCTTGTTACCATGATGTCTCATGAATGGCTTGTGCAATCTCGATGAAACTTAACGGGGGGAATATTCACTAGCCTCTACTGATGACCTGGTTAGATTTTGAAGGTCAGAGTCACAGCAGGCCGTTGAGATGGCGACAGCATCCACGTCGACGCTGGGGCGTCAAAGTCCATCTTTTATTAGGTCAACTCTTATAGAGTCGACCTAATAAAACTGGTCTCAAATGTCTGTCTGTCTGTACGTATGTACGTCCGTCCGTCCACATTAAGTTCCTTCGATTTCAGTGAAATTTGGCGTGTATGTAGAGGTTGATGAGTGGTGCACGACAGTATGCAGTATGACCCGATCCGAGGTCGAGGTTACGAGCCCTTGAAAGTTGGAAATCCAGCCATTTTCAAAAGCTATCTCCTCCTTTATTTACAATGGGAGCTGGCAAATGACCACGGATTCTTAAACTAGGGCACAGTATCTAAATTTGATTGGGTCGGATTTTTGATATTTATCCTACTTTTTGTGTCACTTGACTTTGAACTTGGCAGAAACATCAGTTGTGAAGAGTCGACCGAGAGTTCCATTTATTTAATATAATGTCTACAGTGGTATGAGACAGCGTAGATAACACTGAGGAGGAGAGCTTTTGCATATTCTTCCTAATCCAAATATGCTAGTTGCCTTCAGCTGGAGCATGCCACAGTAAAACTTAACTTCAACAAAGTCCTCCAGTTATTAACCGGAGTGCCAGCAAACACAGGTTGACCTGAATAACAGGTATAAAATGGTTGTGTCTGTGTTATATAATGACTACTTTTTGGATTATGTACTTTTCTTCTTCAGCGTATTTTCAGGCTGCAAATGCTGACGGAATTGTTTTCAGTGCTTTTTACTTGGCCCTTAAAATGCCACTCCATTACTCACTGTTAATGCCAGTGTTAGTGAAAATTTGTTGCTGCACTCTCAGTAAAAAAGACCTCAGTGCATTATAACTGTCACCTTCTCACAACTAGTTACATCATAAACGGGCATGCACCAGTTTACTTACTAATCGTTTCCAAGCTGAATGTGGGGTCGTTCGTTGCCCTTTGATTGTCTTAATAAACCTGTTTATGAAGAGAAGCTCTGCAGAAGTAAGCAAAACTTTTTCCACTGATTTTTGAAAGTAGCTGTAATGAATCGATAGGACTCTAGTTGTAAGTTCCAGGCATATAGTCCTGCAACAAGAAAACACTTGTCTAGTTTAGTCGTGGACAAAATCACTTAAGGATGTGTTGTGTCCTCAGCAATTTCCTTTTGGTGATATTTTGGGAACCTAGCATAGCCTGCAGTGAGTGCTACTGAAGGATGCGAGCACTGTGCAGTTTCTTATTGGACCTGTTGCTTTTATTCTGTGCAGTTTATGCATTTGAATATAGGAGCATGCAGCAAATGCTGGACTATGACGGTGATGATTTCCAGGACGTGTTTGGCATTGCCTTTGAGGTATGAGAACTTCGGAATGTCCAAATAGACTTTCACTTTCTATCATGTGCTTTGCTGATATGCAGGAAAAATGTCATTGGGTTTGATTTCTGATTGGAAGATGAGGTGTGACAAATTGTGTTGTTTGAACGAGGTGAACAGGTGCTACATAATGTTGTTTTTGTGATGATGGGTAAGGATTTTGTTTATTTACAGATCACCCGTGAAGCTTATGGCATGGTAAGAACTATTGAATTAATTCCGAATGGGACACACATCAACGTAACACAGGAGAACAAGTAAGTAAACATCTTTTGTTATATAATTACACTGTTGTTTTGTTTGTGGCTACTGGCGTCATACAGCCGACGTAACAGGAACATCATTTCTTCTGTTTGTGGTTTAAGAAACATTGAACTCCAATGTATGTATGTGTGTGTGTGTGTGTCATTTAGTTAACTGAAATGTTTGCTGTCATCATTTTGTGTGAAGATAAAACAAGTAATCCGTGGTCAGTGGTCATTCTTCTGTTGATGTTTTCACAGTGGACGTCACAGTGACCACTTGTCTGGAAAATTTAGAAATGCAGGAAATGCACAGAAAGTCAGAAAAGATTGTGAAAAAGTCAAAGGATTGATATTTTAGGGAAAGGGTGTATTTTGATCTTCAGCCCTGGGGCAGTTATAAAGGAGAGCTGTTTCATTACTGAAAGTTTTCCATGTAACCTTAGAGGCCAGTGCATGGGAAGGAGCAGCTGGAAAAATCCAGGAATTTCAATGTGGCTGGAGAAAGCTTAATCTGATAAGTGTTGAGACAATGCATCAAGTATAAGTCTGTCATTACATTTGTATGTTCGAATTGTTACGTTTGTACGTTTAAGTTCATATTGCCCATGGTTGTGGAAATTCACCAGTGTAGCTAAGTTTATAGACTGATCTGATTTCTTTGCTGGTGACTTTGGCGTTTAACTCAAGAAGTTGGTCATAATGATTGATAAGTTGGCCGTAGCGAGTGATACTTCAAAGAGATTGTTTGAAATTTATCTAACACTGTGCATGTTGTAGACATGAGTTTGTTAACGCTTACGTCGACTTCATCTTTAACACGTCCGTTGATGAACAGTTTGAAGCCTTTAGTCGTGGATTTCTGAAAGTCTGTGGTGGCCGAATACTGGTTTGTTTGTCATTTTTAAAAATGATCAGTACATGCAATTGCATGTAGTCGATACTGTAATAGCTTGTATAAAAAATTCCCATTTAGTTAGATGCTTAATGACTGTTATGCAACCTGTCACCTGCAATCCTAAAATTATAGCATTATGGTGGTGTGATGTAATGTTAACAATGTTGGGCGCATAAATGAAGTTACTCTTTGTCCGTCTGGTTAGTACTGATATGGGTGTGTATACTGTCTTGGTATGCAGTCACTTACCCAGGCCAACTCAGCCTTCTACTCTCAGCAGCATGGGAAATTAGGACCGGCCAAAGTGTGGTGAAACTCTGTGGCTCGGGAGTAAAGGAAGGTGTGACTCATTCCACTTGTTGCCCCTTGTGGGTCCCGGGGCTGTAAGTAAGTGGGTAAGTGTCTAACTAAGTAAGTAAGTGACATTTATGAAGCACCGAAACCAGAATAGGTCCTCTCCGTTTCCAGGCTGAAGGTCGTAGGAGGCGACCAAACCTGGCTTTAGTTGTTTTGCCTTCATTTTATTTTGTAGTATATTTTGTTACGGATGCATGTTGGTTTTGTATTTGTTTTAGTTTTGGCTGGGAAGAACGTCTCCGAAATAACTTATTTTTTGGACGTAAAACTTTAACTCCGTCAATCAACCATTCCACTTGTTAACCCACCTGTCATTGTTATTGTTATTAAATACGCTTTGACTGATTGATAGATAATCTACCTAATTTAATTTTCTTATTTAACCCAAATGTACTGTTATTGTCATATTTTTCTTTTTCAGTTATCTAACCTCAACAATTTAAACTCCTTAAATTTTAATATTTGTAATATAATTCTACCTGAAAGGTGCGACATGACCTAAATTGTGTTGAAAGTGCCATTGGCAAGTGCCAAGTATGATTTCTGTTTAGAAATCATAGATGAATATATAATTTGTTTTTAATAGAATTTAGTATATTTTGACTGGGTGTATGATTGAAGATGTTTTTAATGTCAGTAAAAGAATAGTATTGATGTCGTGTTTGATCATATGAAGTACATTTTGTTAGTATTTGTGTGACAGAGAGAAGTTGATTACAGTCTGTACATTTTGGAGGATCTGTGTGTTAAGTAAGATAAGAATGTTTGTTAAAAGTAGAGTAAATAGTGTATAGCAGTTTAGTAACTCAGTTCTTCACCACTACGGGAAACTCACATGCCATATGGGATCACACTGTGTTACCTGCCACCCGACAGAGGTGAGAATCCTGCCTTTACCCCCAGCCGAAGCAAGTACTCGATTAGCGACCACGGAGGGATGCAAGGCTGAGTTGACCTGTGTTACGTGAAAGCCACCGGCCGGGAATCGAAGCCGTGACATGTAAATCGCAAGTCCAGTGCCCTGCCGCTGAGCCACCATGCAACACAAGTATGTCCAATGCGTAATCGGTTATATATGATTTGATCCTTTCGTTGATATGAAATAGGTAGAGTGGAGTGAGAAGGTATAGTTGGATAAATGGTACACATGCACATGTTGTGGTCACAGGACCTTTTTCAGCCTGTGGAGCTGCAGGCAATGGTTGTTGGCAACGAAAACTATGACTGGGAAGAACTGGAGAAAGTGAGTGATGTCACAGTAGTGTCTACTGCAGACTGTTAGTTTGCCAAAGTTGTGGTTAGGTATTGTTATGTCATAGTATTGTTGATTTTAGCTTGTATGTTTTTTTAGCCAACCACAGTTTAGCGAGTTTTGTGTGTATGTGTGCGTGTGTGTGAGTGTGACCTTGTGGCTAAACATCTAAATGGTCGAAGTTTTGTTTTTCGATGTGCAGGTTACCAACGACTTTTTATTAAGGGGGTCTGCATCCATCCACAGACAGGGAGACATCCCGGTGATGGGGTGTTGGAACCTACAGTGTACCTGCATCTCAAGATTCACGTCATGTTAGTTGAATGCAACCAGTGGTTGAAAGAGTGTCGGAATGTTACTGTTGGGGTTGCAGTTGGCTATTATGGCAGTGGCTGCGCTCTTGCCTGAGACTAGAACAGTTGTTTATATAGAAGCTACTTTAGTACTTATTATTGCTCATTGACAGATGTGCTAAATTGTGTAGTCGGAATCATCAGCAGTATGAGACTGCTTTTGAGTACTGGCCATGTGTTTCGTCAGTTATTGTGTTCATATTAGTGTCGTTTGATAAAATTGTCAGACGCAAATATATTTTAAATATTGCAGATGCTACAGAGTGCTACAAAATTGCTTTAAATCAATTATAGCAGTATACAGTTATGAATTTTGGTCTCATTTTAACAGTGACAACCATCTTGTTAATGCATGATGTTTTTTGTCAATGTTGACAGTAATTGATGACATGAGATAACTCAAAGTTGGATGTACTAGTGAATGCTGTTGTGTTGCAGAATACAGAGTACAAGAATGGTTTTTCTGCCGACCACCCAGCTGTCCGTATGTTCTGGAGTGTGTTCCATGAGGATATGTCTTTGGAAGACAAGAAAAAGTTTCTGCGTAAGAATTTTTTTGGAAATATTACTACAGTTTTGTCAACTTGTGTAAAATTATGAGTTCTGTTGTTGTTGTTTCTAACGTCATGTCCACGAGCAAACATTCTAATTCGGGTTTTGTCTGTTAGTCCATTGGTGAGCAGGAATTTTTGAAAAGTTGTGGATAGGTTTTCATGACATTTGGGTCAGGAGTTCTCCTTGATACAGGGAACAACTTGCTTGGTTTTTGGGAATCTCCCAACGTTGGGATTCTGCATGATAGTTTTTCATTTCACTCCCGTGAGCAGAGCCAAAGCCACCGAATACGTCTGAGTGATATTAATGTTCATTTGTTGGACTTGTTGAGTTTTGTTAGAATGTGAAAGTTGTGTTGAGCTTCAAATGACTTGGCGTCATTGGACATCGTCTGAAATTTTACAATTTTGTTGTATTCTCGAGTGGACTGTGGCTTAACAGACTGAGCTGAGCTGGAGCCATGACTGCAGCAATAGGATTTCCTGATAATCTTACCAGAAAACAACTTGCTTTTTCTTGGTAGTTTTTGTCACATAAAACCTTCAGAAGTTGTTGACAACACCAAACATTGCTTCACGCCAGTTTAGCCTTCACTGGCAGTGGCGACGATGACAACAACAGTAAACAAATAGTTTAATGAAGTACAACCCACAGGCTTTACGCTGATTATTGTACTGTTAGACCACCATTACCAGTGATTATAAAAACGAAAACTTGCACGTTAAGCTTGAAAATGCCTATTCACGCCCCCAAAATAGGGTTTTTTGGGAGATTTTACCCCAAAAATGGGGAGCAGTATGAACGAGACCCCCAAAAGGCACATCCTTGGGCGGAAACACGTCGTATGACGTATCGATCGTCAAAATCGGTCCACTTTTGCGCGCTCGGCGTGAGCCGAAGAATAAAGCAAAAAAATTTTTAAAAAGGTACACCTAAGAAACCACAACATGTGTTTTTTCACGTGTTCGCCCAGACCACCCACGTTGTCGCAGCGCCACACTTAAGTTAGACATTGTACAACTGACAGAAGTAGTAGTACTGCTGATGTGCACTGCATTTTGCTGCTGGTTCATGCTGCAGTTTGGTTTGTGTGCAGTGTTTTTGACTGGAAGTTATCGAATTCCAATTCTTGGCATGAAAGCCGTGAAGGTGTGTTGCAGTGACTGTTAACACTTCCTACAATTATGTGTGAAAAGTACAGTGTTAGACAGTGCAATAAATCAGTGTTGCTATAGAACTGTTCCATTTCCAGGCCGGAGTCATTTGTAGGAGTAAAGTAGTAAAGTGAAGTGACGATTTGTATAACGCATTCTGTAAACGCCTCTAATGTGCTCAGGAATGGCACATGTTAATGAGGGATCACACAGTTTTACCTGCCACCCACACGTTTATCCATGAATGGAATGAGCCATCTTTCCTTTACGCGTCAGAATTCACCAGATAGCACCCGCCCAAGCGAGATACACACCGATTACAGCTTACTACTAATTTATCGACCTTGTAAGGATGAAAGGCTGAGTTGGCATAGTTGGCTGACCTATAGCGGACGTTTACCGACATAAATGGTCACCCGTCAGCTGCCAGTCGAGCACAAGACAGGGAAAGTTTGCTGGCTGAAGACGAACGTTCTGCCACTGTGCCACACACCCAAGCAGGAGGCGACCAACCTGGCTTTAGTTTTTTTGTGTAAATTTTTTGTCATAGTATATTTTTGTTATCGATGTGTGTTTGCTTCTGTTGTGTTTGATTTAATTTTTTAGTACTAAGCCAAGAGATTGGCTGGGAAGAACGTCTCCGAAATGACCTATTTTGTGTCGATGGGAATTAAAACCTTAACTCAATCAATTAGTCAGTTTTGCTATGTAGTATGTACTTGCGTCGGAGAGCCAGCAGAGGGAGGAACGCCCTTTTGTCAGGAGTCCAGTGTAGTTCAGTCTTTTGAGTTGCCTTCAGTGCTTGACACTGTTGCTTAGGTAAGAGTAAGGTCATGTAGAGTGTGAAAAAAACTGTGCCGTTGATCCTGAAAGATTCTGTTCTGGAGCAGGTGTAGGAATAAAACTGAGGGGAACTGGCTGACCTAGGAACTGGCTGTCATGATGGAAGTGGTGTTGTATGGAACCAGTTGATGCTGCTGTGAGTTGTCGTCAGTTTAACACTTTTCTGCTGGCGCGTACTAGCCTCGGCAATCACATGTTTTAGAATTCAATGGCTTAAAGTAAGATACATGGACACTGTGAGTATACTGAACCAAACTACCAAAGGATGTGGTTGCTATAGAGTCAGACTGAGTTGTTTCGCTGAAGTAATCCTAGTAATGGTTTTGTGTTAACTTGTTGGTGAATGTTGAGGTCATTATGTGGCATATGATGCAGATGATAATTCAGCCGATGAATGCTGATGAGCAACATATGCCGGTGGCACACACGTGCTTCAACCTTATCGACCTCCCGTCTTACAGCAGCCGCGAGATTCTGCGTCGCAAGCTGTTACAAGCCGTCCAGCACACACACGGCTTCGCTCTTGTTTGATGTCGAGACTCCTGTGTCACTAGACAGAACTCAAAGCGTACACGGTTGTGCTCGATGTTTTTGGTTACCTTGTAAAGTTTGCCATGTCATCAGTGCATTAAGTTTGAACTCTTAATTGAAGTTTAAAATGTTTTTGCATCAGCGGAAATGCATTTGCACGATAATTTGTATGTTGTGTTTCAAGTTTGTCACGTTTTGTTGTTTGCTTAGGACTGTTACGTGATCCGTGATGCGTTGCCAGTTTGTTTAACATCTTGTGTGACTATGCAGTGTCTCCTTGTCTGCACAGTAAAACTAACTGTTGCGACATATATCATTACCATTCACCTCCACAGCGTTGTCCGTCTTTTTGTGGCGCGGTATGACCTGAATTGTGTTGAAAGTGCCGTTAAACTCCAACCAACCAAGCAACCTTTTTATGGCATTAGGCCTATTGTGTTTTTTTGTTATCGTGAATTACGGGTGCATAGACAAGAAACTGGCACTCACAGAGACCAAATTCTTGTGCAGTTGTGCTGGCAGCAAGTAATGATGATTGTTCGGAGAGGATCAGCATCAATTTAATTGCGTTCAGTTTAATACTTTAACTGCCTTAATTATTTAAGTTCAGCCATTTGACCACGGGCAGTGCCATTCTGTTTTTGATGGTTTTGCCATCAAAAGTTATTTCATCCATAAAACAGAATATGAGTGGCCCTGTGTGATTAACTATTACACATCTGCAACATCAGTGAATAAAGTACACTTTGCCACGTATGATATTTTCCAGTTTAATGGTAAGACAGACTATCATTACCTAACGGTTTTTACCCGTGCGACGCTATGCTAGTGCGGGTATTAGCCGTCATCTGTCTGTCTGTCACACGCCGTTATTGCGTCAAAACGGCTAAACATAGGATCACGCAAACAACGCCACGTGATAGCCCAGGGACTCTAATTTTCTGACGTCAACACTCATTGGTGGTCGACGTCCTTTTTCCTGAAGTTTGCGCTCAAAGTGACCCACCCCCTTCAAACACAACGATTTCGACCAATATCGGGTCATAGCGCCTCAACCGTGAGTGCTAGCGAAAAATGCTCCATTAGCACTTATAGGAAGTTGACCACGCGCTTTCCAGCGAGCCATATATGAACGGTGTACGTTACCTCTTAAGTCCGCAAGGGGTGGTACAAAACGCGATTTTGCTGTTTTGCTAGTGAAATTTAACTTTTGTCGAAAGAAGTCTGGTGCAATGTTTCTTTGTGTGAAAACTTGCAGCGGCAAAGTTGTAACTACGTCACTCCTCTATATAACGGTCCATAGACAGATTGCCATCTACCTAAAATTTGTGATCAAAGTGACCCTCCCCTTACGATCTGCCCATGTGGCCGAGTGGTTGACGCACTCGGCCACGATATGCTCTGCATATGCAGTAGAGCGTGACGCGCTCAGTGGCCGAGGTTCGCGCCTCAGGTCGGGCGCGTCCGCCTACCAAAGAATTGTTTCTAATAATTCCTATGCACATGATGAACAGGGGGTTAATCCCGGGCAGGTAAGAGGGTTCGACGTTGTCCTGTACAAACTGTGAGCGTTGCTGATGCCTTGATTAGCAGCGTCAATGTGTCAGCCGCGCAGACGTGAGAGCCGAAGCAGACATGTGGCTAAGTCATCTGGTTAGGCGCTGAAGAAATAGTAGGTTAGTGTCTTCGCGTGATTAAACTGTCAACAATGCCGGCATTGGTGCGGGATTTTATTCGGTACTGTGGGAAATTCGTGCTGTCCATAGCCACGAATATTATTTTCATCATTTTTTCAATGTCACTCGTTAACGCCACGAAGCCACGTACATCGTTGTATAAGCAAGACATCTAATCTGTGTACTAATGGCATGTCCGACGTGCTGAGGGTGAAACTGAACGATCGCGGTAGACGTCGTCTGACGTTAATTCAATC
>Ga0209780_1005034_pt1 | contig 10349 bp, 4 predicted proteins | sample WorMetexBAHAMAS2_FD_187384 | JGI IMG/M metagenome (GOLD analysis project Ga0209780, IMG submission 187384) | Marine gutless worms symbiont microbial communities from Max Planck institute for Marine Microbiology, Germany - Inanidrilus exumae... | ecosystem: Host-associated > Annelida > Digestive... | reverse complement strand
GTAGATCTGCGTGTCGTCTGCACGAGGAACCAGCTGGTGGCGTCTTATCAGCTGCAGGAGATCGGCGACGTACAGCAGGAAAAGGATCGGACCGAGGACCGATCCTTGTGGAACCCCATGCAGGATTGGTAATGGCAGCGAGTCGGTCGAACTTGTGCGGATGAACTGCGTGCGGCCAGTCAGGTAAGATGTGAACCACCCTAGGACAACGCCACACAGACCATAGGACATCCACAGACGTTGCAGCAGTGAGTGGTGGTCTACAGTGTCAAACGCTGCAGACAGGTCCAAGTGCCAGGTTTCAAGTGCCAGAAGGATGTCACCAATGACCTTCAAACGAGCTGTTTCAGTTGAGTGGTGGGCACGGTACGTCGACTGTTAAACTGATGTGGAAGCAGACTACGTTAGAGTTTCAGTGTTTGACTAAGATCTTCGATGTTAGAAAACTAGAGTCCCCAGGTAAATAGAGAGCAAATCTCCAATATTTTTCACCCCAAGACTAATCAATGGGGTTCGAATCGCCATTCTGCCAGCTAATGTCTGGAATTTTAGTGCAAATTAGTTGCTGTGAGACAACAAAAGGATGTCCTTTTCTGAGGACGTACCACAGACGTCGTCCAGCAGTGGATGTAAATCGTACCTTAAGTCTGTACTCTGTACCAAGCAAGGGCCCTTGCTATCTCTGCAAAGGCTATTGCAACTTGCTGCAGCGATGAAAAGGGATGCTACTACGCAAGATGCTAGTTGACTAGCGTTGTTACTTAGCCGCATACGGCGAAAAGCGAAGCCTTGTTATTTTTGCACATCATCTATTGATTGATAGGCTATACCAAACAAGAACTCATCAGTAGATGAGATAGCGAACGTGAACTTTTTACGACGAATTCGCACACGTACTTCAAAATACCGAAAAAGAAAACCTACTTCGTTTAACAAATTAGACGATAGCTATAGGCAAGCACTGACAACCACTTTTATGCAATGCGCCCCGGAAACTATCAAGACGATAGCTAAGCAAGTGCTGCACATTAAGTCTTGAATTTATGAATCGGCTACAAAATTTCCACCTTGCAGTTATAGAATATTTATACCGTGGGCGTCGCGCGATCCCTTTGCAGACGTATACTACTCGACATAGTTATGGTTTTGTCAATCACTATTACGCAGTGCGCCCCGGAAACTATCAAATTCGAAAAAATAACGCAAAATCTAGGCCATTTCGACTTTCAAGGTCATTCAAGGTCACCGATTTTGGTACCAATCGAAAACTCATATACGGCTTCCTATATCAAGACCATAGCTAGGCAAGTACGCGCGCATTAAGTCTTGAATTTATGAATCTGCTAGGAATTTATACCATGGGCGTCGCGCGGTCCCGCTGCAGACATTTACTACTAGACATATTATTCGTAAATTGTCCATAGTTATGGCTTTGTCAACCACTTTTACGCAATTCGCCCCGGAAACTATCAAATTCGGTAAAATAACGCTAAACAAAGGCCATTTCGCCGTTCAAGGTCATTCAAGGTCACCGATTTTGGTACCAATCGAAAGCCCATATACGACTTCCTATTAGTGATTAATGCTAACTTACCTCCTATCTTGCACCGTTTCGGAGTTATAGCATTCCAAATGTCAGAAATCGCTATATTTCGCTACCCCTCTTGCCTTTAAATCCCCCGACGGAGGGGTTCCCCTGGGACGATCTCCGTAAACTTTTCAGTGAATGTCAACGGATGGCCAAGGTACCAGAAGGCGAAGAAAAATTGCCGAAAATTTCAACCGGCTGAGTAGGGCTCACCAACGTCACAGACAGACAGAGGACAGACGACAGACAGACAGACGGAACGGCGATAGCATATAGCGAACGTGAGTTCACGTTCGCTAAAACTGATAGAATTTGTATGATTTGAGTAAGTGCATTTGGACTCGAACGGCTTCGTGACGAATATCGCGCGATGAGATATATACATCACGACAGTGCGGCAGCGACACTCACTCCTACGAAAGTGAACTGTAATTTATTGGACATGGCATTTCTTGCTTCTTACACGCCTGATGTTTCCGTCTACCACGATTCCCCGATGCACGATTCACTACGGTCAGTCAATTAGTCATGTCCTGGAGATGGCCTACTCGCAGACTACACAATTATGTACGACACGATAGCGTACTGTCCAACGTTCAGGTTGTCCCCGAAACCGTGATTACTACGTTTGACTGCCCACACTTTTAAGACACCCGAAATAATCATGTGTTTGGTGAACTTCAATGCCGTTTGTCCTGAACATATTATTCATCAAATTAGGTAGCAATGTACATAAATGAACATACAAACAAACAAAAAAGAAGTACAAGCAAAAAAGAAACAATAACGTGCAATAGGCCTATACACATAGCACACTGTAGCCACCACAATCACTTAGGCCTGTGTCGCAAGCATTTCGCTATAGCTTCGAAGATTACAATATCTCGAATCGAAGCTGGTTTTGCGGTTTTGTATATTTATTAACTCAATTTTCATTTGATTTCAAGATAAAGCGACGCCATCCGGCGAAACTCGACAACTCTCTTTACTCCCGCCATACTTGTCTAACCGAATCTGTAGGTGATTTTCACATTTCAGCCCCATCTGTCGTACTGTAGCCTATCAGAATAATTTTTTCACCGTTGTGTTTCATGTTGGAATAATTTGCCATCAATTGTTACCAGTGCTACTTCCTTGAAACCATTTAGAAATGCACTGGCACGTGTAGACCTAACAAATTACTTGCAGTACAGTGTACAGATTTTAACTTTAATCCATTTTATGTTTTTTAAAAATTTGTGTGTGTATGTTTTAGCGGTGTCACGTTAGTGGCGTTTTTATGCCCTATGTACACCATGGAGTACACATACCTATTTTTAACTTATTTTTTATATTGCATAATTTTGTATTATATGTACTCCAAAGTTTTTAAATAAATAAATAAATAAACTGGGTTTTTCGCACTTGACGACTGCTTCGGGTATTTCAACGTACGATGTGGAGCAGAAGCATTAAGGACAGGTCGGTAAAGCAAACGGCCAGCATCGGTGCATTACAGAGGCCGTCTAGTCTACGGTCTGCTCAAACAGTGGCAAAGTCGGTGTTCAATTTGTTTCGACTTTGTCAAAAGGACGAAATTTCGTTCGACATTGTTGCCGAAACCGGCAACATTGTTGCCAAAGACGGCAACAATGTCGAAGCAATGTTGGTAGAATCGTGTGACTTGTAGCATTCGACAATGCTGCTTCGACATTGTTGCTGGTGTGGACGGGGCTTAAGACACCTTGAATGGTGACATCATCCTGAATGCGCAATGCACCCTTATTACCTCGCGACGCTATTCTACCGAGGTCTATTCCTTGGTCTTGTGTCTGTCTGTTTGGCCGTCTGTCTGTCACAGGCTGGTGTTCTATAAAAACGGCTAAACGTATCATCACGCAAACAACGCCGCATGATAGGCCTAGCCCATCCATGGACTTTAGTTTTCTGATACTGAAGCTCTTAGAGAAATTCCAATGGTTCACCCCCAAATTCAAGTAGGGTAGAGAAAAATTGCGATTTTCGACAGATAACTTGCTATATATCGACAAGAAGCTCAGCTATCGTAGATGGACCGCTCGATGCGCCATGCCAGCTGAAATTTTCTCAACTGCTGCAAAACTGTCCGGAAAATCCCACTGTAAAGACTTGCTATAGATAAGTGACCTTCAAGGTCACTCAAGGTCGTCGAAATTTTCCCTATTCGATAGGCCACAAATCACTTCCTATTAGCGGTCTGTAGTAATTATAATCTCTATATCTTGCACGACTCTACAAAGCGAGGCCGAAGTCAATATTTTGCATCGACCTTGGCCTCGGTGTCGAGGTCAAAATTTCAGCCTCAGCTCCTCGTCGATACCGAAATATTGGTCTGGACCATGAGAGGGATGAAGTAGTCAGAACACGAGAGCGTTCGTAGCAAGCGTTTGAAGTGTCATCGGTCAGCTGTGACGCACGATTCCAGACGTCGACGCCAGGTGTCAGCCACCTCGCCGACATGTTGCTTCAAACCAGCGCCGACGCGGAGCAAAATGCTGCTTCAGCTCGTCGACGTCTGGTCTGGTAGCCTACACTCTCGTTGCTGCTTGGTCCCCGAACAGCTTGGTCCATGTGACTAGGGTCAGGGCCGTTTAGTGCGGCTAGGTCAGAGCCGATGAATACCTGCGTTTGACGAGTTAGCAGGCACGACGAGCTGGCGCGTTGAACTGCTGGAACTTGCGATATTTCTGACGGCTAGCAACAGCTGCTGCGAAGGTAGCATCTCCGGATAACAAGCATCGTCGACTGTGATGACCGGCTTCAGCAGTGAAGGCACAGAATAGTTGGCAACGCCGACTCAACTCCCGAGTTTGGGCTAAATCAGCGGACACTGTCACGTCTCGTGAATTCAGGCCAAACACGTTTGATGAACAGTGCTGTCGGCGGCGACGTCGGAAAGTTAGTAACAGCCACGACTAATCTCGCGAGAATCTAACGAAACAATGCGAGACCGCCGACAAGGTCACGCGACGCATCTGCGACTTCGTGGATGAATGAATCAGCAAACTGGTAAACGTGTTTAGTGTAATACGGACAACGAAACAAAAAGAATCGTCAATGTCTAGCCATCGCAGAATGTCGATGTTACTGTCCATTGCACAGCGTTCGTCCTCTTCTTCCGAAAACTTAAAGCAATGCTGCCATCCGTACGTCTGTCCGTCTGTCTGTCCCATGCCCCTGGCTCAAAAACGGCACATTCTAGAGTTATGATTAAAAATCTACAGAACATTAATACGAAACCCCATAGTAAGAGTCAAACCAATCGGTCAGTGTGGGCCTTATGGCTATCAGAAGTAAAGTAAAGTAAAGTGTCTCGTCAACAGTAGGTTGTATGAAACTAGAAAGCCCTCAGTAGGGGTCGTACCAACCACTTTCGTAACACTGGACTCGACGGACAACAAAAATGAGATAAACAACTGCTGGGATGACCGACCGTGGCTAAAATGCAGACCCGCATTTAAAACTGTAAATACATAGCGGAAAACGAACATTTCAGTAGTATGTATTGTGTTGTTTTACGACATAACTTGACCTTTGACGCTTGATCTTTGATCTTTGACCGAGTCAAGGTCATAACGGGGTCATAACCACGAAGACGTTGTTGACTCGGCATGTGATAACTGAGTTAAGGTTACAACCACGTCAATCAGTTCTGGTTTAGGGTTAGATTATGACGTCATAACCGGCTCAAGGTCACGCCAGGTCAAGGTCATGAATCATAACCACGAGGACGTTGTTGACTAAGTGTGTGAATAAAGATATTGTGCGTTGTTAAAGAGATACAAACAACGATTTAGCGTCACGGAACGACCTACACCACTTCGGTTCCCCTTCTCTCCCCTCTCCTAACCCCTCCTTTGGTTACGGGGTGAAGGGAATGGGGAGGGAGGAAAGCGGCGCTAGGACTGACAACACGTTCTGCACTCTCGTCCCATCGAGACGGGTATCGCCCGCGTCCGTAACCGGCCAAGACGGCGTCATCCTCATGGTTATAGCTGGTGAGTTTCACGAAGTTATGACCTTGACATAACCCTAACCCTACAAGAGTCGTGGCCTTGAATTGGTTATGACGTCATACCGGAACCCTAATACAGAACTGGGTTATGACCTTGACCCGACACGATCTCGGGTGCCATGCTCGACTTACCGTAACGCTGAAACAGCATCGACCTCGTGATTATGACTCATTGGTTTCACAAAATTATGACCTTCACGTGGTTATGACCCATGACCTTGACCCGGCATGACCTTGAGCCAGTTCTAACGTCATACCTTAACCCTAAACCACAACGGAGTGACGTAATTATAACACTAACCCAGTTATTTAGTTCACTGTTCCCAAAATTGCTACTTTGTTACACTAATTCACGGATTCGACGCCAGGCTGGATAATCGACCATTTTTAGTTTTGACTTCTGGCACTCTAGCACTCAACCCTGAGCGCAAGAGTGCCAGAAAGTCAACAAGAGTCTCCGCTGCCGCTGACAGACCCGCGGAACGCAGTGGCTCAGCGCATGCTAAATATTCCGTATCGCATCATGGAAATCAAACCATTTCTTCTACTCGGCCTAGCTGCTAAATACTAATCTCGACGATGGGTGTGATCAACTGTTCGACGACCATCAGAAGTTTATGACTCTCACCGGCGAACTAAGTTGACAGCGCCTGAGACGATCAGCCGTTCCAGAGATGTAGTTAGTGCTCACCAAAAATTAAATGGTTCACGTGACCTAACCACGAGATATAACCACAGACATACGCTTTAATTTTCATGGATGGTTTGCCATCCAGGGCTAGCACTTGCTACCGTCAAACTACCTACCAAATTGGAAGTCTCTATCTCTACTCACTACGAATATATGAAAGGTGATACAAAATGTCGAAATTGGGGTGGTTTGAGGTAGTTATCGTACCGCGTTGTTTGTGTGATCCTAGGTTTAGCCGTGTTTGTAGAACTCCCGACTTGTGATGGACGGATGGACGGACGGACGCACAGACACACGATGACAGCATATACCGCGCTAGCATAGCGTCGCGCTGTAAAAACTAAAAATGGTCAGTCAGTCAGTCTGGCATCGAATTCCCTAGTCATTGTCCCCATTTTGAAACGCTGGGCAAAACTGGGTTAAGGCATAAGCATTCTGCTGTCAAAAGCAGTATATTATTAATTTGGTACCGGAGAAAGCTGTAAAGTAAGAAGGTACAAAACGTGACGCAATGGCCCGTGTCCACTGCGCGTTGCGCGTTTCGCAACGCCACCATCTCGCTGAAGAATCGGGAGATCAGCGTCTTCTGATGGCTTTCCGCGTGCCGGGCAAGAGATTTCAACCAGTTAATCTTTACAACATTCCGCTGAGCTGAAGTTCAATAATGCATCAGCGGTTACGATGAACCGATTTGACAACGGAAACGGCCGAGTTAGCTAGCACAGCTCTCTAACTGAACGTGAAGGCTTAAACAATAGTCGCTGCAGCGAAGTCAATTTCACCGTCTTATGAGCTTAGTGGATCTCATCGACTGACGCCATGCATAATTAAAGCGTTGGCCTATGTCTGTTTCCCACTTCCCAGGCTCCCATACGATCCACCACAGCCTTATACATAAATATTTTAAAATTTTATCGACGTAATAAACTCTATTAACGAACACTTTAGTAGTGCAGGTAGAGTAAGCGGTCCAGCATGTGAGTGTGTCCGAACAATGACTTATGGACGAAATGACCTTTGGCCTAGATATTTGCCCTTTTGGTTCATCTTAACACTATCTAGGTCCGGTTCAAAGGTTAAGGTCATAGTCAAAGTTCATGGCCACAGAAGGAAATAAATCAGAAACTGCTTGAATGGCAGATCGTGACTAAAAAGCAGATCTGAATTAAAAACTGGAAATAAGTAACAGCCAGCCGAAAATTTACCATAGTCGGCTAAAACGTTGTTAAAGTGGTCGTTGCGACCGCGAGTGAGGGCTTTCTAGTTATTCGTTTGGTTTCTTTCCTGCTTTCTGTCATGTCCGTCCTTTATTATGGACAAATGTACATTGTGGTCTAATAAAAACGTCACCGTTTCTATTTTCTGTGTAACTCGGTAGTAGTGTATTTAGAGGTACTCTGCTTCTAAATACACTACTTCCGGTCAAAAACAATCAATAATTTACGATACCGAAACTCCACTTCTCGATATGTCAGCGGACAGACAAACAAGCCGAGAGCAATATTTCGCATCACTACCGGGGGCAAAGCAACCAGAAGTCACGTATTCTCGATTTGTGCTCAAGACGGCGGGCCAGTAGTATTACGTCCCGTTAGAGCAACACCTTGTTTTCAAGTACCAGCCGCCTGGTCATACAGCCCATCAAACTGTCTACTGTTGGCAGCCGTGCCTTTACGGTTGCTGCAGCTCAAGTTTGGAACGGTCTGCTAGAGGCCTTCATCTCATTGTCATCACAGCAGTCTTTCCGGCGTCAACTAAAGACTCATCTTTTTCAACTATCGTATCCACACCTTATTCTCTGACTGCTTGTCTGGCATCGTTACAGTGGTCCTTGTAGTAAGGTTGTCATTGAGGCCGCTCTAAAAATTTGTTTACTTACTTACTTACTTACTATTGATAGCTTGCTTAACTATGGATAGGAAGACGCAAAGGACAACGGTACGCTTTTGACTTTTTTGTTCGATGATTTACGACTCTAGTGGTACAGTAAGTCGTCGAATGGCCGTGTTTATTATTGGCCCGCCTACACATAATGTAGGTGGGCCAGACTAGTAACAGTAATACGGCGCATATGCAACGTAACTCACCAGGGGGCAGCACGCGACGGCGGGCCAGTAGTGTTACGTCCCGTTAGGGCGACACCTTTCAAAGCGTTGGAAGGCTTTGAAGCAATCGCGGCAGGATGCGTGGTTGAAGTCACACACCTCTTGATAATATCCTAGTAACTTAGCGTTAGTGTTTCCGTACCGCTCACTGCTTTCATTAGTTGGGAAATATATGCGGGTCGCGGACGAGCATTTAATGCTTGTTGCTTACCGACAGTTGTTCTATTCGCATCGCAGAAGATGGTTCAACCGGAGTTAACGTTGTTTATTGTTAGCGTTTTCCTTGCAGACGAATGCGGCGATTTGCGAGCAGTCGCTAGGTTGCAGCAAGCGACACTAGCCTTCCCGCAAAAGGGAGGCATGGGACTAGAGGTGCGCGGAAATGATCTCTCAATCCCATGAATACATTCCCATTCCAACTGACAAGGCAATTGTAGGCCTATAGGCTAATATGATCTAACATTCATTGCATCGTCCTCCGCAGTGCGCACCATTAATATGTAATTTTGTTCACGGTGAGAGATAGGCCCGTACTTATATACATGAACTTACAATCCTTCTTCAATCATTGTCTTCGTGCATGAAAACTAATTACTGGAAATGATGTGATGGGAATGTGAATGCCACTGTGAAACTGCTTGTCAAATTCCTACTACATTAATTCCATCTCCACACACTTCAACATGTCGATGCAGCCACTTTCAGCGCGCGATACGTATAGGCTATGCAATAATGCAACACACAGCTTTCCTGGGATATCTATTCGACGATCCTATGCGCAGTGCGGCATGCTATAGCTCAGTGTGTATGAACATTAGTAAGTTATCAAGTTGATTAACGTCGAATAGGTTTAGTCCGTACAAGATTTTGGTGAAATTCCGATGGGGTCACTCTGAACAGGGGCGATAAATACAGTAGACGTAGGGTAGGAAACTTGCGATGTTTGACCAGTATCTCGTTTTGTCTCGGAAACGATGTAATGACAACGTTGTTATTCGACTCCAATAGGAAATCCTATGCCGTCTGTCGAACGGTGACACTAACTACACTGAACTGCGTCTTTTTAAGTGTTGCTTCGCGCCCGTCCTATGTTTGAAACACGTATAGCTGCGCGCTTCAAATTTGGTGCACAGGGCACGTATACTGCGGTTCTGGCCAAGTGATGATAAATCGAACTGAGAGGGTCGTGGTCGGAGTTTTACATCAGGATCGAGACACACAAAGATGAAACAGTACGTGAACGGCGTTGTGCGCAGCTGCTTTCAGCATCTACGGCAACTACGATCTACTCGACGATCCGTTCCGTCCGACGCCCTGCGCACACTTGTTCATCTCATCTCTACTGACTGTAACGCTGTCCAGTATGGAGTCACCGTCAGCGTCATCCAACGTCTACAGGCGGTGTTGCATGCCTCCGCACGACTCATTACTGGTGAACGATGCAACCAGCACATCGCACACCGACGCTCCATGACACACTACATTGGCTGCCGGCGAACCAGCTACGATACGATACGATACGATACGGTAGATTAACGTGAGCTCAAAATCTGACAAGATGGTCAGCTTAATCTAGCGCACGGCCCATAAACGAAAAAATAAGGAAAAAATAAAAACAAAAACCGAGTAGCTCAGAAGAAAGCCGGCATTGTTTTAGGCTCGAACAGCCTATAATGTAAATACATGTAAAAACTGCAGTTTATACACAATGTTAACGGCGACGGATCGAAAACCGCAAAAATCATAAAAAGGCAATGTTAGCCACACTAACATAGCTTGAATGTCAGTGTTAGTGTGTTTAACATTGCCTTTTTATGATTTTTGCGGTGGTCGATCAGTCGCCGTTAACAATGTGTATAAACTGCAGTTTTTTACATTTATATTTGATGTTTTATTACCAGTTTTGAGTAGGCTATTAATAATGTCCATTGA
>Ga0209780_1005033_pt1 | contig 10349 bp, 8 predicted proteins | sample WorMetexBAHAMAS2_FD_187384 | JGI IMG/M metagenome (GOLD analysis project Ga0209780, IMG submission 187384) | Marine gutless worms symbiont microbial communities from Max Planck institute for Marine Microbiology, Germany - Inanidrilus exumae... | ecosystem: Host-associated > Annelida > Digestive... | reverse complement strand
GAATGGAATGAGCCATCCTACCTTTATACTCTCCAGCCGCAGAGCATCACCGCACTCACCGGTACTCATTTCCCATCCCGCTGAGGGTAGGAGGCTGAGTTGGCCTGCGTGGTTGGTTACATAACGAGGTGGCATATGCCCGTCACCCATCCCAGTACTATAGACCACTTGACAGTGCGACGGTGGTCATGAATCAAACTCACGACCATCGAGTCGCAAGTCCAACGCACTGACCACTAAGATACCGAGCCACCAAAATGATAAGGGGGACAAATACCCCCGGTCATCGTTCTCAATCGGCCGGGGTGCACCGAATGCCATTAGTTCTCACCATTGGCACTGTTTAATTTGTTTCTCGGTAAGGTGCGTCCCACGTGACTATGTTTACAAGTTGCGCGACTGACTGGCGGTCACGTGATGGACGGACCGGAATGGGCAGTGCAGAGCTTTGTGGACTATGGACACTTCCGTCGGGGAACTCAGATCCGCCGCCAGCGATATGAAGACCGGGAGGGGAATGTCCAGGGAGGAGATGGCCGGCCCACGGAAAAGCATTGGGAGTCTCTGGCGGGGTGTTGAACCGTGTTATATGCAGCAAATGGATCATCGGGACCTCAATAACGCACGATCGCGACTGCTGCAGCCGACAGCAATGCTCTTGACTGGTTGGTGTCACATTACAATGTCCCGCGTGAAAAATCCGCCCCTACGATGCGGCCTTTAGTCAAAATCCTTTGACCACTTATTCAGATCTTCCTCGCTTCTTCACTGAACTGAGATGAACTAACTGACAGTTCGCACATCTGAACATGTTCACAACTAGCTACAGTATGCAAGTTCAGTCGCTGCGATGTGAACGGGAGTTTAGTTGGACTAGTGTACATACTCCAATATGGGTCACGTATGTGTTGCTAACTGTATTTGTACTTTGCTTTTCTTTAAGCTGCGTGTAAGAAGTGTAATCTGCCCGTCGTTTGACCATAGCGTCAGAGTTGGTTTTATTGCTTTTACTCGTATTATCATTGGCTTGTATGTCACTATTTTACTCTGATTTGCTTAAATAAAATATGTATGTAACGATAATATTTGGCTTCTATTCAACTTTATTCACAATACAGGTAGAGAAACAGTACAAGAACAAAAACAAACAGACAAACAAACAAACTGAATAATGAGACGCCGGTTTTGAAATGTGTTAGATACGTGGTTTCGACGCTGTTGTACTGCTGACTTTCACTGAGCAAATGAGCATACAGCGCCTCGACTCGCGGTTGCTTTATGTCTGTCGGACGAGAATTGTACCTGCGACCTCTCAGTAACGAGTCCGTCCACGGCGTTCAACAGTGGATCGAAATTGTGTCCATCTACACTCCTCTATCTCGGTGTTTAGAACGACCTCAGCGGACTATTTACCTCGTCGGTCGTGGCGGTTATCCGCCCCCGGCGCCGACCACGTGATTACTACCACGGTATCACCACTACTCCATCAGTGCCGTCTAGTGATGCACGAAATGCCAGCTTCGTTTTACTTTAAACCTGCAGGAGCGAGGCTAAAATATACTGTTTGAGGTGGATGGGGCTATAGCCCAGAGTCATGGCGAGCACTGGCCAGATTTCGATCTACTCCTGAATGCGGTGGACGGACTCTTTTCTGAGAGGTCTCATGTACAATTCTCGTCCGTTCTGGTGGCTATGCCCCCAGTGGGGCACAAGCCTCCAAGGACAAGACCCTTGGTTAGGGGGTTTAAGGGCCAACCCGCTGAAGCTGAAAGCAATTTAAAATTTAGGAGAGCAGCTCTGGATTTGACTACTTGCTTGACCTCTTGGTGCTTTCATATATTTCGTCCATTACTGCTTGTTATATACATACATGCAGCTAATGATGAAATACAATTGGGCGATGAATCAGCTGTCCCATTTTGAAGTGCATTGGGGAGGGCTATCTGTGGCATTTGGGGTGGCTTAGCCCCCACTAAACCCCTTGTTCTCGACCCTGACTTTAAGTTTAACGTGTGCATAATGAATAGGCGAAGGCTTTGGATATTTTCGTCTGCCAAAATGGTCGGACATTCCAATAGGCTACTTAGTACCAAACACGTAATGTAAATCAAAGCATCACAGAATTACAGTCACTACTTAAGGGAGTAGACTCGCTGTGGGACTCTCTTTATATTAAAACAAGAGACAGTCGTTGTCATTTTTAAAGAACACAGTGCAAATTTGATCGTGAAATGATGACATACTGATATAAAATGCACTACGAGCAAAACTGTCAACTTACAAAACTAAGTTGAAAGGATCGGCCAAATAGCTACCACCGGTACCCGGGTATGTTACTACGCAGTTTGACAAACGCCAATAAATTAAACGTCCAAATGTCATTTCGTTAAAACGAGTGCGTCTCTGTCGTCAGCTGGCGCCGCGAAGTCCACGTGACCTCTCGTTTCCCGCCGCTAGTGGGCGGGAAAGATGGAACCCGGGCGCACCGTTGACGCGCACGATCGTAAACAGATATGTTACACGGACGGCATGCGGCGAATGTCCGGCAACTGGACGCATGATTGATCGTCCGTCAGGTGCTTCAGATATTCCGCGAACTCGTAATCGGCTTTCCGTCGGTTTCCGCGTATTGTCTTGATGACTTCCCGTACATATAAAAGAACAATAACATCGCAGTGCCGCGCGTACGAATAGCGCCGCGACGTATGCCGTCTTGGCAACGAATAAAATAAATAGCATGGGACCGCCAAACGATATTGCCTCGTGTATAGCTTGCAGTGCTCGAGTTAGTGTAAGCATGAACAATGCCATCAAATAGTACCTATTTTTGAACATACAACCAGTGGGGTAAATCCGGCTGGAATTCTGGGGGGACGCAGGGGTGGACTCAGAAGGTTTGGCGTCAGGCGATGGGTGGGATGTGGGGAGGAAGTACCTCTCCTCACCGGGGGTCCCTCCCAAGAAAAAAAAATGATTTTTTTTCACTTGAAATGGCGTGTTTTGATGCATTCTGAGTTGTATTTTTGTCCGTGTCCTCGCCAGAAAAATGTTGAATTTTCCGCCTGAAGTGGTGATTTGGTGGACGTTGAAGATATACTTATGGGAAGTAGTGAATACTCTGTCAGAGTCATTGAATTGGTTAGCTTTTTACTGCATTCCAATTCAAGCAATTTGGTGCATGAAATTTTTAAAAATGAAATCTGGGGGACAATATGCATTAGCGTCCTCCACTATAAATTCCGGGTGACTCATTCTCATTCTCATTCCGCGTCCCCGTGATCTACGCCCATGCATACAACGAGGTTGCCAAAAGATGCTGGTAAAATACGATGACACAAAGATCAGAGAGTTGGGTCTTCGTTATTAGCACGCCGACACGATCTATATGATAAATTTGTAATCTTTTGATTACTTGATTTAGTTCTTTTAGCCTGCATGCATGTCCCGCGGGCTATATGTTGTGCTTGCTTTAATTTCTTTCTTTATTTATTTTTAATGATCTTTTGAGAAAATCTATCGCGGGATCCACCAGACAGATTTTGACCAAATTTTTACATGTGGTTGGTATTTGATCGTCGATTACCGATCTGACACTCTTTTTCCATTGTCTCAAGGGACGTTGCCATGGCAACCGATTTTAGGGTCAAAATAGGCTAAATCGGCTGGTTTTTTTTCATTTGTCACCTTGGCACTCCAAAACGGTTTGCAACATCGCCATTCTGATTTCAAAACTTCATCTGCGGTGATAGCTACATTGTTTGTAAATTTGGTGAACTTTGGTCCAGTAACTCCGGAGTTTTAAGAATGGCAAATGTCAGGTGTACAACTGCTCGATTCTTTCTTTAAAATTAACCTAACAGACGAATTATCTCAGGGGTAGATATTTGATCGTAGATGACGATCTCACCCCCATCGCAAACAATTTTATGGTTAAAATGGGCGAAATCGGCCGACTCACCTTCATTCGTCGCCTTTGCATTCTACAACAAATTGGAATAGCAATTCCGACTTCAAAAAGTTCAATGTGGATGATCTGGCTACATTGTGTAAAAATTCGGTGAATTTCGGTTCAGTAACTCCGGATTTTAAGAGGGGTGGCAACGTCTGCTTGACGGCGCCACTGCTAGACCTGCGGGGATCAGTACTGATTTTTGTGGGGCGATCACTACTCAGTTTTTGTTTTATTTATTAGCTAGCGGGAGTCACTGCTGTGCCGCGCGGGCTACACGCTATGCTCTACCACGCATTTCTAGTTTCTTCATCCTTTTCTGTTTTTTTTTTGTTCCGTGCGGTAGATTAAGTAGGTTAGCCGTCAGCTTAGGATATGTGCGCACGTAAATATAACGTATCATATCGATATGTGCCTTCACGACTTTGACCTTTCGCTTATTGAAAAGGAATGCTAACTATAATAGATACGCTATTGCACGTGATCATTAATTCAACGAAGATTAAAGAACGGGTGGCGATCTCTTGTTATTTATAGCGCATATGAATGCTAGGATACATGTGGCCTCGCGACCTTCATTGCTGTAATCTTTGCGCTTCAAAAGCGAATATATATGCACATGTTAGCGCAGTTCACAAAACAAGCTAATAAAATACGAAATTAATCAATTGACTACGTCGAACAAGTTTTACCAATATTATACGCGCACTAAGTTTACATACTGTCGTATAGTCAAAACTACATTCGATTTTATTATGTAAAAATTTATTACAACGAGATTTTAACTACAAGAAACCAGCAATCACAAGAGTACAAAGACCCACACCAGCAATGTTTTTTTGTGACTCGCGATCTTGACCTTTGACCTTTTGACCCCCAAATAAATGAGTTTTCAGGCTTATCGTCAAACATCTGTATGTCAAGTTTGGTGGACCAAGCTGCATCTGTTTTTGAGATATCGTGCGGGAAAATAGACAGACAGACAAACGGAGGAGCTATGGCCGTGGCTCGGCCCTGCTTCGGCAGGGTGACGAAATCACAAGGGAAGGGGCAGTTTTGAGGTATACTTCCCCATGGACAATGCATTGCACAGAGTCGGCCGCGAAGTGGGTGAGGCGGGCTTTCACACCGCGGGCGAAGTCTGATATCTACGATTGCATTGCTTCGTGTTGTGTTGATTATAACTCAAAACATAACAGTATTTTTTCTGAATAAATTACACGTCGTTCATTATATTATCTGCATCCAGGTATTGGCGTTCTTTAACATGCTCATAAAACTTACATAAAATAGAATTGTTAGTAGATATTTGCAGACCGCGCGTTTACGAGGCCGAACAGTTCTTAGAAATATCAAAAGAAGCGCAGTGTAGCATTCCGATTCCAACGACACTGTGGGGCATTCCGTCGTATCGCGCATATCTCAATTCGTGCATTGGTGGTGGCCGCATTTATAACCGGCGTTACGAGTTGCCGGACTTCCAGCTGCAGCCGCCCACGGCTGATTAGTACGCAAATGTAGCAGTTTGTCGTCGACGCGGCAATAATTGTCGATAGTTGGCGGAAATCCGCGATGCTATTTTCTCCCACTCTCGCGCCTCCAACGTTCGCAAATGACAGATTTTGGGGTTTCCCTGTTTCGCGTGCTGTTGTGATACAGGATAAACAAGGAAAAAGTAAAGTAAAGTAAACAGTGTATAGCAGTTTACATCAACTTAGCTCTTCACCGCTATGGAAAACTCACATGCCATATGGGATCACACAGTGTTACCTGCCACCAGACAGTGGTGAGAATCTCGCCTTTACCCCCCAACCGAAGCACGTATACTCCATTTGACGACCCAGAAGGGATGCAAGGCTGAGTTGACCTATGTTATGTGAAAGCCACCGGCCGGGAATTGAACCCGCGACCTGTAAATCGCAAGTCCAACGCCATACTGCTCAGCCACAACGCAACACAAGGTGTCGCGCTAACGAGAAGTAATACTACTGGCCCGCCGTCGCATGCTGCCCCTTGGTGAGTTACGTTGCATATGCGACGACAGACGACGGACGACGGCAGACGCCAGCGACCGGTACTAGTCTGGCCCCTTACACTATGTGTAGGCGGGCCAGTAACAAACAAACGCCGGTGATAGGCATATCCGCTGTTTAAACTAGAGATGGGGAAAACCTTCACTACCGAGGTTCGGTTCTGTTCGGGTTCTTGGAATGGCAAGGTTGTATTCGGTTCCAGTTCCCGTATCCCGAGCGAGGCAGTGCACATCAGATTACAGCTTACTACTCATTTATCGACCTCTAGAGGATGAAAGGCTGAGTTGACCTTGTTGGCGGACCTTGTAGCGGACGATTTACCCACGTAAGTGGTCACCCGTCAGCTGCAGGACGAGCAGGGAAAGTTCGCCGGTCGGTCACAGACCGACGTTCTACCACTGTCCCACGCTACCAACACGTGGTTCCGCAGAGCTCATTAGTTCTTTAAAACTGTAAATGAGTAACAATTGCCAAAATTCACGGTCGTTTGAAAAATGTTGCCAAAGTGGTCGGTGCGACCTCGAGTGACGCATTTCAATTATTGGAATTTACAACTGTTATTCCTTTTTGTTCGTATTTTAGGAACTGTGTCAGTTTCAAGGCACAAAGCCTATGTGACACATACCCTAAATGACAGAAAACAGAAAAAAAACAATATACCTTGTTCAGGCTTGTTGGAGCAGTATTAACTATTAGTTGGCCATTTTCGTTCAAATCGGATGTAAATTATATGACATAAAATGGATGGACCTTGTAGTTAGCCTATTTCGTTCTATACGACGTCGTTGACGTATAGGATCGGCAGGTTCCAGCACCAGCATGTGTCCCAGAAAGAGTACTAGCAATTTTTGAGTTGCTAGCTGTAATCGATATAAGTCGATTAATTGGGGATTTAAAAGGTTAAGTTTTTAAATCATTTATACTAGCTCTAGAATTTGTAAGTCATTTTTGTCAAAACAACAAGCTCCACTAACGTGAGGTAAGTAGACTAACTTCAAGATCACTGAACATTTAACTCTTCCCACAGCTTGCATGTTCCTCGGACTTTTCGGTTGTAGCTAATTCCGTATTGCAACACCAGTTATCTGGAGTTCTCTCCCTATTTATTCGCTCATCCCGAATGCGTTTCAAAGCCAATTTACTCCCATCTGCTTTTAACAACCCCCTATAGCCACTAACCCGGCGCCTCTCTACCTGCTTCATTTAAACTTAAACGATTACGGCGCGTTGTAAATGTTTTGATTTCTGATTCCAGTCGATTCCGAAGAGCGGCTGTTCCAACGGTCCGGTCCCAACGGTATATGTAACCCTAACCCCCGGCCCCTAACCCTACTAACTCCTGCTAACCCTAACTGGGTACATGTCGCTATTCCGACAAACGATACCCTAACCTTAACCCTAACCAAAATGCACAACCGCTAATCCTAACCCTAACCCCTAACTCTATAACCGCTAACCTTAACGCAAACCCATGGCTTTGACACCCCGACCTCCTACATGACATGCATAGCCTGCCTAGCCACGCCCCTTACTGTCTCAATAACGTCTGCTTCCCTTTCCCACTCACTTATACGGTACTTTAGGGAGGTTTTGCGACCCCCAGAATGTCACAGAATGGTGCACGCGAACGACAGGCTGGATTTAGTTACGGACCACGGGGTCGGATGACGGCGATGATGATGATCCGGTGATATCGCGACGCAGTCAGTCATCGTTGTCGAAGACCCTTTCAGAGCCCGCCGGCCCGCTTTCGCCATCTCCCCCTGCGGTTCTTCCAGCTGGACGGGCAGAACGGTCGTAAAAATCGCACCGGAGAGTCTCGGAGACGGATGGCGAGCGATGAAAGCTGACGCGCCGTTGTGTGGCTCGCAAACCGCACGGGTCACCTATCTCCCCTGCGGATACGTGTTGGGACCATAAAGTACCTTTGTTGGAGCTCCGTTATGGGACGAGTTGGTCCTAAGCTGGCGCCTGTGTCTGAATTATTCTGTTGAAAGTATGTTTGTTGTGTTGGCGGGAATAAGATTTGAATACAGTATATTACCCACATTTCTTTCAGAAATTGGGGTAAGTACAACATGTAAGGGGACCTCAAGTAAGTTCCCAAATCATGTCCAGCAAAGTGGTCACTCATGTCCCTTTATTTGTTTCGCAGTTTGTAAACTTTGACGAAAGTATGGACACCTGCAGGATGTTACTTACGTCGTAATTATTTAGGATAATTCAATTTCAACCTTGCACCTATTTTCCCTGAGGATACTTGGAGGGACGACGGGGTTCATTATTTATACACCTGTTTTAGGACGATTTGGTCCTAAACATAGCCAATGACAGAATTATCCTATTGGAAGTAGGATGATACTGTAGGTAGGGAAATGGGGTCTGAGTAAACTGCATTTCTCTTGTAACTTATCGGGGTCAGTATAACACAAATAAAGGAGCCTGCTAGTGCCAGAGTCTTGTACAGCAAAGTGGACACGTTTCATTATTTTTTGCAATCGCCAAATTTCGACATTACTGGAAGCAGAAAGGAATGCTGACGGTGACGGACGTGGCTAGGGGTAAGACAAGCGCGATTTTTTGGTAATTCAACCCCTCCCACCTATGTCCACATATGTGCACTTTTGTATAGTGAGCCAGTTTCAGTGTTGCATAGTATCTTGTGTGGCGTCTATACACTTTCACCTTAAATGCCCCGTCTCTCTTGCTCACAGTTGTCCGTTTTTAGACGCACTTCTCCGTACTCATCCACGAGGATGTCTTATATGGATGGCCCTAAATCAGAAATAATATTAGCAGCGTGTTTAATGAATGACCGGCGAATCTGGAGGCCTTATCGCAGATGACAACATTTCCCGCAAAGAAGAAAGAAAGAAGAAAGCAAGCCAGCAAGCCTCTGTATTTCTTACTCTTCCTCTTGACTGTGGCTGATTTCGATGACCAAGGTGTGCCATTTCGTACAATGACAGCCCATCAAGGCTACCGATTCCGGTAACTCGAGCCGGCCGCCACCGTCCGGCGCGGTGCCGTCGATTATTACGATCCGACGAGATCGTAAGTTGATAATCTTTCTTCGGGACGACGACTTTGGCCCGGCTGTGGGCTGCCTGGACGACGATTATCACAGGCACGTCGGAAGAAGTATTTCCGAGTACGAACTAAACGAAACAGCGACCCGCTGTATGCCCGGCCCGGTGCTAGCTTGTCCCGGCCGATAAACGGACCTCAGTGCCGGCCCGGTCTCGGCCGGTGATTAGAGTAAGCGGTTGTGTGACAGATCGATGGCAGTTCAGGAAGTACAGAGAGAATTAACCTTCGGCAACGGAAACGAATCTCGGCTGCTGCCGCTGCCACTGATAATACTGATGATGATGGCGACTATTAGATGTCGCAATTGTCCGTGTCCTCATCTGTCAGCGGTCCCCATAGACCGGTCGCACACAAGGACGACGGATTACAGATGAATAAAGGATAGGATTATGACCACGCAGTCCTTCACTCCTGGCAATAAAGTTTGTACCCGCGTAGAAAAGGCGAACAATAGTATAACAGTATAACACATAAGAGCATGCACTGATTGCGTTTGTGGCGAAATACATCAATCACTGCTCTGAGGCTTATAATGAGCTAATAAGCACATCGCTCGGATCGTTGTGTTTTATATTTTACTTGTATTTTATTTGTATTCTTCGCTGTAACAGTGTGCGAATGTCACATTGAAATAAAATGCTACTCATTTTGTGTAAAATACTCATGGAATATATTTTTCAGAAATTATTACTTCGCCGTCTGTAGGGGGCTAAGCATTGCGATCCGCGTGTCTGTCTGTCTGCCTTTGCCTATTCGCTTGCATATCTCAAAATCCACATGCCCAAATTTCACCAAATGTTTCTATACATGTTACCTGTGGCCGTGGCCCGGTCCTCCTCTGATGGCAGTACAATAAGTCGTGTACTTCCGGTTTGTGGATGACGTCATGTTTGCACCTAATGGACTGAATAGGCCAAAGAATTATACACATATATTGGCGTACCCCCAAGTAACAGCCAGCCGAAAACTCACGGTCGGCTAAAATCTTGCCATATCATGTAGATTACTGGGCGCACTTTCAATCAAACGGTAACTGTACCCTATCCCTAACCCTAAAACCTGACCCTAACTCCTACAGTAATCCTAATGCTAACCCTATTCACCCTAGTGAGTGACCTACTGACCCTACTAATCCTAGCCGATACTGTATATTAATAACAAAAACTGATCATCAGTTTAACACTTAAGTGTAAGGGTCTAGTTATTTATCACACGTAGGAAACAGCAAAAATCATTTTGTTATGACCATTGTGATGTGAATCTGTGTACACCCTTAC
>Ga0209780_1005032_pt1 | contig 10350 bp, 4 predicted proteins | sample WorMetexBAHAMAS2_FD_187384 | JGI IMG/M metagenome (GOLD analysis project Ga0209780, IMG submission 187384) | Marine gutless worms symbiont microbial communities from Max Planck institute for Marine Microbiology, Germany - Inanidrilus exumae... | ecosystem: Host-associated > Annelida > Digestive... | reverse complement strand
CATGCGCAGTACTTGCCAATCTATCGTCTAATTTGTTAAACGAAGTAGGTTTGTCTCTTTTTCGGTATTTTGAAGTAGGCCTACGTGTTTGCGATATCGTCGTTAACAAATACGTTCGCTATCTCATCTCCTGATGAGTTCTTGTACAACAGCTTGTACTACCGTACAAGCCGTGATACTATCAAATTTGGCTCGGGTTGGGTCACGCCGGTTCAAAAGTTGGGTTGGGTTAACAAATAAATTATGAACCCATGTCCATCTCTTGTGTCTGACAGCAACTCTGAATTTTCGTTGTAAACATACAGAGTGAGTATAAAAACGGGGCCATGACTCGTACCTTCAAAACGCCTAAACAGTCACACAATTTTGGCGCCAGTGTGTCCTAACCACAACGGCGGTGACTCTTAAAATTATCTGTAGTGTTTTAGCGTTCTAACTATGTTTTAATACTGTATGTTTTTATGTTTCGTGGATTTCATGTGCTCGGCTGCACTTGTACGAAATAAACTGTGACGTCACTGAGTGCAAAAATCGACGACTGAAAAGTTAACATGTTTGGCGTTTTGCTTGAATTTTGTGACAAACAATCGAGTTTCACCAGGTGGTGGCAGTATTGTATTGGCATATATTGATGCAAAATAACATCAACGGATATGTTTCGCCTAAACTGGCGTCGAGATGTGGCGACATTTGTGCAAATGGATGAGACATGTTGAATACGTGAGCGGTCGGACACAATGACCCCTTTTTGGCCCACTCGGTAGGCATATACCAACTGGACAAAGCTCAACAAAGCGATTCCATTAAGACTAGTATTGTTATCTGAAATGCAAATTTAATATGATTGTACATCGCGTTTGCAGCAGCACAAAATTTACGTCTTGTTGTTTCACTGTCATTCAATTAGAAAGGTACGGACAGGCAAATACCTTAGTCTATCACTCTGTGAGACAATATCATGACCAGTCTTTTGCTAACGCTGAAGATCACTCAAAAAATTGCCAGTGGCTCTATACCAAATAGAGTTCTCCGTTTACTCCGTCGCCTTGTATGATTCGCATGAGAAATGGACATCCGTTACCAAGGTAGGCTATTATTAGTTGTTCATGAACAATAGTGTACATGATTATACACAAATGAATTGTAACGTGTTACACGTAAATAATTGTCAAAACTGCACTGCACAAAATCAAACAATCATCAAAATTTCAGTTATTAATACATTAATAATGTTGTCCATGAATATTGTTGTTGTACTTTATTTTTTATAGTAATTGTATGCATTTGGCGGGTGGAGCGGTGGCGCAACGGGTACAGCGTTGGACTTGCGATCAACAGGTCGTGGGTTCAAACCCTACTCGGGGCAAAAGCTGCATAACAACCTTTAGCAAGTTGTTCACACCTATGTGCCTCTGTCACCGAGCAGTATAACTTGGTACCGGCCAAGGGGCGGTGATGCTCTGCGGCTGGGAAGGTAACTGCAGGCCTGGCGGAAAGTAAGGGCAGCCTACCGCCGGGCTGACTGCCTGTACACCGGGATCAGCTCCGAGCACAACGCTCGGTAACTAATATGGGAAGCCTGTACCTTTTTATTTATTTGACACTTGGATGCCACATATGCGTGCAATGATGATGGAAGAATGAGATGTCGTAAGTCATCGACAGTCATGTCTCTCTCTCTCTGTCTGTGTGTATGTGTGCATGTGTGAGTGTGCGTGTGGTTGTGGTGACTGATAACGCGTGAAATATCGTCGTTCGCCTGGTTCACTCATCAGATACAAACACACAGTCTACATCTGCAGCACGTTGCAGTCGGTGATGACGGTCATTGATAAGACGAAGACGACGACTGACTCAGTGTTACATCTCACTTCACTCTCAGTCATATATGCTCACAATTTCATATTATAACAACCTCTTCATCAAGATTGTAGCATAGATTAACCAAAAAACAAAGTAGGCACTAGGTGCAACATTCTATATTGTACTTTTTTGTATTATATCGGTTTTCTCCGCTTGTTCAGTGCATATAGCGCCAAACTGAAGTAATTATATTGTAGGAGAGACTTCAGCTGTAGAGTAGTATACAACTGTATCCATTAGCAACCAATTCTAGTCTGTCTTTCGGTAGTAGATAGTAGATATTGATGGAGCATAAACATACAAAAAATTTCATGCGGTTAAAGACGCAACTGTATTTTTGCGTTGTGTTTTAGTCATATATGGAAAACTTTAGCGTAAAAATGATATAGGTCTGTTATATAGAATCAGTTAGTAAACGTCATTTTGCACTGCAAACCAACAGTCAACTGCGTTAGGGTTAGGGTTAGGGTTAGCGTTTGCCGTAATGCAAAAGTCATGTGCTTTAATGTGTTTAAAGCGACGGTTGAGGTGCATTAAGTGATACGGAACAACTTAAAATCTATAGACTGCGCTATAGAAGCCTACACCGTATTCTAAAAACGGCAACAGTGTCTGGTTGTCAGGCTGTCGGTGTAATGTTATTTTTTGACACAGAAGCTGTTGCGTATGTCTGGCAGCTCTACCACAATGTGTGGATGGTTTTAGGTCTCGAGTGACATAGATGCCCAAATCCTTTTTTCTTCCTTCGTTTCTTGTAATTCTTTCACTGCTGAGCCATATCTTGTACAGTACGTGTACGACGTCGTCGTAAAAAAGTTCACGTTCGCTATCTCATTTCCTGATGTGTTTCTTGTTTACCATGTATTGCTTCTTCAAACATTTCACAGAATCTTCTAAACATCACGTTGTAAACTGATACGGTTTTGAGTTATGCCAAAACAGGTCAGTGGTTAATTGTTTGTTGGAATACGATGCATTATTGTTCATTTTCAAAATAAAATATGCCATTTTAATGTATATTTTTCGCGTCGTGGCGAAGTCTTTGACATACGGATCACTAAAACAATACAGACTCTACGTGTATAGACTGATCGCAAATTTGTACGATATTCTAATCTATACATAAAGCTACTGCGTCTGTCTGTGTGTGTGTCTGTCTTCCGGATTTCTAGAAAACGTGCGGACAGATTTCTATGAAACTTTCATGTTTCATAGGGTTCATACGTAGACGTGAACGGATAAAAAACATCCGGAAAATTTCGACCCTTAATGTGTAAAAATTCGGAAAACGGTGCAAAATTGCCGACTTAGAGAAAGTCCCCACGGGCGACGCACGCTGGCGTGCGCAATGGCCTGCGGTTCGAGTTCGCGAGCTGCCTAAGCGCTGGCCGGTAGTACGACAGCGGCACGGGCCAATCGCGCGCGGGCCTGGGGCGTGGCCCGTAGCCTTCGATGACGGACCGTCTCAAACGCATTTGTGCTCCTGAGTCCAGTTTAGTGGTCCCACTTCCGGACTTTGGCCGGGTAGCCGCTAGTTTCTAATATTCGTGTTGAGATGTGTATGAACATGTTGCTGTAGAAGCGGTTTCGCACGCTGCTCCTTGACGTTGATGCTGTGAATACGTCGTAACATCTTCTTCCACCACGATGACGTCTCTTCGCCTGTCAGTCGGCGCGTCGCGCGTCTCTCGCGGCTGAACTTCTGGTTTTAAGACGTGCAACCCATTTTTGACGCACGTGGTTAGAATATTTAGGCATTGTCCACGTGTGAAGTTTTTACTGCGCGGTACTATGCGAGCGCGGGTATATCTGTGGCTCAGTGTTTGTCTGTCCGTCCGTCTGTCTGTCTGTCACAAGCCGTTAATGTACCTAAATCACATGGACGCGAACCACCGTGGCGGATGGAAACAAAGGTTTCAAACAGCGAAAGTGACCTTTAAGGTCACTAAATGTCACCCGTAATGGTGCCATGCGATAGGCCACATATGATTTCCAATTAGTCTTTAATTGCAACTATGTATCAACTTTGCACTGTTACCAAGATATTTACCACGTATTTCCGAAAATTTAAAGAGGTCACTTGACTCTGAACACATCTCTTTCAGTGAAGTTTTTACTGCGCGATACTATACTATCATGCATGCACTAGTATCAATGTATCAATGTATCTATCCTCTGTATCAATCAGCAGACGACATTTGAAGTGCCTAACTTCATCAATTCTAAAGATATGATTGAGGTCAAAATGCAAAAAAACGGGTCACGCGACCTTGACCACGCCCATCGCAAGAGTAGCACTTGATATTCTATCTGCATACAAAATTTGGCATCTCTCGCTAAAATCGGTCATGTGATCCTAACCTCGCTTTTTAGGGGTGGTTTGTCATCCGAAAGCTAGGACTTAATATAGTCTATCTGAGTGCAAAATTTGACGATTATAGCTTCAGCCGTTCCAAAGATATCATTGGGGCCCAAAAATTTAAACGGGTGACGTGACCTTGACGACGCCCCTTTAAGGGTGATTTGTCCTCCATATGCTGGAACGTGATACAGCATACCTGAGTAGAAAATGTGATCACTCTAGCTTCAGCCGTTCCGGAGATATGATTAGAGCCCACCGAAATTTAAGTCGTTCACGTGACCACGCTCGTTCCACGGATGATTTGTCATCCGTGGGCTAGGACTTGCTACGATCAACCTGACTAATGAATGTGAATTCTCTGTCTACACTCACTAGGAATATATGAAAAGGGATACAAAATGTGAAAAGTGGGATGGTTTGAGGTAGTTAGGGTCACCCCATGTCATTGTAACGTTATTTGATAGAGCGCATATGTGTTTCTATTAGCCTTCCACAATGACTGTCCCTATCTTGCACCGTTTCTGAGTTATAGTGAGATATTATGGGTCTAAAATCGCCGATTTGAACCTACCCCATTTCTATTTGATGCCCCGTTGGAGGCGACCCTTCGGAATTTCGCTGAGATTTTTTTGCGTCATAAAAGTAGTGTCCCCGGGCTATCCTACGTAGGCTACATGGCGTTGTTTGCATGATTCTAAGTTTAGCTGTCTTAATAGAACACCGCGGCTTGTGACGTACGTCACGTACGGACAGACAGATGGACGGACAGACAGTACACGATGGCGGCAAGTACCATGCTAGCATAGCGATCGCGCGGGTAAAAAGGAAAGGAGATAGGAAAATGAGAAACGTCACCTAAAATGGAACATGGTTAGTGATGAGGGTAGAATATGGAAGTCAGTGAAGGCGTATTAAAATTTTAACAGAGCATGGTGGATGAACGATTTGTAGCAGTTAGTTCGGTTACGAGGTCTAGGATAAAAACTTCTGATGAGTCAATGCTCGAACTGGCTATGCCATGTTCACAAAATTGCAGGCAATGCATCGTCACGGATGCATCATGGCCGACTGATGTAAGTAAGTAAGTAAGTAAGTAAGTAAGTAATAAGTTGATTAAGCGCCATAATCATTCAGTAGAATGAATCAGAGGCGCTGGACAAGTCGCTAGAGGCTATTAAATGCAGACTGGAAAAGATGGGTTTTAGGATGTTTTCGGAAAGTGTTTAAGGTTTGAGACGAACGAAGAGTAGAAGGAAGCTATCGCGACGTATGCACTGTCCTTGCCAGATATGTTTGATTTATTGGCGACGGTTGATATAATAGTCCGCCGTAGATCGAACGTATCACGCACGACAGTAGCAGACCAGACACGCGGACGTGCATTGCTCCATCTCCTCTCCCACCAGCGCCTGCAGAACAGGTGGGCTAACGTCTTTCCTGGAAAATTGGACAAATTTGGAAGCGCGTGACAGCAAACGGACGCGGTTCACTTCGTAATGGGACATCTAAAGTCGTAGATGATATTTAAATGCCCGTTTTACGCACAACGGCAAACGATTGCTATAACGTTTGTAGGCAGCTCACGCTGTCTGGTTTCTGAATTATGATTGTGTACTGTTGAAACAGTCTGACGTGATACAGAAATTTCGTGGATCATTTTTCATAAGTAATACCGAATTTCATTACGGAAACCAGTATGGACCTAAACGTCTGTGTCGTGCGCCTGAACTTTAATAATACGAAGCAGAAGAGATGATGTACTGCGTTCTTGGTCTATACTGTAGGAGGCGCATTCTGTTTGAATGATTGCTTGATTGATAATTATTCGCCCGAAGGCCTTTGGACGAATAGCCTAGTGGATTCACTTTATGGGCCCAACCCAAAAAAACAGCTTTCTCGCATTCGGCCGCAAATTTGACCAATGTTCAATTTTGGGGGCTCCTGTATCTATCCCCTTCGTGATTTTGAGTGGCATGCAGGCTATTTTTAATTTGATGACAACTAGCATAGATGCCTGCTAGCACTTTTCTGTCACTCCTGAGTCCTGATGTAATTTTAAAAGCCTTTTGAGATTTCTTGCCTAGTCTTTAAAAACATGGGGAGCACTTAAAACAACAAAACGAAATATAATCGACAGTGTCACGTGGGTTAATAGGCCTAGACATGAAATGACGTTAGCTGCGTCTTAAAGGTGGTGAGCGATGCAAGTATATGCGACATACTGATCTAAAATCACTAATTTTTACTACCCACGTGTACTTTGGCGTCTCCATTAACAGTGCAGTGAAACGTTTGCCATATCGGATATAATTTGATCAGATTTTATTTGAGGAAACCAGAATTTGAAATAAATGAAAAAGTTTGTTCGCACGTTAGCCGCCCAGCACAGTTCATTTGAGTGACGGTCAGAGAGATGGATGTATATACAGACATAGCCCGCACTTTGCAATAGCGACTTGTGTAAAAAAAACAATCTGGACAGTTGATGGGGTTATTATAGGCTCGAAGAGCCTATCATAAAAATACTCTATGGGGCAAAAAACGGCCTTCACGCGTTCGGCTATAACTCCACCGAAAGTGAACCGATTTGGATGAAATCTGGAACAATGTGAGGTGAGTCAAATGTTGGGGGCTGGCCCTGGCAGATTTTAAGCGCGATCCGCGCAGTAGCGACAGTTTGAGAGGGAGCCGAATTTTCGTTTATCAAAACCTGCGAAGCAGGTTTGGCATGGCATTGAGCGTCACCCGTATACGAGCCGCTTTGTCCAAATTCTGTGTGTATGTGTGTGTAACTACTCCTCCCAAACCACTGAACCGATTTGCATAAAAATTGTAACAGCAAATAGGCTACTTAGATTTGAAATATTTACTAAATGCGATGAATATTGTCCCGGCCAGAGAGCGCTGTTGCACAGGCGTATCTTCGCCAATGGCAACGTATTACGTGACGTCATCGTCGTAATCAGTGTTACCATTGGGGTTTTCAGAAACAATCCAGATTGACCAACGAAAAAACCCAGAAAAACCCAGACAATCAAAAATTAATTTCAATACGATTACTAACCTAAATAAATTCAAAGTATATACAAGTACAGTTCTCCTAAGTGTTATAGTCAATTTCAGTGCAGTCAGCGGCTTCCAGTTCATCAACAATCAACATTCAATGTCCTTTGTCCTGAATGTCGTTCTAATGTGGTCTCGTATCTCTTGCAACAACGTCCTTCTTTCGGATCTTCAACCATGTTGTTCGATGGCTTCCATGTGTAGCAGGCGCCGCCTTTTCAGCTTGTTTGGCAAGTATTCAATTCAAGAGTGCTTCGCACAGCAGCTTGTTAGTCGTTACGTATCAGCTGGATCTCAGTGCCACAATGAAAATGCGGAAGTTGTGCGAAATGAATGAAATGATAGCAAAATAAATATCACCACAACTGCAGTTTCAGTGCCATGAAATTTATTGTCGTCTGCAAAACTGGTAATAGAATGCGGCGAACTGCCTCAGTGCCTCAGAAACCCAGATTTTGTCAGATTTAGCCAAAAATACCTTGAAAACCAGACTACACCAAAAAACCCAGATCTGGTGGGAAAAAAAACAATTTCTGGGGCCAATGTTAAACCAATGGCAAATAGAGGACTCCACATCTCAGGAAGTAATGGAGTTAAAAAGGTGAAATTTGGTAGGCCTACGTGAATTGATATGATATGCTTCGTGTCTCCAGATACACTGCAACCTGTCTAGTTATGTTGCGTGATGTCACTTGTCGCATTTCCGCGATATAACGCGCATAAAAATTGTCGATGAATAGCGACATACACAGAAGACGACTGTAAGTGCAGTAGGCTAGTCCTGTCACTCAACATTTAACATTCAGTGTATCGTCAGTTCGTGTTCTCGGTGACGTTATTTTTGTGTTAGTCAAAGCAGCTAAACGGGTTGTCGGACTCGTTGACGCTGACGACAAACACTCCGTTACGTTGTTGTCCGTTGTCCGTCAGCGATGTCTCCTGCTGCTTTCGTCGTCTCCTCTCGTCAAGCCGCTCTTTGATCAACTGACCCTGACGCTCCTGGTCCTTCAGCTTTCTACATTGCGCACACATTGCGTGGTGGCTCAGCGGTAGGGCGTTGGACTTGCGATTTACAGGTCGCGGGTTCAGTTCCCGACCGGTGGCTTTTACGCAGCATACATGCATGTCAACTCAGTCTTGCATCCCTCTGTGGTCGCTAAATCGAGTACCTGCTTCGGCTGGGGGTAAAGGCGGGATTCTCACCTCTGTCTGGTGGCAGATAACACTGTATGATCCCATATGGCATGTGAGTTTCCCGTAGCGGTGAAGAGCTAAGTTGATGCTAAACTGCTATACACTGCTTAGCTACTTTTTTACACGTCGCACACCTTCATAGCACTCTACTGCAGCACTTAAAGCAACAATGTCGACGCAGCACTGTCGAATACTACAAGTCGAACGCTTCTTTCGACAAAGTCGAATGTTGCTTGTGGAATGTGGACGGGGCTTAACAGTTATTACGCGGACCTCCATTTTATACTGGAGGCCGTATTATACACACATCTCAATAACCCAGCAACGTAGAAATTCCATAACCGATGAAAAGGTGGAGTACGTCAGAGTTGTTTCGAGGTCAAAAGATTAACGTTCATAGATTAAAATTACAAGGTCGACTGTTTATCTATTTCTTTAATGCGCTTCGCATGTGCAGTGCATATGCATAGTGCGGTATATGCTGTCTCTGATATACACTGTGTCTCATAAACAATACACTTGAATTTTAATCATAAGTTCGGCAAATTTAGAATGTAGATCGATTTCCACAATTACTTCAATGATACATTTCATAGGATATCTCTTATGTAACTATTACAAGGTCTTCCACCTCACCTTAACTGTGCTGCTACACTCTCTTGCAAAATTCAAAATTTAATATAACGGCTGAACTTTTACTCATACCGTCAAAATTAATCTGCTTTACTTGAAACGCAACAAAACAACATTTAGATAACAAACGCTGCAAAATATCAAAATGACGATTTACTTAATTTTTATGCAATATGTAAAACACAACGCAGATAACGCAAGAACGTTCGGAATATGATTTGATTACAACTCCGTGAAGTTTATGCAACAAACGACTTCATCGTTGTCCGAAGCTAATGCCCACTGCAGTCCACCTACCTGCTTTATAATTATACAGCACATCTTGATCAGACCAGAATTTATCTAAGCACCATTTAAAGGTGTTAACCGTTTCTGCAGAAACTACATAATCGGATAAACTGTTCCATATGGGTATAACACGGTTGGTATAAGTATATTTCCTTAAGTCGTAATAACAGTGATGTTGAGTAATTTTGTATCTGTTACCCCTAGTCATAATGGTGTCTTCTGATAATTCAATGAAGTCGAAATGAGGAACACACGTCGGATCACACATTCCTTTAGTTATTTTGAATAGTTACATCATATCACCTCGATAATCTATATATCTAAGTGTAAGTAAATTTAAATTCTTTAACCTATCACTGTAAGGTTCGTTAGACAGTTCAACACAAAGTCAACGTTGCGTTCTAGCCCAGGCATTCTAGTTCTCTTGTGCCCAACGAGGAACAGCTATCTTTAGGGGATCCCTCATCAGTGTACGGAATGGAAGGGGAGTAGTGAGTAGACTTATTTATTTATTTAGTTATTTAGACTAGTGGAATTGAGACTTTAAAAAGACTGTACGAGATATAGATGAGATGAAGTTAGTATTAATACACTAATACGAGCATACATAAATGATACTAAATAGTATTACGTCCAATGACCTTCAGTGACCTCCAATCGTCTTTTTTGGTACATTTTAGCCAATTCCTATCTTGGGCACAGTGAAGCTGAGTACCAAAATGGTACAGTGACTGTGACTGATCATGTCAAACTGTAGCCATCAGTCGAAAAAGTAGCTTGGCATTTCAGCTTTGGTACGTAGGTTGGCTATTGTTACCAGCTCGCGGATGATAAATTGCCCTCATTGGTAGACCCCTAAGCCGAATTTTTTCTCTAATATCGGCTGGCTAAGTAAAATTTTCGGCGGCTAGCCGGCTAATTCGGCTAAGCCAAACATTTTTTCGGCG
>Ga0209780_1005031_pt1 | contig 10351 bp, 2 predicted proteins | sample WorMetexBAHAMAS2_FD_187384 | JGI IMG/M metagenome (GOLD analysis project Ga0209780, IMG submission 187384) | Marine gutless worms symbiont microbial communities from Max Planck institute for Marine Microbiology, Germany - Inanidrilus exumae... | ecosystem: Host-associated > Annelida > Digestive... | reverse complement strand
CTGTCATCTGTCTGTATCGTCTGTCGTCGTCTGTAACGCTGCCGGTGGCCGGGCGGCCAGCTGCCTGGCGCGTGGGCGGTCGGGTGGCCGACACTGCACGGCGGGCCAGTACGGTTACGTCCCGTTAGGGCGACACCTGGTTTATAACGTACTCGCGTCGCGGTTTGCTTCTCTATTCTTTTTCAGCCTGGCGATATTTTCAACACAGTCAAGGCAGAGTGTTGCGATACGCGTCAAGTAAGGTATGGCGGCATCTTCAGCTAGACGGCACTCAGTAGTGTACATACCTACATCACGACACATTTAAATCTACACAATGTCGTTATCGACGAGCAGCATGCGCATGCGTGTAAAGCCCGCCCACAACAGCAACAATGTCAAAGCAACATTGTCGAATGCTACAAGTCGAACATTTCTTTCGACAAAGTCGAATGTTGCTTCGACACTGTTGCTGGTGTGGAAGGGACTTAAGTAAACTGAAGTAGGCCATAACCACAATGAACCTAACTACACCGTGAGCCATAAAAACGTGCCACTTTATTTTGCACTATAACTCCCGTATTTCTTGGTGGATTTTTACAATTTGTGTACCAGTGGAAACAAGAATAAATACCCTACAGAACACACATAAAATTTACAACTTCACTTTAACTGCGTCCTCACTTGCGTAATGATATCGGCAGTTCGGGACGACAGTGGCCGACAACTTCCTGCAGTGCGTTTGACGTAACTGGCTGTGCGCAACTTTCTCAGAAAGTGTTCCAAGTCTTTATAACTGTTGTTAGGGTGTTCCTTGACGGGTCTTTGGGCAGAAAATCTTTTAGATTGCCTCAGATTTTAATCAAAATTTAATCTTCAGAACTCAACACAATCCTATATTCTATTTCGTTGCATTATTATTACACACATAAGTAACTCGGTGAAGTGAACATTGCAGTGTGACGCAGTTATGACGTCACCAGTCCGTTAAATAACCGCATTGTAGAGTATTTTTTTCTGTTTCCGTTTGTATAAAAGTGTAAAGTGTAAAAATCCTCCAAGAGTGAATTGCGAGAGCATAGTGCATACATGCCGCATCACGTGACAACATTAAGCCGCGCGCCGATGCATGGAAATAATCGACTAATATGCTTAAATCATCACATTAAATGTGATTAGATGTGCGCAAAGTCATAATGATCATCAGAGACTGTGCTGCGAGCATGAATAATTACGGTCTTCGCCGCAGGTCGCTGGCTGTTAGCCGCGTATCCGACGGATTAATTTCCGGTTCCGGCGGTATCGTGTTGATGCACGTGACAGAACACATCTCTCGAGACGCTCATTAGCGCTGACATATAGCAAGAAGCTCAGCTATCGCAGAGGGACCGCGCGACGCGCCATGTCAACTGACAGCATTTCAACTGCGGTACTGCAAAACTGTTCGAAAAAATCGCAGTTGAAATGGCGTGCAATATGCGAATGACCTTGAAGGTCACTCAAGGTGATCCGAAATGTCGCAATTTGATAGGCCAATATATCACTTCCTGTGTGTGGTCTGTAGGAACCACGTTACTGTCTTGCACCGTTTCGAGATATTGCCACATTTACAGTCTACGTGACTGCCCACGTGACCTTGAGAAGTCCCGCCCGATCCGACCAGCCCTGTCATGCCACAACGACTGTCAGAATTCAAGAGATAACCGAACCCAGTTAACTGACTAGCGAACAAACGGTACCGAACACCGATAGGGATAGAGATCCCATAACGTGACTGCCAACGAGACCGCACCCTCTCATTTGAAAACTGGAAGTGTCCGCTAAGGTAGATTTCGACTTATAAACGGTTTCGTTTCGTGTACCCGCAAGAATGCATCGCCCATCCATCCATCAATCTATCAGTCCAGTTTTTACCATAAATCGTTCACTGCCTACACCGAGGACATCGACGATATCTTCGCTTGCCACGCACTTCAACATCAGTACCATGATGCTGATACACAGACGTCCTCGCTCCTTCGTCACAGATGCAGTCCAGAGCATTGTATCGCCGACGTCGTTGGCTGGTGTGTGTAAGTAAGTAAGTAAGTCAAGTACTTACTCACTTACTCAATAACGATTGAATACTGTATTGTGGGCATTCCACAAAATACAGCCATCTAGTGTCAGGATTGATTGATTGATTGATTGATTGATTGATTGATTGATTGATTGATTGATTGATTGATTGATTGATTGATTGATTGATTGATTGGATTACCTACCGCGTTAACCGGTAAGTTAAAGCAATCGGTAGCGACCATCTGTCCGTCCGTCTGTCCGTTTGTTTTCATTTTATCTTGTGAACCGACTGGCCCTTGAAATTTAGTTTTTTTGTATGTGCGGGTCATGGCCATAGCTCGCCTGGCACTGAAAGTCAACGTCAAAGGTCACTGACTGCGCGTATGGGCGTGGTAACGCAGTAACGCGGTTGGTCTGACCTCGATATAAATATGTCGGTCCTCATATTGTCGGACCGAAATGCACGCTGGCCGCGTCGCATGCTGCCCATTGGAGAGTCACGACGGAACAGTCAGACAGACAGACGGACCGACGGACGGACGCCAGACCGTTACACTACGCTTTCCGCTAGATGCTGCTAGCGTAATAACTCGAGTCATGACTGACTAAGTCGTTATTGCAACAACAGAACTGAGACCGCTTGAGAGCAACGTAATGCTGATTAACGATCTGTCTGTCTTGTCACGTCCTTTACGTTCTTTTACGGCGACACCGGACGGACGCCGACGAGGACTTCGTCTGCACTCATTATAAAGGCGGAAAGACTGCTGCGGATGTTGCGAGTGCTAAGTGACAGCACCATTGTCCATGGCAGCAGAATCTGAGTAGCCATCAGAGAGTTACGACGACGCTGTATGCGAAAGAACCATTGGCACGTGAAAGCCTTGAGTGACGTGGTAATTAGTATTGACTCGACGGCTGTGAAGTTTGACGATCGTGCTCCACGATGCATGTATTCCGCAGTCCAGGCAGGCAGCCATTATCAGCGATTGCGCGCTTCACGAGTCACCGATCTGCGTGACCGGTATGACGCATACGTTGTAGACCCATCACCGTCCTGCCGTGACTTCTGAACCAAACGATGCAAACTACGAACTAGATGGAAAGTACTCTGAGAAAATACAACTCCCAGCGAAAGCGAAATTTGGGGGTTTTGTCGCCAACACTTGGCAACACTCGCCACACCTACTATTAGAAGTGTAAAATGTAAACAATCTTCGGTTTACGGAGTTTTTTGACCGTTACTTCCACATCCCTCTACCGATCGTAACGAAACACAAACTTGGTCTTCTCTTTCCCCCTAAAAAGCTTTCCATAAAATTTGGTACAAATCTGTCCACAATATTTTTAGTTATCGTGGTCACAGACAGACACAGACAAACACACAAACCACCGCCGGTAAAAACATACTCCCTCTCTTTCGCGAGGAGAACTAGAAGAAGCCAGCGCTCACAAGAGTGCATAGACCCCCGCCGACACTGTTTTGTGACTCGTGACCTTAACCTTTGACCTTTCGATTCCAAAATAAATGGATTTCCGGGACTCGTGGTGAAACATTTCTGTATTAAGTTTGGTGATCCTAACTGCATCGTTTTAAAGGTATCATGCGGATAAACAGACAGACGGACAGACAGACAGACAAACGCCGGTGAAAAACCACACCCCTGCGACTGTCGCCGGCGTGAGTAACCAGAAAGCACTCGGTAGAACGCACACCTTCTTTCATATCACGTGTCGTTACCGGCGAGCAGCATGTACGCAAATCCTAACGGTAACTCAAGTAAGTAAGTAAGTGGATTTATGTAGCGCAATTATCGTCAAAAACTCCTAATGCGCTAGATGCTCTAGTATCAAGCAAACAAATACGTTTTAGGCAAACGTCTGAAACAGTTTGCACTGATCGTCGGATCCTGGATAAAATCCGGAAGACAGTTCTTGACCATGGGACCAGCGACTGGAAAAGCTTAACGGTCGTAAGTGCTGAGCCGGAACCGCGGTACTGCAAATAGATGACGGTCGGCGGAAAGCAGATGCCGCCGAGTATCAGCGCCGGAAATCAATATGCAGTACTCCGACAGGTACGGTGGTTCGCGGCCGTTCGGAGAGCGATTAACAGACAGTGCAAGCTTGAAAAATATCTGGTCAAGGGCGTCAAGTCAGTAAGTTCGTCGTACAGTATTATGACCCAGGCGGCGGTCGAACTTCTGAAGTTCCGATTGTCCGTATTAACACGCGCAGCGGCGTTCAATACACGCTGTAACTTGTCCGTTACTGTCCTTGGTGCCCCAGCAAGAACGGCGTTGCAATAATCAATTGCCGATTGTAACCTGCCCCACCTCCATTTAGCGCCCCGTTAGAAGTGACTTCGTTGGAATTTCGCCGACATCTTCGGGGTCAGAAAATAAGTCGCTGGGCTATCGTAGGGCGTTGTATCTGTGATCATCAGTTTAGCCGTTTTGGTACAATACCGGCGTGTGACGGACGGGTGGACAGACGGACATACACACAATGACAGCATATACCGCACTAGCATAGCGTCGCGCGGTAAAACCCCACCCATAACTTTTCGGGTTCACAGCCAGACAGACAGACAAACGGTAGTCAAAACAGTACCCCCGCCAGCATTGGCGGAGGTAAAAATAGACTAAAATAAGACTGATAATTTTCAGAACCTTACCAGTTGTTGAAGGTGAACGCTCGATTTAAACGTTTTTGAAAATAAATAGTTAAGGTATAAAATTTGCACGCAGACGTCGACAGTAGCCTTTTTATTTGTCTATCGTTTTCTCTCATTGTTTTGCTGTAACGAGAGGACAAGAAAAGACTAAAGGCTGGCTTGTTCATACCGGATGCATTGCAGCATGTGTCTGACTAATCAAACACATAGAATACAATGGCGGTGTTCACACCGGACGTTGCGATGTGCCGGGTGCGTCGTTTTTGCCGCATACAGCACGACGCCACACCGCACCGCATCGCAAGGCACCGCATCCAGTGTGAACGAACCTTAAGCATTAACTATGTCGTCATTTCCCGCCACTTCTGTTCATGCCGTTTTGCTACAGACTACTTTAATGGTCCAGGTAAAGTAATCGCTCAGGTGTGTGTCTGTCTGGCCTGATAGTAGGCTAACTTTTTAATTAAATAACCTTTGATAGATATCATGCATACTGACACATCTTGACACTGCGTAGATCAAGTTCGAAAGTCAAGGTCGTGGGTCAAAAGTTCAAGGTCACAGAAAGGCAACAGGAGCGCAGCAACTGCTCATCTGGCCGTTCGTGGCTGTAAAGCAGACCTGAATTTAAAACTGTAAATAAGTAGCAGCCAGCCAACGCACCAACTTGCTAACTGTCATTACTATGCAGATACTACTGCTATGTAGCCTACATGTCCTGTTTAATTACCAATTTAGATAAGTACATCATCCCATTTGTTTGCGTGTTTTTGCATTTTCTTTCTTTTCTTTTTTCTTAGTTAAGTCATTTTCAATTGTGTATATTGTTACTACCATTTGTGGTAAATAAAGCTTATCAAATTCGTGGTTGGCCTAAAATGTTGCCAAAGTGGTCGGTTCGACCTCAAGTAAGGTCTTTCTCGTTCGTACACTTTTCAGTCATACGTTTTCCGTGCTCGCGTTATTAATGTCCGTATCGAAGCACCTGCGTCAGCCAGTCGACGAAGAAACGTAAAAATTCACCGCGCGTTCGCCGCGTCGCGCCGCGCTGGACTACGATAGGCGAGTGCTGAGTGCCGACAGTGAATGGAAACGGTTTTACTCCTACGTCGGTGTAACTGAATAATGCCGGGACGTCGCCGGACGTGTGAGGACAAATCCGTTGCGAGACTCGACGGCTAATATACCGTACGTCGCCACTCGTTTGCACGCAACTGGTTTCGGCTTAGTGACGTCGGTGCATTTGCGTGCTTCAGAAGTCACCGCAGCGGCCGCGGTAGCTACTCAGCAGCTGCATTAGCGGCGCTAGCGACGAGGAAACGCGTCGCCGGATTCTCTCTCTCTGCACTCGGCGTCTCTTTCAGATCCGGTTGCTCGGCGTTCGCTTTTCTTTCGCGGCACGGTCGAAACGACTGACGTGCGCAATTGAGACGACATTTTTTCCCGTCGCCGCATACGGCGTGGATTTGATACGATCTGACACGAGCTCAATCGGCTGAGGTTGGTGGAGTCGTACGATTGAATTCTTAGTCAACCTAGGCTGACCGATCAACTCTGCACGTTGTTGGCGATGTCGGTGGCGGTGATGCATTCATGTTCAGAGCGCAGCGCCGCAGACAGAGAAGGAACGAACGTTCACAGTCTTGATTTAAGACACTGACCAGTATAAAAATCCAATCGCACGATGTACGATAGCCTACGAGGAACAGAAGCATAAGCTGGCATCTGGCTGATGATTATAGAGCATAGATAAGTGATCTTGGCCCACGTGGATTAAAAGGGATGTTTTTTTGCCTGTATGAACAGAAGGAATCCAACCGTCTCAAGCAATCGTGTAAACAAACGATAAAGAACGCAGGTTCTAGATTGCAGATAGATCAGCTATGTTCTGAGTGAAACAAGGCGTTTTATATAAGGTTGTGCCGATCTCATCATTCGGTAAACTTTGGCTACATGTCACGGTAGTCAAGTCAGACTTCAAGTCACCGAAATCAAACTCAAATCGCACTCGAGCCGGAGTTCCAAGTGCTATAATATAAGCAATTGGAACTGCTGTACATTCGCGCTTCTCCGAGACTCTTTCGAGCGATTGATCTTGGAAGTATGACGTCGAGCGTCAGTGAAGAGACGACGGAACAGCCGCGGACTTTCGACGCGAACTGGACGAGGTTGAATTTCACCGGCGACGGCCTGGTCGACGAGGGCGAACTTCTGTTCTACTTCGTCCTGTACAAGGTCACCGTGCCGACGGTCTTCGGCGTCATCATCCTCGTCGGACTGCTCGGCAACCTGCTCGTTGTCGGCGTGACGCTGTCCAGACACAAGATGTGGACGACCGTCAACCTCCTGTTGCTGAATCTGGCGGTGACTGACGTCATCTTCCTGCTGGTCTGCGTGCCGTTCATGGCGTACCACTACGCCGCCGACACGTGGCTGATTGGCGATGGTGTCTGCAAGCTGTCGCAGTTCTTCCTCTACGTTACTGTCTACGTCACCGTCTACACACTCGTTGCCATCGCGGTCATCAGGTATATTAGCCTACTGTCGTATTCGTATCGCCACATTTAATGGCTTATATTGCAACAACAAATGTATGACTGCCCATTCGCATAGACTTCATTTTTGGTACGTGGGGCGAACTCTGATGTAGGGTGTCTGGGGTAGAGACGTATATTGAACGTTCTGTCACCAAATAAACTGATTTTAGCTCTTTCACTAGTTTAAGTCGTCGCTAACTCCGAAACAATTACTGCGACCCTTTAAAGTCTATTGTATATCGTTTAATAGATTTTAGTTTTTGTAGTTTTGTGCAGACCTAAAATGTGATGTGTGTCATATAATTTTGTTTAATTGTAATATTACTAGCTTTGTAAATGTAAACGGTTTTACTGCGATTTGTATTTGTATTATTGTATTGTATTGTATTGTGTCTACAGTACACTGTATCACTGTGTCTGAAAAAAACACCCCCGACATTTTAGCTTGAGCAAACATTTTCTGATTTGAATAATTTTTGGAACAACTATTACTTAGAGATTAGGCAATAAAAGGTGGTTTATTTTCCCACCTTAATCAATTAGTAAAAAAAAACAATTTATAAACTACAGAAAATAGAAAATCTTTTTGCACGTGTCTCGACTAGATCCTTTCAGTTCAGTTCAATACTCTTCTCCAGTCTCCAGCAGCTCCTCTGGTTCCCCGCCTAACACAGCATTAACTTTAAAATAGCCAACATTACGTTTCGCACTCTGCCTGCTTGTCTATATTCAGCCTCGCAGGCTCACCATAGTAACCGTTTTGTCAAGTATCAATCTGCTCTCCGTTCCGTCTGTTTGCACTTCGCTCCATGTTGCAGCTCTTAAAATCTGGAACCATCTCCTTCCATCTGTACCTATACCCTGATATTTTTCATCGATAACTCAAGAGCCACTATTTGCCGCTGGCTTTCCTATCCCAGTAGCAGCTTCTTTCTTGCCTTAAAGCGTTTAGTGCATTGTGCACGTATGCAAATATTTGCAGTCAGGCTCATTATAATATGCAATAAGTATTGTGGTGAAATTATCCTTTCGCCCCAGAAACGGTACAAAAGTACAAGATAAGAACACAGTTTCACAATGGCGCCAATACTAATGACCTTGAGTGACCTTCAACGTCACTTTTGCTGTCTAACACCTTTCTAATTCCCATCTCTCGAGAAATATAGCATTATTACCTAGTAACTACGATATTTTCACATGAATCGGAAAACGCACGTGGCTTGTAATTTCAACTGTTTTACCGCAACGTAAGGACTTCTCAAGGTCACAGACAGTCACGTGCACCTCACGTGTGGTAATATCGCGTAAACGGTGCGAGATAGAGGCGTTGTTACTACAGTCCAGTAACAGGCAGTGGTATATAAGATGACCTTGAGTGACTTTCAAGGTCATTCACCTACTGCAAGCTTTTACGAACGGGATTTTGTTTCGTACAGCTGTGGCAGATGAAGACTAATACATGTATGTGGCCTATCTAATGGCGCCAATAATAATGACTTTGGGTGACCTTGGGTGACCCTCGTGGTCAGACAACCTTCCAACTGACGTAGCGCGTTGCTCGGTTTCTCTGCGATAGCTGAGCTTCTTGTGCGAGTTTATTGCAACAACTACATTTGGATTCACGACGTTGAAGTTGACGACATATTTTCCAGCTCTTGAAAAAACGCCAAAAAGTCGCTGTTAAAATTTTCGGTAAAATGTGTTATAAATAGCACCAAACAAATAAGATTTACTGCAAATATCCGCGTCGCAACTTTTTAAAATGCCATTTCATTTAGCGCTGGCTGAGATGGATTTTCCGTGCCGTATTTGGTTTGAGACAATCTCAGCTGTTATAAACCGACCGCACGACAGCGGCAAACTGTCATCGTCATCTTCGTCGTTTATTGTTGTTGTTGTTGTTGTCATTTAGGCCTAATTCTGTCACGGCTGCATTCGAACAGGCAACCTTTAATACACGTGGCAGCGGCCACGACTCTGGGCATTTGCCCATCCCTTTCTTTCCATCCTGTAGAACTAAATCTACGTGGGAGCAGCTAAGCCTACTGGATTGTATATGTCAAGCTAAATCCCCACAATAGTCGAAATACTACGTCGGGTTATGCGGCAGAAGCTTGAAGGCCTGTTCACGTCGGCTGAACTAAACAGAACTGAACGAAACTGGCCCCAGATTAGTAACAGTAACTCAGTTCAGTCGCGACGATGTGAATGGGCCTTAAGTTGTAGGAAATATAGCTTCATAGACTTCGCGTTTACGAAAAAACGTTGTTAGTTTTTACCGCATGCGTATAGCACAGTCTACCAGAACTTTCTATCCGAGTCGATTAACAAATGCTCAAAATTCCCTAAATACGAACGAAACGTGGTAATATGCTGCGTGAGTGCTGCATGTTTGTTTGTCCGTCTATCTGTCCGACACATGCTTATAGCGTTGACACGGCTAAACAATTAATCGCTGTTGTATAGGCTCGTTATGTACAGGGTATATATATTTCAGAATGCCATGGCTACAAACAAAGGCGCATAGTCCGATTTTGCCAATTTGACCCTAAAATTGGTTGCCATGACAATGTCCCTTTGGTCATCGGAAAAGGGGGTCATATCGGCATTCTACGATCAAATACCTACCATACGGTGAACATTTGGTGAAAATCGGTCCAGTGGTTTAGGAGATCTCTTTGCTCGAATTTATTTTTTAAAAGAAGAAGACATTAACGCAAGGAGAACATACAGCCCGCGGGTCATGCATGCCGCGCGGGCTAAATAATAATCAACGACGGCAGGTGTCCGTATCTAGTACGATGCGAAAATAATGCCATCTTAACCAACTCGTTCAGAGATACAGGGCTGGCGGTTCATGGATTATAGAAAAGGACCGTGGCCCGCGTACTGGGTGATTAATTGCCAGTGATGTTGATAATAATGGCTGCGTTCTTTTACTGCCTCGGACCGCTCCAGAGCGGTCCCGTCTCGTATCAAGCCGTTCTTTTCTACGTCCGAGCGATTCGCTTCGCGTTCTTTAACTCCGGACGAGACCAGTCCGAGCGCTCTGACTTTGCTCCGACCAAAACGTGCGACGAAACGAATTGCCACGCCC
>Ga0209780_1005030_pt1 | contig 10351 bp, 8 predicted proteins | sample WorMetexBAHAMAS2_FD_187384 | JGI IMG/M metagenome (GOLD analysis project Ga0209780, IMG submission 187384) | Marine gutless worms symbiont microbial communities from Max Planck institute for Marine Microbiology, Germany - Inanidrilus exumae... | ecosystem: Host-associated > Annelida > Digestive... | reverse complement strand
TGCTGTGTATGAGCATTTTAGGGCAAGTACTATGTGATTTTTCTTCTTTTTATATTGTGTGTATTACTGTGTAGTTGAGGTATTAGTTGTAGTGTTTGTTTGTTTGTCTGTCTGTCTGTTTGTTTTTTAATCCTTGCTGTAGGCCTATTCTGTCTTCGTGACGAATAAACGTATATATATTAGTCTATTACACACCTATGGCATAGCCATATATCAAAATTTTGTTAATGCAGTGCTGCAAAATCATGCCAGATATTAGAAATCGTAGCAGTTGTTTATATGAGCATTGTGGTAATTTACTTGTTGACTGTTGTGGCTTTGCTTACACATTTGTTTTTTATTTGAAAGTTATGATGCCTGTAATGTAACCTGATTACGTTATGTTAGTGTGTGTTTTACATATGATGCATCGTACGGTCGTTAAAAGAGATGTGTGTATTTGTTCCTGTTAGACATTTGCAAGCTTCGCGGAAGATGAACGAGGCTGCTGCATGTGACTGGGGCGAACGCTGCGTCGATGTCTTCGATATCGTCTCGCAGATTGGTGAAGGGATGTATGGACAGGTGTACAAAGCCAAGGACAGGCATACAGGTGAGAGCAGCACTGCAGTTCAGTCAAACATTACCAGTGTTGATTCTGTACAAAATGTGAAGCGCATTTTGCAGTTGTTATCGGGACTTCACATAACAATTTGTCATTGACCTGTCGTTGTTATGATTTCTGGTAGCCTTCAGTGATTTGACAATGTTTGAATGACATTCTACAGACTTGCAACGGTTGTCTGATGAAAAAATCAAAGCAGTCTAGCTCACCTAGGTTCGCTGAGAAAAGTGTCATTGAAATGGAGGATGACAAAGTTAAAGAAATTAACTGAATGCCGACAGTCATTAAGTAGTTAACTAATTTGAATAATTTGACATACTTTAACTCTTAGTGTCACACTTTCTTCGTTTGCATCGTCTCAGATTCTTGTAACAAGTGAACATTTTGAAACAGAAGTGTGTGAAATACCAGTGATCATTAAATTTTGTGGTATGGTGACATAATAAGTGGTACGTGGGACTAGCAGTCTACAGGTTGCTGGTTTCATATCCGGCCATTCCTCTTTTACGCAGTGACCCTGGGCAAGTTTAGTGTGTGTCTGTTCACCAAGCAGTATAAATCATAACTGGAAGCTGGGAAGGTAACTGCAGACCTGGCAGAAAGTAACTGCAGCCTGTCACTGGGTTTATTAGTAACGTCACCCCTCCCCTCCAATAGACAGCATCAAAGTTGTGATGATTGTTTGGAGGTTAGGAGGGAAAATAATCAAAACTGTTCTGTGCTATGTTGTGTATGACAGTTGTGCACAATGATACGCACACATGCAAACAGTTCTTAAATTTGCAATTTTGCATATTGGTTCTGGTTTAGATTTCATTTTTGTGTGTCTGTTTGTCTGTTTAGGTTGAGCATTATATGTGTTCTTATGTCAGCTTAGTTCAGTTTAATCCTGTGTTGCTTGCTTTTGTTGTGCTGGGTTTAGTTTCTTCGGTACCAAGCCAAGAGATTGGCTGGAAAGATCTCCGAAATGATCTGTTTTGTTTCCAGTTGGATGTAAAGCCATAACTCAATCAATTATTAGTAAAATCAACTGTGGGCTGTCTGTCTAGGAAACTGGGGGACTTTGTGTACCTTTACATTGATGTAAACTGCTGATGTTATTGTGTATTCGTCAGGTAACTTTGTGGCTCTGAAGAAGGTGCGTCTGGAGAATGAGAAAGAGGGTTTTCCAATCACTGCAGTGCGTGAGATCAAGATTCTGCGACAGTTAAATCACCCAAACATCGTTAAACTGCATGAGATAGTCACTGACAAACAAGATGCAGTTGAATTCAGAAAGGACAGAGGTATGCTGGAACAGTTTGTAAAATGTGTTGGCATGTATAGCATGGCTTTGCTCAGTTCTGTTTGTTGAGATGCTACAGTGAGACTCATATTTGACAGTTGTTCTGTTACAGTATTATCTTTGTGCCTAATCTTTGAATATGGGCCTCATACTCGTGTTATTATGTCTTTACCACCCGACACTGTCGTCGAATGCATTATGTTTTGGGGCCATCCGTCCGCCATGTTCTTACGTCAATCCGTCCTTTTTGACACATCTTGTTACCATGGTATATCATGAATGGCTCGAGCAATGATTGCTCCATGAAACTTACAGGCCCTATTGATGACCTAGTTGGATTCTGGAGGTCAACAGTCATAGCAGGACATCCATCGAGGTTGTGAAGGCAACCAGGTCGATGCTGGTGCATAAGAGTCCACCTTCTGTTGCTGTCTGATGGAGGGTTTTATTGAGGACTCTCCTTCGCTGACTCAGTGGCATCATCACTACTCGTGTACTGTCAACCATATGGGTGGGTGGTGTGATAGGTACTTAGCATGACAATAGATGATAACAAGATGTCGCCCTAACGGTGCATAACACTACTGGCCAGCCGTGTATGCTGCCCCCTGGTGAGTTACGTTGCATATGCGAATGTTACAGAAGACGATGACAGACGCCAGCGACCGTTACTAGTCTGGCCCCCCCTACACTATGTGTAGGCGGGATGGTAATGATAAAACAAAAAAATAGTAGTAATGATAATATGTGCACTGTTGTTTTGCAGTAATGTTGTAACTTTGTAGGCTGTGACATTTACTAACTGTCAGATATCTGAGTTATCTGGTTCCCTTTAGTTTCCTCCACTCTTTCCAGAAGTGAACCTTTGGATTGTTGCAAAGAGCAGTGTATTGATGATACTAATCATTATGTGGTCATCTATGTTGGCAGGATCCTTCTATATGGTGTTTGAGTTCATGGACCATGATCTGATGGGCCTCCTTGAATCTGGGCTGGTGGCACTAAGCGAGGCTAACATCGCATCGTTAATGAGGCAGTTGATGGAAAGTCTCAACTTCTGCCACAAACGCAACTTTCTTCATCGTGATATCAAGTGCTCTAACATTTTAGTCAATAAATAGTAAGTTTGTTGCATCATTCCTATGTGACTTATTTGGCTGAATAGTACAGATTTAACTTGATTTTTTTGTAAAATTACTTGCACTGTTCATGACTTTGCTTCTACTGTGTTATGACTTACTGAGGAAGTTAAAATGTGGAAAATTTTACTCATGTAATCAGGAAAATTTGTTCTTATTATTTTCATTTCATGATTAGTATGTACTAATAAACAGCATATCAACACTTGGCAATTTTTTGTTTAAGCTTTGATATGTTACAAAGTTAGTACGTTTTATTCATCATATTGTCTGCAGTATGATATGATTGAAATCTTACATATATATAAAACCGAATGTGTGTGTGTGTGTGTTTGTTCCTTATGCACACGGCCACAGTTTCCAATGGATCTGCACAAAATTTGGCACGTGGCATTCATATACCCTCCGGATGGTCATGGGTTAGAGAGCACTGCACGAGCCTGCGGGCTGGCGCTCAGCACACCCGGGAATTCACAACTAGCGGACATCAGGCGCAGTGGATCAAGTGCCGTAGGCTCCGTCAGGAAATTTGGAACTACATGTAGCTGCCAGCAACCATACATTGACTAAGCACTGTAGGTGCGAGGTGGAGCATTAGTTTATCCATGATTGTGAATAATGAATTGTGGTTGTGGTGCTTGATGAGTGCTATTGTGTTGTTCAGCGGTCAGCTGAAGCTGGCTGACTTTGGGCTCGCTAGGCTGTTTGAGTCGGCCGAGTTCCAGCGTCCGTACACAAATAAAGTGATAACTCTTTGGTATCGGCCGCCAGAACTGCTGCTCGGCGAAGAGTGTTATGGGCCTGCTGTTGACATTTGGAGCAGCGGGTTAGTGGTTGTTGTTGATGTTGACATTAGTTAGTTCTCCACCTGCTGCAACCAGTTCTCGAACTGAAAACTGAATATAAAATAGACAATCAACAATTCGCTACGCTTGATTGTGGCTTGGCCACCCACCATAAGCCACGACCCCCACCCGTACTGACGCCACGTGACCCATGTGTATGTCGAGTGGGACGTTAAACCCTACAATACCATACCATACCTACATAAACCGTGACCTTGTCGTGGCCGTGCCGCTGCGCCCCCGGCATGGCCATTCGCCATGTGGCCCGCACCGCTGTTGAGTGCCACATAAACCACGTCCCCTGGCCAAACAAATTCATCGATGGATTATTAGATACAGATCGTGTGTGGAAATAGAAAGAAATGGCATGCAAATGAGCACACTGAACAGAGCCAAGAATACAAGTTAATCGAGGTGTGGTATTGTTCCTTATCTCCACTTTACATTAGTTTACTTTTGTTCTCTGTGACCAGTCAAAACTCACTAAACTGAATGTTTAGTGGCAGTTATTGTACTTGTTTGTCCTACCTCCGGTTTGCTGTATGATATAATTAACACAGATTTACAGAGCAACAAATGTTCTGAATAGTGAGGTGTTAATGAAAGTCCCAGTTGGCACCTTTTTGTATTTAAGTTGTGATTTTTAGGAATATGTCCTCAACAAGAAGTTTGTTAGTGTATTTTTCTGCGTATATTTGTCAACAAATTGGTGATAAAACTGATGAGGTGCATTTGCATAATGTCCAGCTGATGCCACTGCCCCCCCTCCTCCCCCCATCATGTCTTATTTAATTAAAACCCAGAAAGGTTTGATAACTTTTAGTGCCTGCTTACTTAGGTTGACCTGGAAAAGGTCATTCAACAAGTGCTGTTGTCAAGAAATTTACGGAAATGACGTGATGTCTGGTTTGGTTGGCCCATGTTACTTCATAGATGTAAGTACGATGAAACCCTTCCAGTTGGATATTCCAATGATATAGATGATGGTGTTTGACAGGTGTATTCTCGGTGAATTGTTTACCAAAAAGCCTCTTTTCCAGGCCCGTGAAGAACTCGCCTTACTGTCTGTGATCAGCCGCTTGTGTGGCACGCCGAATCCTGCCATCTGGCCAGACGTGACAAAGTTGCCTCTGTGGTCGACATTCAGGCCACACAGAATATATCGGCGACGTGTGATTGAAGAATTTTCATAGTATGTTCCAATAGCTGTTGTTATCGCTTGCACTTGATCTTTCGATATAATCTGATTGTTTGTGTATCATCTGCAAATAATGAAGGTGGTAGGTAGATAAGGCAGATAGAGTTGAAATTTGCAGCATAAGGATTGAGGCATGGGCTTGATTACCAACACAACAAATGTGGCAGTTAATTTGCTATATATTTGTACTTTGTAAGCACTTCTACACCGTGTTTCAGAAAAAACATCCACTCATATTATTGGCTATAAGTTGAGGAATAGTTGTCTGATTTTAATAGTTTTTGACACCAAAATTCCTCACATGATTTGACATCGCATGACAGCTTAGTTGTCCAGCTCACCTAAATAATGTGTCTACACTACCTTGTAAAACTTATTGCACGAGTTTTGTCGCCGTACATTACAAACATGCCTTGTTATTTGACAAAAAGTTACATTCCAATGATTCCACAATTCATTAAATGTGAAAATGTTCACTAACACATACAGGAAATGTTGATTTACTGATGTTAGTTTGTTCGGTGTCACTGTTTGCAGTAAGTTTTACAGAAAATGCATTATAACGCTTCACAACTGCTGCATGTGACTGAAAGAGTCAAAGAACACTGAAAGCAGTCACGGCAAATGTTATAAGCATCACTGGCAAAGAATATATAATGTATATCAGTAAACACAACAGAAACAGTTGTTGACTGTTGAAAACTGTTGTTTCAACAGTTAGTAAAAATTTGATGCGAAAAGTCCACAACCTGTATGGGAAAATATGTGATGTTCGGCGACACAACTCGTGCGATAAGTTTTACAAGGTAGTGTAGACACATTAGTTAGGTGAGGTGGACAACTAAGCTGTCATGCAATGTCAAATTATGTGAGGAATTTTGATGTCAAAAATTATTAAAATCTGATAACTATTCCTCAACTTATAGCCAATAATATGAGTGGATGTTTTTTTCTGAAACACGGTGTAAGTTCCTTGTTATTCGGCTCAAAGCTAGGCTTTAGTCAAATATTGGATTCACTTAATGGCACGTTTTGGCGGTGTTTGCATTTTCCACTATAACTCTGTCGCAAGTGAATTGATTTGGCTGAAATCTGGAGCACTCTGAATACACTGTCGGGGGCTGGCCCTTGCAGATATTGGGCATAATCCGCGCAGTAGTGACAGCTTGAGAGCCAGACGAAATTTGTTTTTTTGTTAGGTAAGCAACGTTCCATTTCACCGAGTTTCTTTCGGCCAAATTTCGCTAAATTTGAACATAACACGTCGATCAGTGTTGCGATGAAAGCTTTCCAAACAGAATTTTGAAAATTTTACCTTAAGGCGTCGTTTAACAATGCACAAAGTTCTCAAATCTTACGTTTTATGACTTCAGTTCGCCATAACTGCACAATGATTACAGATTGCTGAAAATTCACTACCAAAATAACCGTCTACAGGATTTCTAGTTACCATTTCTACCATTGGAATCAATTCAAAATCATTCCCCTGGCCTGCACGCTTTGTACAATAAACGTCCCCTAATTTTCCGCGACATTTGACATGGGTTGACAACACGGCAGATAACGCTGACATCACTCAGTCGCAGGCAGCCAGTCATCATCGACTATTGAGTCAGGTGACACTAGGCCTCTTCGAATGCAGGAAATAACAGCTTGTGTTCAGATAGCCGAGTTCTTTAAGCCGAATATTGTATTGTGGGCATTCTACACAATACAGCCATCTAGTTAGCTGCTGTAGTCACTGTCCTCGACAAAGGTTGGACACAGCGAATGTCTCGTGGCATCTTTTTCAGTGGTTGATACTTCATTCCTCTTCACTGTTCTCTGTAATATATTTAGTGCCGTTTCTTCTTTTGCTTACTATTTTTTGTGTTTTAATTTTTATCATTTTAATTGCTCTTAAAATTACCCAAGCCCACTGTCCAGCTTTATTGATGCTCACTGGGAGAATATTTATGTGCAGGATATTTCTTACTAATACAACTTCCGCGCTACTGTGTGCTGCATCAACATTGACCAAACTGATCTAAAACCAGAATAGTTTGGTTTTATGTTTTCTATATCTCTTACTTTGTTTTTATACAACCAGCTTTTTTCTGGAGTTAGTCCACATTGAGCCAGGTGACCCAGAATAACCTTTTGTGATGAATTCAATTTCTTTTTTGCAGGTTGTGACCTTGAGATTCCAAAACGTTTATATTGCTAAGGTTGTCGATAAGTAGTAATAAAATAATGATATGGTAGCTCACTGAAATGTAACTCAGTGCACCACATCTGTTGAGTTACAGTTGCGTGCACAAAAAACTGTTTAATATTCTATGTTTGCTGTGTAGTCTGCCGTCTGGCGCTCTATGTTTACTCGACAGTATGCTGATCTTAGATCCAGCCAAGAGGATTACAGCAGAGGATGCTCTGAAAAATAATTCTTGGTTGAGTGCAGTTAATTCTTGCATTCGACTAGAGTAAGTAGTGCATTACATTAATACTTACTGTTTTTTTGTCTCAGTGAATTGCTGCTGTATTTTGATTTGTAGTGTATAGTTACCACGCCGGCTGTGTAGCCGCCAGCATAGGTAGGGCGTTCAGTTGCATCTGTCTGCCTGTCTGTTTGTCCGCACTCCAAAAAGGAAAACAGCTGGAGCTATCAACGCCAACTTGGTACACATATACTCTGTAGTAGTCACTTGGCATACGTTGACCCAGAGGTCAAAAGGTCAAGTTAGTATCAGTTTGTTACTGGCCCACCTAGACATAATGTAGGAGGGCTAGACTAGTAACGGTCGCTGTCGTTTGTCGTCGTCGTCTGTAACACTGCCAGCGGGCGGTCAGGCGGCCAACACTGCACGGCGGGCCAGTCGTGTTACGTCCCATTAGGGCGACACCTTGTTTTTATTTCCTTCAGTGTTTTGACACTGATGGTTGGTTGACAGAAAGGATATTTGGCCTGTTAAAAACTTCAAAGTTCTGTGCTGCAACAAGTGGAACTGATCCAGGTTCACCTGAAAAACAGCTGTTAAAATGGAGGTAGGTACAGACGGAAAGGTGAACATAGGTGTTGCATCACACTGGTTATGATGTCACAAGTATCACTGGGCTTGTGAGGTTACCTTTGCTTCACTGGGAGTATGCTTTAGGTGTGCAACGTGTATGCCATGATGACATAGTACCATATTGTTTGAAGCTGTATGACGGTAACAGTGTGGCAGCCGAAGTTGTTACTGACTGTAGTTCTCGTATTTAATCACCGTCTGTTTTGTGCTTGTTTATACATTTTATTGTTTTTTATATATTAGATAGCAATCTCATATCAGAGTTTGATGGATGATTGTTAGTAGGTATACGTGCATTGATTTTAAACTGATTAAATTGTTGAAAGCGCCATTAAAATCAGACCAACCAACCTTAAATTGATTAATTTGCTCGAAATTGCTGTGAGCCTGGGTTGTCAGATGTTTTGTTAATTGGTTTGTGTGAGGATGTGTAGTGGTGAATTTGTTAATTACAGTGTAGCATGGTAGTGCTTACACTGTTGTAAGGGTGACTAGCTATTCCTACTGAGAATAGCAAAATTGGGGGTATCAGAACTCCTCTGAAGCCCCTGAACTGATTGTCACAAAATTTGGCATTGGTGATTATGTCGATGATGTGACCCCGCATGCCAAAATTCAAACTGATCGTCTCAGTTGGGGTGTCCTGGCAAATGAGCGATATTTCACTCTTGCATGGTTTTTAGTTTTTTCCTCTTTTTTGTGACCCCATATTTTGCTGGTGACCCAAGGCTAAACCGAAAAATCGATTTTAACGTTGTTTGATTCACACGATGTCGTTCTTTGATTGTTGCATTACTAGTGGGATAAAACGTTTCTGATTCCCCCATTTTTTCCGCCAAAACCAGGGTTCCCACGCATCTTTGAAAGTACTTGAATTTTTTCTCCTAAATTCAAGGCCTTGAAAGTACTTGAAAAGAGGACAAGTGCTTGAAAGTCCTTAAGTTTTATTATACGGGTCCTTGAAAGTCCTCGAATTCACCATGATGTCAAACATTGCGATCACGAAATTCATTCAACAGCATTGTATAGGACTGGAATGCATACATACTGTGAATAGTTTGTAACTGAACATTGTTGTTCTCACGTTTCTTGTCTACATGGACTTTCAGTCTGCTAGGTGTGTTGCCTGAATCAACATTTGCTAAGTAATATCATGTTTTATTACCTTATCACTCTACCACTGTCACATAAATAAACATTAAATATTGCTGTTCTACTGCTCATGCTGTAAACTTCCGTCGAGAATTGGTCCTTGAAAGTGAAATTTGAGGGTCCTTGAAAGTCCTTAGAAGTCCTTGAATTTCAATATCAAAGGATAGTGGTAACCCTGCAAAACACTCCCCCCCCCAAAAAAAAAAGTGGAGTGAATGGTCATTTTCAAGCCTAATGCTCGATTAAAACTTGCATATTATTAAAGCTACTGCACCGATTCCAGTCAAATTTTGCACAGTGACAAAGACCACCAAATACCGTACTCTTCGTGGGTAGTTCAAACAGGCATATAACAAATCCAAGATGGCGGACGGCCGCCATCTTGAAAAATCGAAAAACGGCAATATCTTCTCAATGATTTGACCGATCAGCACGAAATTTGGTACCATGATGCATATTTACCCTGTGAACTGCATCGGCTGTAAAAAATTTGAATTCCTGAGAATCCAAGATGGTGTACAGTCAGGCTGCTTCTCCAAGTCGCTACTGTGCAGATCGTGCCCAAAATCTGCTAGGGCCAGCCCCCAACAAGTGCTCCCAGTGCTCCTGATTTCATCCAAATCTGTTCACTTGTGGCGGAGTAATAGCCGAATGCGTCAGCATCGTTTTTTGCCCAGTACAGTGTTTCCTTAATTCGCTCTATGCTTCGCTTCGGGCGAATAACAACTGGCCAGTTTACAACGAAGTGTGACGGTGACATATTTGTAGCTCTAAAACGGCAAATATCACTCTGGCAGGACTTTGCCTAGAATGTTACCCCGCGTGGGCCCGGGGTACCCCCTTTCCGCCTTTGCTCCTCCCTTGTCCATTCACTTTCTCATCTTTTGCTCTTTAATACCTTTTTGCTTTTCTTATCTACTTTACTTATTTTCTTCTATTGTCCATCTGATACCTTTCTACCAGAATAGTCCCACTCCGTTTCCAGGCGTGAGGTCGTAGGAGGCGACCGAACCTGGGTTTAGTTTGTTTTGTTTTATGATTGTGTTATCTGTATTGCTTAGTTAAGATTTATTCTGGT
>Ga0209780_1005029_pt1 | contig 10352 bp, 5 predicted proteins | sample WorMetexBAHAMAS2_FD_187384 | JGI IMG/M metagenome (GOLD analysis project Ga0209780, IMG submission 187384) | Marine gutless worms symbiont microbial communities from Max Planck institute for Marine Microbiology, Germany - Inanidrilus exumae... | ecosystem: Host-associated > Annelida > Digestive... | reverse complement strand
CTGCGATATCTTCCGACGTCGTGCGCTGTTGTGCGCTCAGTCATTAGTGCCGCCGCTCGCCGCCACGTCACGATATGAAGATCATTTCATGCGCGATAAAACAAGTTGGAAATCAGAGACACCGTCCGCGGCACCACCGGTACGGATGGCACGGCAACTGCCGTCGTACCACTTTCAGAAGTGGTACGACAAAATTGTTGTCTGCCGTACCGTTTCTGGAGTACGCGATGTATAATATATCATCGGCGTATTCTGCTTGTCGCTCTAAATGATTGTAAATGAAAGCTGAAATGAACTGTTTGACGGATCGGACCTCCCCACAATCCATCGGGTCCATCCCACGTCCTGCCACCCCTGGACTACTTTTGCCGTACCGTCTTTACCTCCGTGGCGCCGCCTTATCACTGACAAACTCGAAGGATGCTGACTGCGTTTGCGTGTCGAATAAATCGCTATAAGGCTACAGTTTGGCAACTAGAAGATGAACTTCGACTAGCGACGACGTGGATTCCTTCGCCACCTCTACCGGCCTGCTGCAACCTTAACCAGAATCTAACCAGGTCATCAGTAGGGGCTAATGAGTACTTAGTGCAAGATTCATCGACACTGGTCTTGCCGTTCATGAGATATCGTGGTAACAAGATCTGTCCGGACGAACTTTCCATGTCCTACGCTCGACCAGCAGCTGATGGGTGGGTGACCACTTATGTAGATAAACCGTCCGCTACAAGGTCAGCCAACCAGGCCAACTCAACCTTTCATCCTTTCGAGGTCGACAAATGAGTAGTGAGCTGTAATCGGATGTGCGCTACCTCGCTCCGGTGAATGCTTACGGAGTACAGGCAGGATGGTTCATTCCATCCGTTGATAAATGTGTGGGTGGCAGGTAAAACTGTGATCTCAGCATCTCTCTCACAAGTGCCATTTCTGAGCGCATTAGAGGTGGTTTACGACGATGCGCTAAACAAATCGACGTTTACTTGACTTTTACTTTACTTTATCAGTATTGAGCATTTAGTAAAATTCAAGTCCTGTGCTCTCGAGCATGGAACAAGTGACAAACGTTTAATATTACCTACTCAGTTGTCTAGCCGGTTCAGTGGCGGCTCACTCTCGATATTCACAGCCCCGTTGACGTCTAAACAAACACAGGAGCAGATTGTTTTCTGCGGCGTCGTGTCATCTATGAGTGATGACGAGTCGACGTTCGGTCCCAGTCGGTCGATAGATGCATCAAGTCGCCTCACATAACCTGCGCCTATTAATAATTATCTACACGCCGGATGGCGACGAGAACGTATGGCGCCTGATTGGCCGCCGAGCGACGCCCGGCTTCAGCGACTGCTCACTAGTGATGGCTGCTTCGATATATCGAAATTTACGATGTGACATTTTGGGCGGTTTTTGATTTTTAAAAAACATAAAATGCACATTTGCGGGGTTGATTATAGATAAAAATAAGTTGCGTGTTAGATAAAAAAAATCTAAGTTAACGACTAAATGTCACGGTCGTGAAAAGGTGATACTTTGTAATTAGCATCTAAAGTTCGCTGTAATGGAAACCGTTCGCAATTACGCCGGAGGAGTGTTCCACAGTTCCGGTTCGTAACTGACTATCGTTTTGTCTATGCATTTTGGTACACTCTTCCAAAACAACACGCATTTCGTCATAAAACCAATTTATAATACTGTTTGCATGGGCTGAAAAAGAACCATCGTTTGCATATTTTTAAACTAGAAAAACTGTTCTCGATCGGGGATCGAGGTCGTACAGACCGCGTTACTGCGTTACCACGCCACGCCCATACGTGCTGGACATTGACCTCTGACTTTGACCTATGACCTATGACCTCAATTCTCAGACCAGCTGTGGTCATGACCCACACACACTATACTCAAGTTCAAAGGTGAGTCGGTTCAAAAGATAGAGTGGAAACAAACAAACGGACGGACGGACAGACGCTACCGATTGCTTTACCTTCCAGGCTAATGCGATTGGCAAATATCGATGTCGTAATCGAAATTCTGACGTCGAAGCAGCACTACTGCTCAGATCAGCATCTCACGGTCGTCATCGATCGATAGGTTCGCGAGCGAGTCGACCATGCAAGACCGATAGTAATTCCCCCGTGTGCCACACACATGCCAAAGTTGCGACGCTACGTGTCCGACAGGTTATTGCTTGCTGTTCTTTTTTCTCTCTTTCGACATACGTCTACTGTTCTGCTGCGACGAACTGAAAACTTTTCCTCTATATAGCCTAGGTCTATGTCCCCGAAACTTTCGTATACCAACTGACGCCTAACTTCAGTCAAGGTGAGCAGTTGCTAACGAGACCGACTATGTTGGCCGGTCTGTCACAGGCGACTGTCGCACCATTACAACGAGTTCAGCCATAGTGAAGTTATTTAAAGTAAGAGACAATGAACATCTTACTCTGATGTCTATACATATTCCACTATTCGATGTTTTTGTGCATCGCCGACCCGTTCACAACGCGTGGTATAGTTTGTGACGTCATATGGACATCCTCATGTATCGGTGATGAAGCTGTCTTGCGTATTGTATATAATCTGCCAAACTGAATTTCACTCCTGTGAGTATCATCCAAACGGTGTACCTAGCCGCTTTATGGCAGTTGCTAGTCAATACGGTATGCACTCGCTGCGGCAGACTGTTGGAACTGTCAAGTTTGCTGTCTGGAAGTCTTTTACAGAGACTGTTCATATCTATAGCCATACAAGTACAACTACATTCATTTCTGAACTGTTATGCTGGAAGTTTAACGCCCATACGTACGTGGACTATCATATCTAGATTGTGCTTATTTTGTCCTATTACTGTATTGTACTTTTGTATGTGTGTGTTTTATGTGTTTTATGTTTGCATTTTGTCGCTACCTTCTGGTGTAATAAATAAATAATAATTAGTCGCTTCTCGGAATTGCGGAGTCGTATTATTTATTACCGACAGCATGCGCGATGCGCAACGCCGATATTTCGGTTACCCGGGGGGGGGGGCGATTTTGAGTTTTTCGTCCCGAAGGGGTGATACGTTTGCACCAACAGGGGTGAAATTTGGGGTTGATGAGTCGGCCAAACGTCGACGCATCCACGCCAAATTAGACCCCCATCGGTGCAGGGGTAGGGACGTGGGCCCCTACTGAAATTTTACGCAATTGCAGAATATAAACGCCCCACACTGGTGTATTCTTGGGCGATTTTGTGGTACGATATTGCTCGATCTCCGAGTTGGCACCTTCCTGGAAGATTTTTTACCGCGCGACGCTATGCTAGCGCGGTATATGCTGGCATCGTGTGTCCGTCCATCTGTCCGTCCCTTTGTCCGTCCATCGCAAGTCGGTGTTCTACAAAGACGGATAACATAGGATCACATAAACAGCGCCGTACGATAGCCCAGGGACTCTAGTTTTCTGTTGCCGAAAATCTCGGCGAAATTCCAACGGGGTCACTCCCAACGGGGCGTCAAACAGAGGTGGCATAGGTTAAAACGGCGATTTTCAACCAATATCTCGCTATATCTCAGAAACGGTGCAAGATAGAGACATAGTTACTATGGAGCGCTAGTAGGAACTCGTATATATGCTCTATCTAATGGTGCTATTTTCTGTGACCTTGAGTGACCCTATAACTACTCCAAACCACCCTATTTTCGACATTATCGCCTTTCATATCTTCGTAGTGAGTGAAGATAAATAAGAGACTTCAAATTTGTTTGTTTATTTATTTATTGGGTGTGTAGGTTAATGGTAGCAAGTGCTAGCTCACGGATGGCAAACCGTCCCCGAAAGAGGCGTGGTCAGATCACGTAAACCATTTAAATTTTGTTGGGCACCAACCATATATCTCTGGAACGGCTGATTGTCTCAGGTGCTGTCAACTTAGGTGGATGCTCAGCTTCGATGCCATCAACACATAGGGCTTTACATTTTTCATCTGATGAAGACTCGGCCGTGTTGCAATATCAGTGTTAGCCACCGAAAGTCATGACACGGCCGAAATCGCGGCATGAGTAGGTAAGTTTGTTTCAATAGCAAGTTATAATAACTGCTAGATTTCAGTAGAAAAAAACTAGAACAATAATAAAATGAAAATGTGCAATACATGGAAATGACAGATAAAGTAATGAAACATCCGAAATAACACGAATGACATCGGTTACTGATAATTCAATAAAGAACAGTTGATGAAGGATGTGTATCGCTTTGTGCGTGTAACCGGGCGTGGATAGAGAGATGCAGCTCGCAATCTGGAAGTGACGTCATGGTTCCTGGGGATAGGAAGTAAGGATGAAATGCAGGAGGAAGATATAGATCTGTCGTTAATCTAGCACCTGCCATCATCCGACACCGAGTATAGACCTACTACTGTTGCCGCAGTCGCTCCAACAAGTTATCGCGGTAAGCTTTATCGCGGTAGATTAGTGATGCTCGTCAAATCGTCGACTCGGCCGAGCTCGAGTCGACGACGGCCGCACTGTACTCGGCGAATATTGCATGTAGTACAGACAATCGAGCGTCGCGTGTAACAGCGACGCTGCTCGGTCGACAGGCATGGAGTTAAGTACCTCGGCGACATCGATGGCCGCGCTGGAGTAGGCCCGGGCCGGATTTCGGGCCGGATCGCCAAGGCCGCCGGACGTACATACGACCCGAGATTGGATCAAACGGGTCCGGCGGTCGGTAAATCCGGCCGGTAGATTATCGCGCGACCAGTCGACCGACCGCCGGGGACGAACCATTTGTCATTGTTGGCGCCGTCGTCGGCGTGAGGCCGCCGTATAGTCGTCGTCTTGTCGTACAGTAGCCGATCCACCCTGGCTGTCGCCGGCATCACGACGCTCACTGTTGAAGCCAAACCAGGGCAGGCCATCACCACCGGGTGCACCGGGATGGCGTCGGGTCAAAACGCTCCCAAACCAAAACGCTCCCGGGACAAAACGCCTCTTGGAAAGAAATTGAATGTGTTGAAAATCCAAAGGCAATATTTTATATTATTATTTTCAATGCCGCGAAAAAATGAGCAATTAATTTTTTGGACAGATCTTAGTTAAAACATCCTTGGTTAGCCTATTCGTTACGTATTTCAGAGGTGGATACCAACCATATCTCTGGAACGGCTGTAGTCTCAGGTGCTGTCAACTTAGGTGAACGTTCAGTGTGGTAATGGTGACGGTCTCGGTCACCAGTTCATCACACTGACCGTCGACATCTGTGTACAACACGGTGTACAGCGTATGAGTCATTGCGTCGCGTGGGTCTGTCAGCGGCAGCGGAGACTTGTTACGAAATTTTCAGCGTCTGTAGACAGCTATGTGTTCGGTTAACTTATAAAGTTTGGGTGATTCGCTTAAATCGTTCCGGAGTTGTTTAAACTTAGGAAGTGCGTTAGACATCGCAGAATTTCTCTAATAAACATTTTCAAACAACTTTGATATGCTTAAACTAAGCGTTATCGTTCTATAAATATTAATATCGGAGTGCAGGTCACCATTATTATCTTTTAATATCTAGGTAATAATCCCTTCCCAAAAGACATCTGGCAAATACCAGATCTCAACATGACATTGAACAAAACACAGAGCTGTATAGTTAATAACGGATGAGCATACCCAAGATGCTCAGCATTGATGCCATCAGCACATGGAGTCCGTACTTGTTCAACATCCTAGCGGAGATGGTGATGAGGGAAACCCTAGATTTATTTCAATGTGGAGTACAAACTGGAGGGCGAATAGTCACGAACCTTCGATACGCTGATGACATCATCTTGCTGACCACTTCGGAGGAGCTGGTGGATCGCCTAGACCGAGTCAGCCGTAAATACAGCCTACTTATCAACGTCGCGTCAAAGAAGCGTATAAAATTACAAAATTATGACGCTAACTTGCAATTTTCGACCAACATATTAAGAATGATTTTATAGTTCAATAACGCACAGGTTTGAAAAACAGGCCTAACCTACGTATCGACATAAAACTGAAATTATAACGCTTTCATGATATCAAAGTTAGAAAATTATGAAAATATTTATAACGTTACAACTGAAGAGTTTTCGTGCACTGTCTGTGCGGTTATAGATTTTTTACTGTCGGATACTACGGTTCTGGTTATATGATAAAGTTTATAAATTGTTTTTATGAAGTGTTCATTTCCCGCTATTTCGGTGGAACCAAACCTACTTCAGTGCCGATGACCGGCGCTGAAGTTTGCAAAAATGGCTTCAAATTGGTTCAGGTATTTCAAAGTGGTGGGCGGACACATGAAGCATCACTGTTTTAGGGCCACCCTTCACAGTAATTTCAGCCTAGGGCCCTTCTCGGAAATTTTGCTTTATCGTACCGCGGATCTAAGTGTTCATTCTCTGCTGAGTGTGACATACGAGAGAACTCACCTGTAGCGATCGACGACAGCTCTCTTTCGTGTACAGCAGGTAGAACTTGTGGGTGTGACTGCGGCAGATCACGAGATGCGATAGCTTCATTGGCGACTGAACTCTGCACGTTGGTGCTGGGAGGCCAGCGAAAACGAGCGCTCGCTGGGCGCGCAGCTGCAGCGTGCCTGGAAGACCAGTCGAATGCATCACCTTCAGTTCTCTATACATAGGGTGGGGTAACAGTGACGTAATTTCTTCATTTCTATCTACGCCAGGAAATGTAAACATCTTGCAGCACTTACAGTCAGATCGCCAAATACATGTGGGGTAGGTTAAAATTCGCAATTTTCGTCCAATATCTCTATACTTCTGAAACGGTGCGAGATGACATAGTTATTATGATACAGTAGGCTAATAGGAACTCGTGTGTGCTCTATCGAATGATGCTATTTTCAGTGACCTTGAGTGACTCCTACTACTCCAAACCACGTCATTCTCCAATTCCAACATAATTATTGTAGGCGCCTTTCATAATCTTCGTAACGGGTTGAGACACAGATGTCAAATTTGGTAGATATGTTTATTGTAGAATGTCCTAGCACTAGCCTATCGAATAGCGGCAATTCCGATGACCCCAAGTGATCTTCAAGTTCATTAGCCTACTGCAAGCCTTTTACATGTGAGTTTTGTACAGTTGTGCAGCAGTTGACAAGACTTCAACTGAAACAGTGCGTCGCGCAGTCCCTCTACGATAGCTGAACTTCTGGTATGACTTTATTATTATTTAACATTTTATGATTAGTGTACTCATGATATGTGCTTTAAGAAATTACTAACTCTCTAACTCATTCACTGATCTCTCACTGCGTCGAACGCTGTATTTTCGTAGTAAAGGTAAGCAAGTGTCCAAAATAATTTGGCAAAAGGCCACATCGTCGTCTTATCACCCCTTGCAGAATTGCTGCTATTCGACGAGTTATGGCTATGGCTTGCTATGATAAACCTACCTACCAAATTTGAAATCTCTATCTCAGTCCGTTACGAAGATATGAAAGGCGATACAACATGTGGAATACACGTGCGCTGGGCAGGCACATTCGCCAGCGGTGGCAGGCGATCAATGCGCATTGCACTCATGAATGCGTAGGTAAATTACAATGGTCAGGCACATGTCCGCTCAAAAATACACATTATTTGGTTTACTCTCTCGTGCTAAATTTGGCCCTGATCGTGGAATGGGTGGGTACAGGAGCTCACAACCTTGGAAATTTATCAAAATCGCGGTTTTTCGGCGGGTTTTCGCCCCGAAGGGGCAAATATTTATACGGATCAAGCTGAAATTTTGCACGAAAAAAAGTTATCATAGGTTTACTCTCCAACAGCAATTTAGGGGAGGGGTGGGTGAATATGGTCATCCTGTCGGTTTTGCAAAGGCTCGGCGATGCTTAACGGTTTCTAGTTTTTCAGCACGAATGATCATAATCTAATCCAGTCTACTGGATGTTATATAGGCCTATCAGTAAGAGGTTTTTTGACTCATTTATTGCACAGAAAATACGAGCTCAGCAAGTGCTGAGATAAACGACCGGGTCGAATTACATCGAAATGCATATTCACACCCAGAAGGCCAGTCGTTACTAATGGCGACAGTTTTTGAGGTCGCGTGCATTTAAAACTAGTTATAACGGGCTTAGTTTGCGTAAAACTGGTTATTAATTTATGGCGATTTGCGCCTCCGGAGAAAAGTTATTGCAAGAAGCGACCGGTATACGCCGTTGGCGGGTATACTCGGTCGCAAAAAATGTGAAGTGTAAGCTGTCCAAGTCCAGCGTAAACGACAGTTACTGATGGTGACGAACAGCTGAGCTAGTAGCCGGCAGAATGGTGCATAATTTATCGCGCTTTTCGCATGTGTGCAACGACAGCGCTAACTGTCATGGAGACGAAGTCACTAGGACCAAGCGACCGGCAACGACGGTTTCAAGTCGTCCAGAACAGCTTTGCTGCATGGTGAGGCGTTGTGACACGCCGGACCACCCACTGGTCGCTAGTCGGGCCGGATTGCTCGGTCATGCGGGCACCTGTTTCTAATCCCCGGTGGCCGGCGCGCCGCAGCCTTCGTGCGTTATGGCTATGAAGCCGACACGCCTTTTCGCTTCGATTGTGTCGACGCGAACAACGGTCGCGCCCTGCGCGTAACAGGCCGCCGACGATGTCGCCTTTGCCTTTTTACGATTGTGTCTAGCACACGCGGCAATTGCATTTAATCAACGATTATGGATACTAACTTTACTCTGTCGCCGATCACGCATTGTAGGCCCTATTTCGCGCTTTCGTTATAAATGATTGAAATTCATCTTCAGCTTGTTATGGTCGAGCGCTCTAGCTCTAGCAGAACGTGAGACTATTTTATTTTCATTCATTCATTCATTGTTTGAATCAGGCCGTAGCCCATAGAACACACATAGATGCATAACTAAAGACAGATAAAGAAGAAAGAAGACCTTAGCTAACCCTAAACAGTCAATTTACAGTGTACATGTTGTTTCCAACAAACAAGATAGGGCCTAACGCACAATTCCATTTTTACGTATGTTACTTTTTATTTTGCTTTTTCAAACAGCCCATTGTTATGTTACACGGCAACTTAAATTTCATGCAAGCAGCATGTCGGAAACTGTTACAAATTAGTAAATTACTGTCTTCTGCTTTGACACACTTCCCGTTTTTTCTTCGCTATCGATCGCATTATCCACCATGCTCTGCTGACATTCTGTCCATGTCTTAATAAACCGCTACCGCGACTCGTCTGCATCTCGGATTGATGTCTAGTATACACGCTCCTGGATCACGTATCAGTCCAAGATACGATAATCCACCGGATTTAGGTTAGGACTGTTGCTTACGAAGCAGAACTCAACTGGACATGAGAACGATGTGCTGGTGCATTACATGTATCTTGCTGGAAGACGAACACTTCGCCGGCAAATCTGCAGATCGCTAGCAGCAGCGATGTCCTGCATCAGCAACTCGTCTTAGTTGCACTGCCGGTTAATTTATATGGTCCGCGACTGAGAGCTTGCAGAAAGTGGCGCGTGCATACGAAAGGACTAGCGCAGATGTCGCCGTTTTTGGTTGCTACAGTTCAATTTCTGAAGTCATATGGGAGCAGCCGTGATAAATAGTTTCTCGACGTTGAAAACATAAACCCGATTTAATGCTCTGAGAACTTGTCCAATTGCAGCTGAGAATGCTCAAGACAAGACGACTTATTGTTGGCTTCGTCAAGGTAAAATGGCTGCAGTTTACAAATGCAATGGACACATTTCTAGTCTTCTGGTATCATATTTTCTACAGATTACAAAAAAATGTACCAAAATTATTAAAACCGGCTGTTTTTTCACTGTTACTGATGCTAGGTTTTTGGAGGGGTGAGGGGAGGACAGTATATCCGTCATCACCAAATCTGGTGAGTCGGAGGAGACAAAAGATAGTGAACGACGCGCTATTTTGGGCAGGTGATAGATGCTTCGACGGCTTGCGGCGTGCTAGGACCTATCAAACATTAACTCAGTTTCTCTCGTCGGCGATAGGTAGGTAGTGAATGCATTTCAATTGTATATGTTCATTCAGTATACGTTAATCCTGTTTACTTCGCCCTCGGAAGTATTGCGATCAACAACGGTTGCTGTGTTAAAAGCGGGAGTTGTTCTTCATGAAGCCTGGAGCAGTGTTTGTTAGTTTTAGGTTTTATACATATTTATTTGAGTCAGGCAGCATGGCCCATATAAACACAAGAACTCATCAGGAGATGAGATAGCAAACGTCAACTTTTACGACGATATGGCACGTACGTACTTAAAAATACTAAAAAAGAGAACCTACTTCGTTTAACCAATTAGACGATAGCTAGCCAAGTACTGCGCATTCAGTCTTGAGTTTATGAATATGCTTCAG
>Ga0209780_1005028_pt1 | contig 10353 bp, 10 predicted proteins | sample WorMetexBAHAMAS2_FD_187384 | JGI IMG/M metagenome (GOLD analysis project Ga0209780, IMG submission 187384) | Marine gutless worms symbiont microbial communities from Max Planck institute for Marine Microbiology, Germany - Inanidrilus exumae... | ecosystem: Host-associated > Annelida > Digestive... | reverse complement strand
ACCGTTAATTCCACATCCCTCTACCGATCGTAACGAAACACGAACTTGGTCTTCCCTTTCCCCCTAGGAACCTTCCCATAAAATTTGGTACAAATCCGTCCACAATATTTTTAGTTATCGTGGTCACAGACAGACACATAGACACACACACACACAAACCAACGCCGGTAAAAACATATTTCTTCGCTTTCGCGGGGATAATAACTGACCACTTCTTTCTTTCTGCGTCACCTCGTTTCTAGAATCAGCTCCCTATGACTCTACGTCAACCTCATTGTGGTACAAGTTCCTCCATTTCCGACTCACCTATTCCTTCACCCATCACTTCTGATTCACCACTGTGCTCATCCATAATTACCTCTCTCTTTCACTTCCGGTTTAAAACTTACCTGTTTTACAAGTCCTATCTCCGTAGTTTCACTTCTTCCTCCCGGACTGTATTCACCGTTTCTTTTTACCCACTCGGTTTTTATTTTTATTTTCCCGTATTTTTTGTTTCTGTGCCGTGCGCTAGATTAAGCCGCCCATTTCGTCAGCTTCTGAGCGCACGTTATTCTACCGTATCGTATCGTATCGTATCGTATAGTATCGTACGACGATGATAAATTTAATCAAAGCCAGTAAAACACCATCACGTGAGCCGCTACTTTTGTCCTCAATAATTTTAGCCTAGTTTTTTATCACTTGTTCATCCGAGCTTTACTGATTTAAGCCCGGTCCACACTAGCAACAATGTCGCAGCAACATTGTAGAAGCAACAGGCAACTTTGTTGCCTGTTGCCGCTTTGGTCTACAATGTCGAAGCAACGTTCGACTTTGTCGAAGCAACACTCGACTTTGTCCAAACGACGAAATTTCAACGCAAAACTCGTTCGACATTGTTGCCGTTTTTGGCGACAAAGTCGAACGTTGCTTCGACATTGTTGCTGGTGTGCATGGACCGGGCTTTAGGGTTTTACGTCCCACTCGATACAGAATGGGTTATTTCAGAGACGTCCAGTGCTGTGTGTATTACAGTAGTCAAGTCGATGCGCTGCGCTGTTGACAGGTGTTCAGTGCTGTCGTTCTGTGGTGCGAGCCGTTCATGATTCCGCTCTTCCTGATTGCCATCTTCCTCAAAACTATCTTCTTTCAGAGAGTCAAGCAAGACCTTCAGCACTCCGCCGACTCTGACGAGGTACAGACCAGCGAACGACGACGTAACGTGACTATTTGAGTTCATATATCTGTCAGGATTACTCAACCAGTGATTCTTCTAAAGATCGTGGCGCTATATAAGCCATTTACTTACTTACTTACGTACTGACTGACTGACTTACTTACTTAGTATCACAGAGGGGCCGACAACTCTTCTTGTCAAATCAGAATCTTGTTACGTCAAGTTCAGGTTGCCGGTGTATTGTATAATGACCGTTTATAACGAGAGTCGGCGAAAGTAATTCTGTCTGCAGCGGTGATGGGCAACTACTGAACAGTTGTTGGAGAAATTGCGTTAGTAAGGGTTCGAAACAGGTAAATTGACCCGGAAATCAGTCAAGGTAGCGATGATGTATAACCATATCTCTGTTTTGCACTGTGTTCGACATATTGCCACTTGTTTAACGTACCTACGTACCTAACCAACCTTAAACATTGTTCAGTTATAGTCAATGCATAATATTCTATTCCCAGCTTATTTGTCCTACATTTTTCGAGGATACATGATTTAGAACCGTTTATAATAGCTGAATTGACCGTCAAGGTTACTAAAGCTCGTTTAAAACGACAGTGTGATAGATCACTTATGATTCCTAAATAGTCTTCCACTGTATATATGAATTTGTCTTGTACTGTTTCCAAAACAATACCATTTTTATGAAACAAAGTGTCGCCCTAACGGAACATAATACGACTGGCCCGCCGTGCAGCCGTGGAGCTATAATTAGACTGGAGGCCGCATGACGTCATCACCTGGTCGCCGCCTGTAGGCCCGCCGTGCAGTGTTACAGACGACGACGACAGACGACGACAGACGCCCCTTACTAGTCTGCCCCCAAACTATGTGTAGGCGGGCCAGTAATAAGACTCATGTGACCACAAATGACCCCGAGCAGTCCTGGCGATCAAATGTCATAGTACAATTAGTGGCTGACGCATGAATTTTGATCGTAATAATGAACTTCATATGCAGTGTAAATAATAGAGGTTTCCAGTAGCTGATGTGGCCTTCAAAGTTCACTCAAGATCAATGACAACATCATTGTTCGACTGATCGCTCTAGCTCTGTGTATTTTCATACGTGCGTTTCATCGCCCCTACACTGTGTTTTCAACTGACAACAGTCTTACACTGATCACGTGCGAACGTTTTGAGAATGTCCCTTAAGTAAGTAAGTAAGTAAGTAAGTAAGTAAGTAAGTACGAATATTTGTACACGGCGCAAAAAAAGCAACAGTCACTATGAGCCGCAGCCCCAGACAAGCCAAAGTGTTCTCAAAAGTCTCTTAAGTGAGATGTCTCTGTAATGTAACAGGCAGAGAGTTCCAGAGACACGGTCCAGCGACGGAAAAACTCCTGTCTCCGAGACGCGTTCGTGTTGTTCTTGTGGCACACGTCAAGACATCAGCCGATCACAGTGCAGTGATCGGCGGCCGATGTCGGTCAAGAGCTGACAATCTTCAGCCACGTACCGTGGAAGCTGGCCGTGTAACGCCTTGTACGCAAGAACAGCTAGCTTGAAGTTAATGCGCTGTCGAACTGGTAACCAGTGCAGCTCCCTGAGAACTGGTGTGATATGCTCCCGTCTTTCAGGTGTGTCCGAGACCGAGAATTGCTTTAAATAAACAAGCGACCGGGCGACCCGGTTGTCTCGGCGAGGCCGCGCGACGCTCGTGTCATGTTGAACAGCGACTAGGTTGCCGTGAAAGCCACTAGCAGCTTCATTGTTCCGTTGTAGACGGCTGCTGACGCAGAAGACTTTGACGCTGAACTTGACGACAAAGACGCCAAGGTAGGCTAGGCCTACACGAATATATTGTTCTGTTCTTTAGCCGTCCTGGATCCGAGAGTTGGCCACACCATGAACGTACCTTCTTCGTTTACGTCAGTCCTCTGTCATTCTTATTGACTCTTCCACGGGGAGTCCTGTCCACGTATTGATGTTGTCCATCCATATATCGTAGGGACGAAACTCAGGCTCGCTTTTTAGCGAACGTGAACTCGCGTTCACGTTCGCTATATGCTATCGCCATTCCGTCGTCTCTCTGTCTGTAACGTTGGTGCGCCCTACTCAGCCGGTTGCAATTTTTGGACTAATGCCCGGACCGTTTCTTCTGAGCTACTCGGTTTTTGTTTTTAGTTTTCCCTTATTGTTTTGTTGTTTTTGTTTTGTTTTGTTTCTGTGCCGTGCGCTAGATCAAGCTGGCGATCTCGTCAGCTTTTGAGCGCACGTTAATCTACCGCATCGTATCGTATCGTATTGGTGCACTGTACCTTGATCGGTGGTCTTTGACGTTTAGTACAGCAAAAAGCAGCCTATGTGGGTGGCCTTCTCGCTCTAGACATCAATATGTCAGTGTATAAAGTTCAATCGACGTGGCGTTACTCATCACCGGACCGACTAGTGGTTAAATCGGTTTACACAGCTTGTAACTCGTTTCAGTTCAGGTGGCCAGGTGCAGTGCAGTACCGGTAGATGTCGCCACCAGGTGTGCTATGACGTATGCAATGCAGGTAGAGAAGAAAGGTGTCGTTGAGAAGCTGCAGACGATACAGGACACCTGTCTGCAGGTGCAACAGTCCATGGACGTCGTCGCTTCGATGATCGAACGAGTCGGGAAGTACGTAAGCCGTCGGTAAGGTGTCGCACTAACGGGACGTAACCGTACTGGCCCGCCGTGCGTGGTCGGCCGCATGACTGCCCACGCGCCCGGTCCGGCGGCGGCCGTCCGCCTACGCGTCCGGCGGCCGGCAGCGTTACAGACGACTACGATGGACGACGACAGACGACAGCGAGCAAAACAACACTGGCCCATTGGGCGGGTCAGTAACAAGGCTCAGCACTGGCAGACGAACCGCGCGACGCTTTGCGTCACGGCGAACGTGTTGTCAACAAAGGAGGACGCTCAATGTGATAAACTTGCTGTGGTCGAAGAAGTTGACAAAAATGCATATGCGGCGTTATGCGGCGCGCGGTAAAATGGATTTGGCATGGACGTGTCAACGGCCATTACAATATCGATCGGTTTGAACATAAAGATTTCGATAAACATCGTCTTGAATCCACTCGCATCCGGCGTCTACTGGCAGACGCTCGTGTATATGACTGAATCAAAAAGCTTCGCTGTCGCAGAAAGACCGCCCGATGCACGATCTCAGTTTAAATCTTGTCAGCTGCTGCACAGCTTTACGAAAAATCGCATTTGTAAAGGCTTGCGGCAGGTGAATGACCTTGAACGTCCTTGACTATCGTACGTCGTTGTTTTCGTGATTCTACGTTTAGACGTTATGGTACAATACCGATTTATGACGGACAGACGGACCGACACACGACGACAGCATATATCGCGCTAGCATAGCGTCGCGCGGTAAAAACTATTCTGCTAGCGTGTCGCGACACCTGTCGACTGGTTCTGTAACTGACTGTAAGCCGCGAGTGTAATGAAGAGAAGACTACTTTGTATATGATGGCAATTGAAAGTCGACGTCAGTCTGTACGTGTCTCGATGGAGTACATTATTCTTGCACTAATGGCGAGTTTATTACTGGCCCGCCACCCCTCCCCCCGTAGTTTCACTTCTTCCTCCCGGACTGCCTCCTGGACCGTATCTTCTGAGCTACTCGTTTTTGTTGTTATTTTTCCTAATTTTTCATTTCCGGGTCGTGCGCTAGATTAAGCTGGCCATCTCGTCAGCTTTTAAGCAAGCGCATGTTAATCTACCGTATCGTATCGTATCGTAGTGTAGGGGAACCAGATTAGTAACGGTCGTTGGTGTCTGTCGTCGTCTGCTGTCGTTCGTCGTCTGTAACGCTGCCGGCCGGCGGGCGTGCCGGCTGCAGGGCGCGTGGGCTGTCGGGCTGCCGAAACTGCACGGCGGGCCAGTACGGTTACGCCCCGTTAGGGCTACACCTTGTTTACACGATGGTGTAGGCCTATAGGCCTATCACGTCATATCACCGACGATGTTTGTGGTGCTGTCACTCATCACGGCAAAGCCATAACGAGAGTTCACCCGGTTTATTCGTTCAGCACCAGGTAAAGTAAGTAAGTAATTAAGTAAACATACATTTTTTAGAGTGGACTAAATAACGTTACTACAAGGTCAACGCTTCGGTGATGTGGTCGTGCGGTCGCAGGTGGCAGATGAGTCGTGTGAAGTTGAAGACGAACATGTTAAAAGACGGGACATTTTGTATGGCGCTTTTTCGTGAGAACTCACCCTCAAAGCGCTCAGAATGGCACGTGTTAACGACGGATCACACAGTTCTACAGTTATACCCACACGTTTATCCACGAATGAAATGAGCCATCCTGCCTTTATTCCCAGCCGCTGCGCATCACCGCACTTTGGCATAGTACTCATTTCACGTCCCACAGAGGGTAGGAGGCTGAGTTTGCTTGGGTGGCTGGTTACATACCGAGATGGTATGCTCGCTCGTAGACGGCCATTCCAGTACCAAGTGCGGCTGCCGGGGATCGAACTCACGACCATTGAGTCGCAAGTCCGACGCGCTAATCACTAGGCTACTGAACCAACTCTCACATCAAGCCAACTGATTTGGGTTGGGTCCACCTGCAGGTCGCTACCGTCACCGTCAGCCATCGCCATTTATTATGCCCGCGAAAGCGAGGGGATATGTTTTCGCCGGTGTAGGTTTGTCTGTGTGTCTGTCTGTCTGTGACCACGATAACTAAAAAAATTGTGGACGGATTTGCACCAAATTTTATGCGAAGGTTCCTAGGGGGGAAAGGGAAGACCAAGTTCGTGTTTCGTTACGATCGGTATAGGGATGTGGAAGTAACGGTCAACAAACTCTGTAAACCGGCGATTGTTTACAAAAATCGGCGATTGTTTACAAAATAGCTCCGTAGGGAAATTCGTAACTAACGGCCGCAAATAGTAAGCGTGGCAATTGTTGGCGACAAAAACGCTTTCGCGGGGATTTGTACGTCTCAGAGTACTTTCCATCTAGTTACTATATTGTTGTTGTCATAGTGTAGTGACGTGGAAGGTGCCGTGGTTGTCGTGGCTAGCGGTCATCGTGCTGACCGTGACGATGGTCATCGTCTACGTTGTCCCACTGCGCTACGTCATCCTCGTCTGGGGTCTCATCAAACTGACCGCTAAGTGGCGACATCCAGACGCTGTTCATCACGTCGGACTTGTCGACTTCCTCTCACGACTGCCGTCCAACAGACAACTGGTCTGTACCATCACTCACAAGCCACCCGTTAATTCAGCCAACTTTCATGAGTATTACTGAGTGATATTAATTAGGTCGACTCGTCTGAGTCGACCTAATAAAGTGGGTCTCGAATGTCTGTCTGTGTGTACGTCCGTCTGTACACAAGAAGTTTCTTCGATTTCAATGAAAAATTTGGCATGTAAGTAGAAGTCGATGAGTGATGCACGTCGGTATGCAGTAAGACCCGATCCAAGGTCAAGGTCACGAGCCCTTCAAAGTTGGAAATCCTTCCATTTTCAAATGCTATCTCCTCCGCCATTTACAATGGGAGCTGTCAATTGACCACGAATTCTTAAACTAGGGCGCAATATCTATTCGATCGGGCCAGATTTTTTATTTGTCCTAGATTTTGTATCACGTGACTTAAGCTTGACAGAAACGTCAGTTGCGAAGAATCGACCGTCAGTCCTCTACGGGGCGAATTTATTTTTATTCTGAAATATATTTTATTCATTTCTGTTTTTCGTTTACGTATAAATGTTCACTATGATATATTCTAAGAGACAATACGTGTACACAGGCTCAAGTTCTTTATTTCAGCTCGTACCGATGTGATGAGATTAACTGCGTGGTCAAACGCTGTTAAATCATTATTGTCGAATATTTTGACACATAAAATTGTCTGCTAGTGATTGACGAGTTCGAGGGCGACAACAAACTGAACTCAATTTGTCATCTCGTTTTCTATATAAAAATTATATACAGTTGCCGCGGCTGTCTGTGTGCGTGTGTCTGTGTTCCGGATTTTGAACAAAACGCGCGGACCGATTTCCATGATAAACTTTTCACGGTTCATAGGGGGTCATAGCTAGATGTGAACGGATAAATAACATCCGGAAAATTTCGACCCTTAATGAGTAAAAGTCGGAAAATGGTGCAAAATGCAGATTTCGAGAAAGTCCCCACCGGCGACGCACGCTGGCATGCGCAATGGCCTGCGGTCCGAGTTCGCGCGCTCGCCTGCGCGCTGGCCGGTGGTACGACAGCGGCACGGGCCAATCGCGCGCTGGCATGGGGGCGTGGCCCGTAGCCTTCGACGGGGGACCGTATCAAACGCTTTTGTGCTCCTGAGTCCAGTTTAGTGGTCCGACTTCTCGGCCGGCCTTTGGCCGGGTAAACGCTAGTTTTTAAACAAAAATATAGTGTCGTGACTTACCGAGCATAAATCTGGTTTGCTGACAGGCGGAGTATCGTGAGCCGACATGTCGAGGCTCCGTCAGAAAGAAAAAGCAATGACAACACGATGATGATGATTGATGATGATGATGATAATGATGACGATGGTGGAAAAAGATGTTAATGTGCCATCACTATGATCACTGTCTATAGCAGGGCTGTAGAATTGGGTACCGGTATTAAAAACGTCGTTTTTTGTTTTTAAAAACCTAAGAACCTAAAAAACAATTTAGGTTTTTAATTTTATTTATTTTATTTAAATTAATAAATTAAATTAAGTAATGCTGTCATTTTATCATCTGAATGCTGTAATCAATGAAAAGGAAAAGAGCATACCGTGTAGCGTGTGGGCTACACAATTATAGGAGTACTATGGGATGCAGATTTCAGATGCTTTTGGGTCACACTTTCGTGTTTGGCGACATCGGTCTTCTTAGAAAAAAAAGTAAAAACCTAAAAAAATTATAAACCTAGGTTTTTCCAGCCCTGGTTTATAGCCGCCGACACACTATGTACTTCTGATTCTCTTCCGCTATATGAAACTCGCAGAGCTAGGTTTATAGACAGACTATCGATCAACAAATACATTGAAACACTTGACTCAGAAACTCAGAATTCGATAGAACTATTTGTTCTCGGGATGGTGTGATATATTTACGTTACGTTAATGAATTTTTGTTAGCCCGCTGTTGGTAGCCTGCCATTTTAAAGATTTAGTTCGTTTCAATTACTCGGTTAGGTCTATACAATCATATCTCATTATTCACACTACTTATGATGCAGTTTCTGATGTTTAGGACACAGCACATGCACTGCAACGATGCGGCCTATTGCTACATATGCCTCACGTGACGTGTCTACTCTCCAGAGGCGGTTCTAGCTATTAGGCCGGGTAGGCCGTGGCCTACCCAAACTCGAGCCTGGCCTACCCTAACGAAATTCTGCCCCATGTACACCACTCTTGTTGGCCTACACAAAATTTGCTTGGCCCTTTGACTGGCCTACCCATATGAAAATTCCTAGAACCGCCCCTGCTACTCTCTCACGTGTTTGTGTTACTCGGATGTGCCCTGCAAAACGGTTGAACCGACCGATACGCCGTGTTGGAAGCGGATTCACGTGGGCCCAAGAAACCATATTTATAATAGAATGGGGGTTATCTAAACGTAAACGATAATGTCAACATCCAGTGGCGTCGCGCTACAGGCGCTCCCCCCCCCCCGGAATGAGGGGGCGTACCATATTTTTTCGAGTTTCATAACATTTAACTATTGTATTTTACATGAGCATGAACTTCATAGTCCTAACTGCATTTTGCCTTACCAAAAATGGCGCTCTGCGTCTGCGTTTCCTGTCAGCCTTACACAATTTTTGTTACTTACTAATTGCTTGTGGAAGCGTGGACTGCGAAAATGATTCGTGCGATGCTGACAATGATTTATAACTTGTTAGGACTTGGAAGGGTCGGGTCGACACCGGGCGCCCTAAATTCATTTCCAGCACGACGCCACTGTCAACATACGCGATGAATAATTTTGGTCTCGTTTTAAGGAAGGCCGAAGCAGAGACTCCCCACGCTGTTCAATGGGCTGGAAAACCCCCAAAACTCACGTGGGCCCAATTGAGGAACGACGTATTACATGCAGGTCGAGACCCCCAATGAGAAGGGGCATTTTGGGGGTTGTCCCGCCAAGTGAAAAGCTTAGGGAGTCCCTGCTTCGGCTTTTCTTAAAACCAGACAAAAATCATAGCGGATGTCGCCTCAATCTTTCATGTTCGACTCGGGATTTTGACAACAGAGTGTTACTTACTGACAGCTCTGTAACGGCAGGTACGTTTTTTGCGTTTCCGTATAGGCCAACTGAATAGTTCGCAGACTTGAGTAACGGTGCGCGTACCCTCTTAACAAAAACTGTGCTCATAGGCATAATTTTAGGGAGGACGAGGGGGTCCGGACCCCTCACTTTTTGGATTGGGAGGACGGACCCCCACTTTATAAGTACATCAAGTCAGAAATTTTTGCTTGTGGTCCCCATACTTTTCAGACCAAAGTTACACCAGTGACTGTGCTCAACGTCTTAATTTACACCTACTTCAGCTCAACGAAGATCGTCGTAAACAGAACGTGCAATTTTCGATGCTCCTAGTTCTGTTAAATGCAACTGAACCACGTGACTACCAGCCGTCATGACAGTAGCCTACCATTGTATTACTTACTTATTGTGTAATGTTAGCCAATTAATACGAATGCGACAAACATTGTAAACGTTCATCAGGTTGGATTAACTATGATAATTGCGTTCACGTTACACAACCAGATGCAAACTTACGACGTTTCGTTCGTCAATGGCGAACTTCATCAGGCATACGGTCACGTGACGTTGATGACGAACACGTGATCAAAATACATGTCTGTGTTTCCTGCCGATGTTCAGTTTGAATCAACACGAGTTAGACGCTAGCGTTTGAGCAAACATCGTTAAAATTAATACTCGACATATTAGCATAGCACGTAATGCATGTAGAAAAGACACGGAACTTGCTGAAATCGTAACGCAATAGTTGTTCTACCGACCAAAAGTGGCGGCGAAGTCGAGGGGTCAGGGAGTCAGCTAACCCCCAATGTCAGAGATGGGGGAAGTCAAGGCTGTATCTCTGACCCCCAAATGTTTGGGTGAATATGTTGTTGATGTTTCTGTCCAGCGTTGAGGAGCACATTTTCTCACCTAAAACG
>Ga0209780_1005027_pt1 | contig 10354 bp, 4 predicted proteins | sample WorMetexBAHAMAS2_FD_187384 | JGI IMG/M metagenome (GOLD analysis project Ga0209780, IMG submission 187384) | Marine gutless worms symbiont microbial communities from Max Planck institute for Marine Microbiology, Germany - Inanidrilus exumae... | ecosystem: Host-associated > Annelida > Digestive... | reverse complement strand
GGCCTTTATTACGGGGCATCGGGCGATGCGGCGCGGGTCAGCTTGATAGCTGTAATAGTGTCATCAGTCAGCTGACTGAGTTACGTCGGATTTCACGGTCGGTCAACTCACTGAACCCTGTATAGTAATGGTAGACGCTCTGCTCCATCCCGACGACAAGATGGCCGCAACAGAACAGCCTGGTTTTTGTCGACACTCGACATTTACTTGGTCGGCGTTCTGTCACGTACACGTCATCGTTTACTATCATTCGCAGCGAGATCTCTATGCGCTGTCCTCCGCAGCACTGTCTATGCATATCGTCATCTTCATGGATGCGGACTGCTCGTCAGCTCATCTCATCCGCATCTTCACGTTTAAGTAAGTAAGCATAAAACGTTTGACTTACTGTGGTTGCAACAGATTTACGTGCGCGATTCCTTTTGAACATATATATTCTATGTACGATATTGCATGATAAGAGGCAATCGTAGTCATCAAACTTCGCACCCAGTGACGCCGTCTGGCGAACTCGACGAAACACAACGGCGTGTTTGATTCTGCTCCATTGTCGTGATTATGTGAAAACATGACGTCATCCACATAACCGGAAGTACACAAAACAACGTTAGCATTGTGCTTATTGGATGACCGAGCTACGGTTACAGTTAACATGTACAGAAAATTTTGTGGCTAAACGCAAACAATGCCACTTGGACTCTAGTTTTGACGGTCCCATATTTTCCTTGTTTGCATTTTCACATTTTAGACGCCCTCAACTGAGCGATGTCATACGGTCTATTATACGATGCCCATACTAACCTACGTAATAACAGAAATTAACCAAGGCCACCGAACGCTTGAGCTGACCTGCCATTAGCTGTTTAGTTTTGCCTTTCTGTGAGTCATCGGTGACAGTCCTCCACGTACAGACATAATATAGCTATTGTCAAGTCTACATCGGAAGGCGACTAGCGGATGACACTCACTCGATGCGTGTCGTCATTTCTGACTTTTTCCTGTTCGACTCTACGCGTGACGACTGTTCAACGGCGTTCTGATGCGAAGTTGGTTGCTTTCGCACTAAGCTCTCCTATCGAGTCCGGCCTTCCGACTCTAGTATCGGAATCGACAGGGCTTACAGGTTTTGACCGGCGCGGAATTGCCTGTCAGCGAAAAATGGTGTCCGGACGATATTGGTCGTCGGTCTTCGGACGAGCGATCGTTGGACGCTAGACGCGGCTTCCTGCCCATCACGACGTCGCCGCACATTAGGCTCCGCGTGCAAACTGCAAATCTTCCGTCCGCCATATAACCGATCTTTGCCTTCTCTCATCTCTTAAATCACTGCTGCGTTTAAAATGCTAAATTTGAACCCTTTATTGCTTGATACTGTTTATCAGTACATCTGTTGAAATTTAATTTAAACAGCACAGCACAGCACGCTATCGATGTCTGTTGTAATAATAACAGTAATAGCAACAACAACAATAACAAGCGTCCAAAGCAGTTTTACAAGAGGCCGCATCGCCGTCTTGTCACCCCTCGCGGGGCGAATGGATTCGTCCCATCTTGACCCTCACCTAATACATGGTTCCTTGGGTCCACATGAGTCAGCCCCCAAGACGGCACCTCGATCGGTTCAGCCGTTTTTGCACAACTCGCCCATGTGTCCAACACACAGGCCATGTGGTCGATTCCGCCATCGTATAATAGACCGTGCGCCATGTGTAGCAATAAGCCGCATCTCATGCACTGCGTGCAGACGATGCGGCCTAATAATAATAGTAATAGTAATAATAATTTTAATAATAAATTGAATCAAATAAGTAAGTCCCCCTAGGCCCCATCTCCACTTAGATTATGACGAGTAAATAAGTACGTAACTTAATTAATTTTGGGGCAGTTTAAATTTCAGTTAGCATGCCACCAACAAAGTTGCTCACTGCCGCTGTGTGGTGCCGTATAAATCGACTAAACACAAACAGTCATCAGTTGTTTACCAGGAGCACAATAATCAATTCTGAAACGCATAAAATCGATTGCTAGGCCTATTTAATCACAGGTTTCTCATTTTTCATTTCTCATACCGCATACAATTCTTTCGGTTTCTAAGATTTATGTGGCAAACAGCGATAAACAAGTATGTCGGGTTTTCTTACTGTCGGGCCGAAATGTACGCTGGCCGCGTAGCATGCTGTCGCTTGTTAAGTCAGGGTGAGTACGCCGACGGGACATACAGACAGACGGACGGACGCCAGACCGTTACATTATGCTTTCCGCTAGAGGCTGCCAGCGTAATAAAATATGATTGAACGTCATCGCTGTCGTAGCTATCTCGGTTGAAGGCTACGCACGGCAGTTCGTCCTCGTTGCTGAGTGCAGCGACTCTGACATTAACTTTGATATAATCTTGGAACGTCAGTGGCGAACAGCAACGCTTGGAGCGGTCCAGATTCAGCAGTCAGACATAGGCGCAACCTTGTATTGTGATTGTCACCACCACTTTTGGAGATAAGTTTTGGGAAATCATCACACCGTGTGAGATGTACTGTTCACCTGTTTTGCAACACTGAAGACTTTCTCTGAATAGAATAAAAGAAAACAGTTTTAAAGTCATTAACGCTATTCACACACTTTTTGTCTTGTATTTTTCGGTTGGACCCTTTTTCTTTGGTGTCGCTTGGGTCTCGGGGTTTGGTGCCCCTGGAGGACGGATGCCCCGGGCTTATTGGAGCTACGCCAGTGTTGGCGAGCAGTCTACGATAACTGCGCCGACGCCATCAAGATAAGCATTCTATTTGCCGTGCGCGAAGCGTCGCGCATCCGTTCTCTTCTTATTACGCTCTTGTTCGCTGATGTTGTCGCTACCATTTATCACAATGGCGGGCGGCCGTCGCGTGCACCTTCGCTGGGCGCCCTCATCGCCCTCGCCACAGTCACGACGCTCCACTGCTGTGCGTCATCTTGGTAACTACTCTTGATCCCTAGACTGAGACGATTTGGCACGCATCGAGGTAAAGGACGCTAATTACGGAAGACGAGCGTAGCAGACATATCACTACAGTACTCTAGTTCGTCCCAAGGTCCAAGGACGTAAGGTGGTTTCTTTACTTTTCTGTGTTGTTGGCTTGATAGTAAACATTTGTGCCTGTTGCTGTACCATCAGCCTCACTTTTTAGGCCGCATCGCAGCGTTAGCTAGCGATAGCGGCCTATTGCTACACAGAGTAGCGTCATCGGTGTGTGTGTCTGTCTGTATGTGTGTCTGTTGGTCACGTTTGTGAGCTCTACAAAAACGGCTGAATCGATCGAGATGCCGTTTGCGGGACTGACTCTTGTGAGCGACATGAACCAGGTATTAGACGGGATCAAGGTCGGACAAATCCATTCGCCGCCGTGAGGGGTGACAATACGGCGATGCGGCCTTTCATCAAAATTCTTTAACAACTTGTTTCTATCGGCATCCATTGCCATGCTCGCGTTGCTGTTTCGTTTTCTTTAATTTTTTTCAGCATGTAGACATCTTCGTACCTGATTATTGTCATGTATCTTACCTTTTTATTAGCCAGATTGCAGCGTTGCATAGATTTGATTTTCTCTCCTTGCCATTCACGCGCTGCCCTCGCGACAGCATTAATAACCTTTCTACTCATCGCCGTCTTTAACGTTACGTAACGAATCGTCCCATTTCGAGTCCCACGTTGAGTACCATTCCTTGCCACAACTGCCGGAGGAGCAACTTACGACGGAGAACTCGTGTCTGGAAGAGCTGCCGGTAGCAGCTCGATCATATGGACGACGGTGGTCAATTCGGCTGGACGCTCGGCTGCCCACCGGTCCGTCGACCATATCAACGTTGTCATCACTGCTCGTGACGTAAAGTACCTCTTCTGTCGGCCCTAGTCTTATACTTGGTCTCTGCAACCAGGCAGCGCCGCCGTCAATGCACGCTGATTTTGCTAGCCATCACCGTCGTTGACGCAGCATTTTATCCTCACGTCTCACTTATCCAAATGTAACATTTCTTTCCATTGTAATTTGCATATCTGTTTTTACCGACCGCTTTAGTAGTTCATGTATAGAGCAGTAGATGCGGTGTGTGTGTGTTTATATCTGAGTGTCCGGAAAAATACTTTCGAACTAAGTGATTTTTGACCTAATTATTTAGCGTACCTCGTGCAGTCCCTCTGCAACAGCTGAATGTCGTATTACTTATACATATACAGAAAAATTAGCATTTAAATCATATTTATTTAAAATCGGAAAATAGCGCTAGGCATCAATAGATAATCGGTGTATGATGAATAAAGCAGTGCTAATGGTTGCAATGTTTTCAGGTCTGAAAACTCTCGGCGGGCCGTCTTGTGCATTGCCGGTCAGATGGCACGGCGCTTGGTATGAGAGTGATGTGGGACGTGTTACGATAACGACCACTGACATCAGTACCAAGGGCACGTGTGTAGATGCAGACCACAACTTTTACCTGCTCGAGAACCGGTTAGTGTCGATATCATTCTGAGCAGTAGGCCCTATATGGTTCTGTAGTCTTATATAACTTTGTTGATAGTTATTCCATGTGGAAACTTGATTTAGTCCTACCGTTTAAGAATATAGCCTATGTACTGGATTACTATCAGACTTGCGTGGTGGCTCAGCGGTAGGGCATTGGACTTGCGATTTACAGGTCGCGGGTTCAATTCCCAGCCGGTCCGCTTTCACGTAACGTAGGTCAACTCAGCTTTGCATCCCTCCGGGGTCGCTAAATCGAGTACCTGCTTTGGCTGGGGGTAAAGGCGGGATTTTCACCACTGCCGGGTGGCAGGTAACGCTGTGTGATCCCATATGGCATGTGAGTTTCCCGTAGCGGTGAAGAGCTAAGTTGATGTTAAACTGCTATACACTGTTTTCTTTACTTTTACTTTATAGAAATGGCGCGAGTTTTCAACAGATAAACTGACTCAGTGGCATATTTATAATTATAGACAGACGGCGCACCTAAGAACGAATCTACTGGAGATGGGAATACATTCACCCACCAGCAAGTAGCCTTCTTACGTATTAGCTTAATGTATCTCCCTCTTGCTTCATTTTAAACAAATTTTATCCGGAGCATGCCCCTGTCCCTAGTGGTGTTCTTGCCTTCGGCAGTTGCATATTTATAAGTCGGAACCATGAGCATCCCAAAAAAACAAATCTTGGATTCATTCCCGGGGATTTGACACCAAAATGGAGAGCAGTATCAACGTGATCCCAAAAGGCACTTTCTTGCGCGGAAACACGTCACACGACGTATAGATGGACAAAATCGGTTCAGCTTGGCTTGATCCCAAGCATAAAGTAAAAAAAAACTGGAAATATATGACAAGTCACCCATGTTGTCGCAGCGCCACATGGGTTTGCATGTGTGGTCATATCCGCAACGTAGTTAAATATTCAAGTTTTATCAAAATCCGTTCAGGGATTTCGGAGCCACAGGTATGAAAATGTGACCATTCCCATTACTTTAGTTTATCCCTCATAAAATTAAAATTTAGATGTCATAATTTAATCAAGTCAGTCCACTGAGTTTGTCTTTTGGTTTCAAATGTGTCAATTTTCAATTTTTCCGTTAATATTTTTCGCCTACTCTTCAAACGGGAATGGGCGGCGCAAAGCGCCCCCTAAATACGCAAGTGATGTGAACAGAAATGGCGGCGTGCGATGAGAATGATTTCTACTTTGTCCATTCCAACCGCGCATTGTATGAATGACTGACCGCGAAATGATGTCGACTGCGCACTGTGTCACTTCGTGCATCCGCGACACTCCAAATGTATTGGACTCGGCTTGTCTGCGAGGCCTCGCTCTTCCGGGCCGTTTTTGCGATATCCCTATAAACACATCAAGCCGGCGAACGTCGCCCGAGCACTGCCATAACGACGTCGTCGGTCGCCGCGGAGCCGGGCCGTCGTCCGTCGCCATCATAAGTATCCCGCCTTTGCCATCGCCGCCACCCGGAGCCGCGCGTTGCTGATGGTGAACGCTTGATCGGCGCCGCGACCGACACTGGCGCCTACGCCAAGATAACTGATGAATTACTGGCTGCTGCTGCTGGTGTTGATGCTGTTACTGTAGCTGGCGATGACGCATCAGCGAAATTGTGCTGGCGTCAGTTTATACGTGTACATAGCGACACTTCCGCTATTCGGCGCCACATGCCATTAGTCGACGCGCAGATGAAAACGCAACAAGATTCGATTGTTTCTTTAGTTTAAGTTTCTCTTTTCGCGTTAGCGTCAGCAGCTTTAAACATGATGAAACAAAATCACAACACAGGATTTGCTTTGTTGTAGCGCACAATTTATGTGCAAATGTGTCTTTCTTAGAATTGCTTTTAACTTATTTAAGCAACAGTTCTTAACTATTAATTTACCAGATGCTATAACGCTGGGCGGAGCTTACGACCGAGACGCAGCATCTCCATACTCCACGGATCACGTGATATGTTGCAGTGGGTGGTAGGCTTTCAGCAGCGGCGGCGTATGCTATTCTCGTGGAAGGCAGATCGCAGCATCCAACAAGCTAACACCGAAAACTAAGTGGCGGAAGGGAAGTTGAGCGCATCAACGCTATGCTTTGAAGCAGGCGGTCTAGTTCCATATAAGACAGCAATGCCTAACGAGAGGCCACTATCACTGCATAAATGTACTGTTTCGACACTGTTGACTGCCGTTGTATAAGCTGTGTTTTTTTATTTGGCAGAGACAGCGGGTGTTATCAGTGTCTGGTTATTGAACAGCGTCATGACAATATTCTGCAATACAAACAAAGTGAGTGACAACTTGTCGCACGTTCTCGTTATTTTTAGCCCGCCTGGCATCGCGATGTCGTCGGCGGGCTTATGTTTTACCGATGTTACTTTCTTTTTAATGTCGCTCGGACGGATCGCAACGCGGATTGCTGAGTTAATGCCGTCGATGAAAAAATTACTACGGCTACAAATTTGGTGAATTTTGGTCCAATAACCCCTGAGATCTTGCGATGCATTTGCATGGGTGGTGACTTCACGTGGGCTAAGTCTATGTTAAACCACTGTCTGGGGTGGTATAAGTGAGTGTTAACAAACTTAGACCACGACAGGAAGTGGTTTAACACACTTACTTCACCGTCGCACTAGACATAGGCGGTACGAGTGCGACGGTAGAATAAAATACGTTGTGCGCTGATTTTTAAACTCCATTCGTTAGGTGGCAGTATCATAGCCAGTCTGTAGATAAGTAAGAAATGCACAGTTGTGTTTGCGCATGCCGGGCGGGCTACACGTTCGTCTTTGGCCCGCTTTCTAGTTCTGTTTTGTTTTGCACTTCCTTTGTGTCTAAATCACGGCTAGTATGGTAGTACGGTAGGTCACTTCCAAAGTAATGAGAATGACCAAATTTCGACCCCTTGTGGCTCCAAAAAATTTGGAATGGATTTTTTTCACGTGAACACCAGTAATTATAGTGACTGCACGGTTCTACCCCACCGTACATATTACCGACAGAACATCAATCCCGTGCGCCATCTAGGGTTTTTCTCTGTAAATTTCTCATTAGTTTGTCCCCGGTAAATGTTCGAAGTATTGCGATCAGCGGTGTCTGTATGTCTCCTTGTTTGTGTGTTTGACTGTACGACTGCTCGCATGTCTCGAAAACCACATGTCCAAATTTCACCGAATTTTTTACGCATGTTACCCGTGGCCGACGCTCTATCCTCGTCTGACGTCAGTGCAACAACGTTATGTATTTCCATTTCCTGTTTTGTGGATGACGTCATCTTTTCACATAAGCATGCGACCGCCCAAAGCGGATCACCACTAGCGGTCTAGGGGCTATGATCTTTCGGTAAAATTTTAAAAATTTAATTTAAAATGGGACAAGAAGGGATGAATTCTCGTCCGTTTCTGGATATGTCCTTGCACTACGTTTGGTTGTTATTCAACAGCGACAAGGTGGTTTATCTCTACGCGCGGTGATGTCTGCCTTTGACAATGGCCTTGACCTTGGCCTTGACCTTGGCGAAGTCCCACTGACGCCACTTCAGCGCCTATGATAATAAGTGATCAATACCGACGAGCCCAACTGTGTCCGACGTCGACAGCCGTCATCGTCGTGTCACGCCTTTGACGCATCGGTCCCGTCATTGTCTGGGAAAAAATGTCTGGACATCGTCAGCAGTTGCCTGGGCCGGTCGGCTAAAGATGACAGATGCCTGCTTACGCGTACGCGAGATTACTGGACGGAATAAATCATCGGAATTCGCGCCGTCGGCCGGTTTCATCCGTGCCAAGCGTCGTCATCGTCATCGTCATCGTCGTACGGTCTAACTAAGCGATGACAAGTGCCCTTGCCGCTGGCAGGCTGCGTGTATCGTTCGTTAGCGCCACGTAGTTCGGCATCACTGTCACCGTATCGCAGACCTCCCACGTCGTCTACTCTGCCCACTCGACGCAACGAAGCGTAACTGCTGTTCTGCATGCGAACCCAATTCTAAAGCGTGTCGGTAATTCGGTATGCAACTCTGCAAGACGAAATTTTAGGGTCGTTTTGTGCCGCATTTTAGAGTTGGTTGGTAAACTTAGGGGCAACAAGGCTAATCACCGGCACGTTGAGAGTGTAAGACAGGGTCGGCCACGTTTACAGCACTGACATGGCATCGGACAAAACATCTATCTTTCAGGAATCCGGATAATACCGGATGAAGAATGGATGAGACCAGTGGACGATTGTCCGTGATTGGAACCAGTGCAGTGCTTCTTACAGTTTAGTTCGGTGCTTTGACACCGTTGAATGGGTGACAGGAAGTGTATCTAAAACTGTGCCACGAATCCTGAACGGTTTTATTAGCGAACGTGTAACTTAAGTTCACGTTCGCTATATGCTATCGCCGTTCCGTCTGTCAGTCTGTCGTCTGTCGTCTGTCTGTCTGTAACGTTGGTGCACCCTACTCAGCCGGTTGGAATTTTCGGCAATTTTTTCACAACACGATAGCCCAGGGACTCTAGTTTTCTGATGTCAAAATTCGTTGGTGGGGGACGTTCCTTTCCCCCTAAAATTTGCGTTCAAAGTGACCCACTCCCTTTCAAACAGCGCAATTTCGACCAATATCGGCTCATACCGCTTCAACCGTGATAGCTAGCGAAAAAAGTTCAATTAGCACTTATAGGAAGTCGACCACGCGCTTTCCAACGAGCCATAGATGAAACGTGTACGTTACCCCTAAGTCCCCCAAAGGGTGGCAAAAAACACCATATCGCTGTTTGTGCCAGTAAAATTCAACTTCTCTCGAAAAAAGTCTGCTACAAAGTTTCTTTGTGTGAAAACTTCCAGCGGCAAAGTTGTAGCTACATCATTCCCCTATCCAACGGTCTGTAGATCGATTGCGGGCGACGTCCCCATCTACCTGAAATTGGCGTTCAAAGTGACGCACCCCTTCAGAAAATGCCGATTTCGAAAGTTTCGTTTGACAGTGCTTCATCCGTAATAGCTGGCACGGATACTTTCTGCGACAGATATTTAGCCCAACGAATCTAGTTTTTAGCAATATATCACTTATGCCGATATTCGAAGGGAATCACCCCCAGCGAGGGCGTAAAAATGACGAACTTGCCATTGCGAGGTTGTATTCCTGTTGCTTCCTCACTGTGTATGGGGCGTGGCTTTAGCGTGGCTAAATCCACGCCCCTGTCTGCAGTTGCCACAGTCCATTGGGCCAGCACTCGCCTAAAAAGTGTAGCCACCGAATAGGGGGACCAACCAATATGGCCGCCACTAAACGTATAAATAGCTATGATGCAGGCTACTAATATGGGCGAAGGTCTTTCGTTCTAAACTCTGGCTAGTTTACGCAACTGAAGACGATGCTGTTTTGGATGGAAAATAAAATGTTAAATCGATTAAAGTTATGCGAACTTATGCCCGTTTGTTGACGATGTTGTTGCTATGCGATGTAAACAAACCAGTTGCTATAATATTATGCGATAATGCGAATATACAAATGCATATTACGTAAACACAATTCACGATCTGTGATTGTTTTTAGACAACCAAAACAAATCACATAACGCTTTGTTGATTGTTGTTAAAAATAGATAAGATCTGCGGCCATATTTGTTGGTAGCGATTTTGTTGGCGATCGATGGCAACAATTTCGTCTGCAGTTACGATTAAACGTCGTGAATCTAGAATATTTAACTATGTGGCAATTGCGGTTGCCAACATAGAAATCTACTTCCTATTGCGAGGTTGCATTCCAGTACCAAAATCGGTGCATTCCAGTTGCTTCCTGACAGCGTGGCGTGCGAACACAGTCTATTTATAGACTGTGGTTGTGCAGTTAGACGGTTCGGCCCGAAT
>Ga0209780_1005026_pt1 | contig 10354 bp, 8 predicted proteins | sample WorMetexBAHAMAS2_FD_187384 | JGI IMG/M metagenome (GOLD analysis project Ga0209780, IMG submission 187384) | Marine gutless worms symbiont microbial communities from Max Planck institute for Marine Microbiology, Germany - Inanidrilus exumae... | ecosystem: Host-associated > Annelida > Digestive... | reverse complement strand
GCAATAGCCTTCTCTGTCGTATGCCGCGGGGTCGCTGAAAATGGAGGACCAGAAAATGCAGGACCTGAAAATGAAGTCATTTTCAAGTGTTTCATCTTTTTGGTTCCCCATTTTCAGGTCCTGCATTTTCAGGTCCTGCATTTTTAGTCGACCCGTATGCCGCATACTAAACCAATAAACATAGACGTGACAGACCCCCATATTACACAAGTAACTCCAATGGCAAACCAGTGTTCAAATAACAGCAACAGATTTGCAGGAATTTTTCTCTCCATTAGTTTAATAAAAAGCCACGGTGGTTTATTTTGTCAAAGGCTTTGGATAGGTCTACTGCAGTTATGTTCACCGTGGTACCAAACGACACGTAATAATCTACTACAGATCGCAATACATATATTCCATTGACACAGCCAAGATTCTTTTAAAATCCTAAATCCAAACTTATTACTGATTATCACTACTTTCAGAGAACGCACCATAGCAATCAAGTATACAATGTTCAAAATTTTTTATATAACTAGGCTAATTGATACACCGCGAAAATCGTCAGCAGTGAAGGTAGGACATTGGGCCCCGGACAAAAGCCCCCTGATGGTGACGTAGCAAAAGGGATCATTCAATCTTCAATAACGACACGAAATGCGATGCGGCCTTTCTTCAAAATTTTTTGACCTCTTGTTTATAGTTTTAAATACTCACTTTGCAATCATTTAATAATAATTTGCATCTTTCTAAACAATTCGCGATTTGCTGTTTCGAGCGTCCTAATGCCATATATACGTGCATTTTGATTGGATGCTTTTACTGTGGACATTAACATTTTATGCTATACCTTTTATGCTATCTAGATAACTACTTTTAGATCGCAACATTTTGCTTGACGTGACCGGCTGCGGGAAAAGAACGAAAACTGTTGCAAATTAATTTCGTCTCGCTACCGGCCGCGGACATGCACACAGTAGGAACAATGTGGTCGATCGTTGGTGGAGGAAGAATAACACTTAACGTGACACCGTGACAACATTAAAGTCGTCTATTACCTGTTGCTACAGTGTCGCAGGCGGCGCGACACGCGGCCTCTGAAGCAGCGCCTCCATATCACTTCCGCCGCGCACGCACATCGCACACCACTCATTTCCGACTCGATCACGTGACCATTGTCACGCATCAGTGACATCAAAGAGCCATCGATGCACAGTTCTGTCGATGATTTTGATTGTACTGCTGATTGTCGGACAATGCACTGTCAGCTTTATTGGAAATTATCGCGTCGCGCAGTACCTCTGCAATAGCTGAGCTTCTTGTTAGCAGCGCGACGTTGTGCTAGTGACGTATATGCTACGGTTCGTTCGTCCGTCCGTCTGTCTGTCCCAAGTCCGTGTTCTGTCAAAACGGCTGAAGCGATGAAGCCGGTTTTTGGCGTAAAAACTAGAAGCTGTCCTCAGCATATCTACAGTGTGTTGGAAGGAATTCAGGTATCTCCAAAAATATGGATATATTTCCCTATAGATCTTTATTCGGATTATTATTTTGTAACAAATCGGATTATTATTATTATTATTATTATTATTCCGTATTCTGAATTTAACAGACTTTTTTTACCCGCACGACGCTATGCTACCGGCCCGCGGTATTTGCTGTGAAGGCGTGTCCATCTGTCTGTCCACACGACAGATACGGCACTGCATGCTCACAAGCCATGCAGTACGACGCCTATAAAGTATACAGCATCGTTCAATGTGCAGTTACAAAATAAAAAGCTCAACAATCGCAAAAAGATAGCGCCTGCACTACCGCCCTTCAAGGTCACTCAAGACCATCCTTCTTGGTACCAAGCAAACATCCACCGTAACTTCATATTAGTTGTCAGTTGTTACATAAGTCATATTTTGCATCTTTACTGAGCTATAGCCAAAAATTTGCTGGGAAACACATTTTCAAGCCAGCCCACTTACGTTTTTTTGCATCCGAAACAAAATCAGCTGATCTATGTAATGTGACTTGTTCTTATATTTGTAGTAAATTCAGAGAGGGTAAATAGCCTATTTTAGATGCATTCACCTTCTTCAGGTGTTGCGTGCGTCGAAGTTGTCTGGCTGTCCTATACGTGAACTGTCCATTCGTCTATTGTCACGCTATCGACAGCGATCGAAGATAAAAGAATCGCGAGGCTTGATGTAGTTCGCACCAGCATCCGTTCCACTTGACTGCGTTGAGTTGCCCCGCCTCCATGACCGCCGCCGCTGCAGTTGCTGCTGCTGACAGGGCGGTCATTCTGTCGCATTCTATTCTCGAGCAATATCAAGTTTCACACGACAGAGTCCCATCAATGGCGGTGTCTTTGACGAACAGCTACCGAGACTGTCACCAGCAACTTACCGTGACGATAAAAACGTCGATCTTATGTTACAGTTACGATATTGTCTGTGCATCGAGCCTCGTCGTAGCGGCCCAGAAACTACAAAGACCCGTTAACGATCTGATTAACGCAGCATCACCAACAATGTTATGTGAACCATTCAGCTCGTCCGTTTGGTACTCAACAGTGGATCGATTTTTCATCTGTTTGATCATTGTTAATTGTAGCGTGTCGTGAAGTTTTGTCCGCAGTACAATAATGTCCATTGTATTGCGCACTGTGCTACTACAAAACAGACGACGTAATTTACTGTTTGGTACTATATTATTAGTATAAATTAATATGTGACAAAAGTTGTGTCAATTGAAGTCAAATTGCCCGAATATCAGTCGGATTCCGCAGCTTAAACGTGTCTGACAAATATGCAAACATATCAAGAATGTTGTACGCGAAAGTAACATTTAACAAGTGCACACTTGAAAAACGTGTCGCCCTAACGAGACGTAACACTACTGGTCCGCCATGCAGTGTTACAGTGGAGCTATGAGTTGACTGGAGGCGGCGTGACGTCATCGCCTGGCCTGCGCGGGTGAAGCTGGTTAAGCCGCCTGCAGGCCCACCGTGGAGTGTTACAAACGACGACAGACGACGACGGACGACAGAGTGCAAAACAATACTGCCCCTATACACTATGTGTAGGCGGGCCAGTAAAAACATTAACACCAGAAAAATTGTAATTGCATTTTTATTTTAGTGTAAACGAGGAGTTAACGACTGTTTGGTGCTTACTTAAAACTGCGTCTAGTCAAAGCGATGTGATCGATGATTTGTACTGTTTTCGTTTAGGTACGGATGCCGGAAGTGATACCGTGCTCAGAACGATTTTCGATGCAGCTACATCACGTGAGTAACAACTGCAATTTGTCACAACACACACACACACAACTTCATTTCACCACAAATGTGGTAGCAGAGAAAACATACATAATTAAACAAATAAATTAAATAAATAACAGTAAATGTACACTGTACCTCAAAGTAACGTCCCGCCTTTGGCTTGCTATGACATCGACATACACCAACCGATTTTGATTATTTTGGGCAGAAATATTACCAAGTAAGCAGGAGAATTTTAAAACTTTTCCAGCACGCTAATTGCCAAGATGCATTTTACGTCATACACTCGCGTTTGTGAGTGCAACCAGACCATCATCCGTATATATGAGGTTTCTTGTTTACTGCTATTCGAATACAAGTAGAATCGAATCGTATCTATTGGTAAACAGTGAAAAATGATGTCTATATTTGCTGCATTTCATTTTCAGCGATGCTTACCTTTTGTTAGTTATTACTATATCATCAGTTAATGAAACAATCAGCATCCGTTAATTACAATATTCATCGCAATCTCTTACTTTGTTCGCATAGTAATGAATTTTACTTCTGAATTATTCACGATACGTATTTGCCTTAAGCCCCGTCCACACCAGCAACAATGTCGAAGCAGCATTCGACTTTGTCGAAAGGACGAAAATTTACGATAAACTCGTTTGATATTGTTGACGTTTTTGGCAACAAAGTCGAATGTTGCTTCGACATTGTTGCTGGTGTGGACGCGGCCTAAGTTGAAAAATAGCGACATGCCGTCCTACGTTATTACCGAAGTTCCTCATCGTCGCTAATATTTAAAACTATCACACTTTCAAAGATAACGTACAAAAATAACAGCAACAATAACTTCAACCAGCTTTTCTATCGATGCCAGTGGCACTAACGATGTATTCCAAGAGTTCACAACTTCACAGTGTTGTTGGCAGACCTATCTGCATGCATAGAAGTCTAAAACGACTTCTTATGAACTTGACTTTGAACGTTTGAGTTGAGTCGCTGTTCCGTGATCGCGAAGCGCGTTGGTACAAGTGGAGTTGGTGATCTGACTCCGTGCATTGTAATGGAAGTGAAATTGATACAATGAACGCTATAGCGGCGCGGCACTTTTGTATCCGTACATTTCTGCGGCAGTAAGTAAGTAAGTAAGTAGCCTTTTATTTTAATATGACATTCGCACACTCTTACAGCAAAGAATAGGAATAAAATACAAGTGAAATGTAAAACACAAAGCTTAAATTAAACATGCGCAATATAAACTGATATAGCAAGCTAAAACAAAAACTAACTAAGAATTAAGCTGACACAGCGTAACGTGACTACTGGAAGGTTATACATATTTAAACAAGGTGTCGCCCTAACGGGACGTAACACTACTGGCCCGCCGTGCAGCCGTGGATCTATAATTAGACTGGAGGCGACATGACGTCACCGCCTGGCCTGCGCGGGTAAAGCCATCTGCAGGCCCGCCGTGGAGTGTTACAGACGACGACGGACGACAGACGACGACAGACGCCAGCGACAGTTACTAGTCTGGCCCCTACACTATGTGTAGGCGGGCCAGTAATAAACAACGATTGATAATAGCAATTTTTAAACTGCGAATATTGAACAGTGAGAATCAGATATGTATGTTGCCTCTTACGAAGCTGGTAAGAACAGTAAGTAGGTGGGAGAAAATGGTGCAGACTGTGCCCTGGCTGAGTGTCAAGAATCACCATGGCACCGATCGGATCAGCGAATTGCGCATGCGCAGAGCGCGTCGAGCTGTCGCGTCCTGTTGACGACCGCGTAATTAAATTGTCGACGTTTGCATGCTAACGTTGTTAACGGTGCCGCCGCCGGCGGCGTTCGATCTTGGCGAGCATGCACCGCCCGTCCACCGACATGTTAATCTGGTTGTCGGCGATTGCCACTGCCCACAACTCAGCACGTGCCGGCCAGCGGGCCCTCGATGCCGCTTTGATGACTGCCTCTGTCGCCTGCTAATACTCACTTAACGCAACTTAAATGATAGTTGGGTGATTCTCCGATACATGCAAATTTTGTGACCCCTTTGCGCTGTTTAGTTATAACCTGAATAGGTATGACTGAAGAGTTATTTTGTGTAATATTGGAGCACAGCTACTATGACCAAACGAAACCACGTGAAAAAAAACTTTCTTTTTGTCTGCAGCTTACCGCAGCGATGCGGACGCCTTGCAGTACATAATTGTCATTACCATAACCTATCGCATTACACGAACCCTTTCTTACAGTGTTAATACTATGCCGGCCCCGTCACCAGAGTGGGGCCCACGGGGGCAGGGCCCCAGCAAAAATCGTCAGGGCCCCGGCAAAAATAACTGGATTGATCATGTTTAATCTGGGTTGCCAGATAAAAACTTTGGTATTTTGGGGCATTTTTGGTCTTTAAAAATCGAAAAAGACCAAATGGCAACCCTGTGTTCCATGGAGGCTGAATCACACTCACTCTTATAGTCTTATTAGATAGACTTCTGTGATGTCATCTGGCCCCCGGGTGGGCCCCATTGACAATTTCAGTCTGGTGACGGGGTCGTTCTATGTGCAAATCGCAGGCCATTGTAACTTCAACGCTATGAATATTCGTAACAGACATTTGTCCTGAATGCTATTCTGGAGTTGATCGCTGATGGAATGTATTGTTTTCCACATTGTTTTCTTCATAGTGGGTGGAGTTATAGACTTCGAATTTGCTACGCACGTTGGTTGCAGCAAGTCATCATCATCACTTTATTTGCCTGTAATAAACAACTTTATGAACAAGTCTGTAACATGTAGACAGGACCTACAAGGCTCATAGAGCACTTACAGTGGCCCTAATAAAATACTAAAAGAAAAAGTATTAAAAATGCAGTCAATACAAGCAAGTAAATACACACAAACCAGCTAAACAACTAAACCATGCATCTGAGAAACTGAGAAAAATCAACTTGGTTGATCGAACGTTTGAATTTTGATAGTAACGAGAAATCTACATTGTTTGGCAGGGAGTTCCACACGTTTACAACTCTTTTGTGAAGAACGTCCTAGCCCATGGATGACAAATCATCCCTGAAATGGGCTTGGTCAATCAAGTCATTCATTTTATAAACAGTTTGGTCCCTAGTCATATTGTTGAAATTGGTGAAGCTAGGAAATTTACATTTCTTGTGCTGATTGATAATGATGAGTACTATAGTGCATGCTTGATAGATTATCCCGAAAGGTACGTGTTTAAATCACGTGACCTCTTTAAATTGTGGGAAATAAGTGATAATATGTCACAAACGGTGCAAGGTAGGTGAATGTTTTTAAGGTCATTCAAAGTGATCAGAAGTGCCGCTATTCCATAGGTGACAGATTACTTCCTATTAATGCTCTGTAGTAACAATATCTATCTTGCACACTTTTTGAGATATTACCGCAACGTAAATTTAGTTGAACTGTGGTTTTAACTATTTTAATTTAGCTAAATTTGTCATTAGGTTGGTCTAACTAAAATAATTAAACTATTAGTTGGTAAATTTTTAGTTAACCTGTGCCCATCACTGACCCTACAGCTACAGTACTCACCTTTACAAAACAAAGTGCACACGAGTGACACGACGATCAGCAGATGCTGCGAAGCGGTCAATGATAGCTTCGATCTGTAGCGTGTGTTCTCGATAAATCTGCACCACCAATTGCGGTTAATGTCCTGTCCATTTTTTGAGAACACACACAGTTCAGCTTCCGCGGTGCTGATAGGAAGAGTGCCCAGAAGTTGAAGAACCGCGGTGATGTTTCGATCCTATTGCTGCAATGACAGATGCAATACGTTTTGAAAGAATCACCTGCTTCCATTTTTATCCGCACATGCCGATAGGCAAGGTGTGGATATATTGTTTAATATTTGTGATTTGTGTGTTTTTGTGTGTTTGTTTGTACGGTTACGGATTTCTCCGCCAAGGATAAAGCTAGCGGCGTCACATTTTGCTCGGCGGTTCATCGGCGTCTAAAACAGGGAATCACAAATTTTGTGAACTTTGCTTCCTCGGAAGCCCAAAATTGGACGACGCCGACAAATTGGCCAGCGCGCGGGCCACGCCCACGGGAATGTAAACATTACCGTAGAGATGCGCCGACGTAAACGTCACGCTAGAGATGCGCAGTTCCGTAGGATCGGAACGTAGAACAGACAATAAGCTGCAAAAAAACTTATAGCAGCCGCACTGTCAACATATAGCAGCTTAATATGTATGCAGACCAAAATAATTAAACAAATTTTGACTGTTAATTTTTTGCATGGGTCAGTGATAAAACGACAACAGTCTCTGTACACTGGGTGCACGGTTGCGGAGTGACGTAGCAGATCCAGTGTAACCTTTACACTATCAGCATTTTTCGTTGCCGACGTCTATCGTTGACAGGACTAAGTTCGTCTGATAACATTTATCAGCTTTCCTTTCAGCAGTTATGAACGAGAAAAGCAGTAATGTAAGTAAGTAAGTAAGAAAATTGATAAGCTTTATTCACCACAAAATGGTAGTGACAATATACAACAAAATTTGTAGTCGGCGCCCTTAATGTCTACGGTAAGTCTTATACGGAGGTCTTATACACGATTTAAGGTCACTACGCTGAACCGCGGCTAGAAGTGTGTAATTTAGATAAAAAAGTCTATGAATTCACTTGATTTTACGTTAAACAGATTTTTCATGAAACTGTTTAAGACATCTGATATGGAGATTGTGATTGTGTCAGAGTTCTTTTGGTTGCAAATCGCCTAGCGTGTTGTTGAAAAAGCGACACGACAGATTTACCGGAACAATGGCATGGTTTAGATCAGATAACATTATTGGTGTTATTTATATAGTTAAGTTTTTCTTTTCTCTACCTTTTCAAGGTGAATACAGATGACTGTATCACCGTATAAAACGTCGTGTCATCGTTACCAGATTGTGAAGTGCTACAACGGTCGCAGGGTTAGGGTTTTTACTTCCGTTTGTCGGTCGGTTTTCGCTCGGTTTCTCAAAAACCGATGCAGCTAGGATAACAAAACGTGACGGAGAAATGTTTCACGATGAATCCTGAAAACACATATATTTGGGGGTCAAAAGGTCCAAGGTCAAGGTCGTGAGTCATGAAAATATTGCCGGCGTGGGTCTTTGCACTCTTGTGCGTGCTGGCTTCTTCTTGTTGTGTTATATAAACACAATGGTACCGGACGGGTATTGAAAGCGAGCGAACACATGTGAAAGGGTCGAGTAGCAGCGCGGCACAGCATCAGTCGGTGGATGCGGAGGCTGCGGCGGCGGCGCCATGAGCGACTGAGTAGTTAATTACTGACTGCGGATGACGCGCGCTGGTTCGTCCACTCACTCCACGACGTTCCAACTACATTTGATATGATGGCTTCTTCGTCGTCGTCGCGACTAGCCAGATGGTGTCTGCCGGGCCGCCCTGCCGTCCTTCTGGCCGTCCGGGCAGTCAGTCCGGAGAGTCCCTGGCCACTGGATGATGGTCGGCGCGCTTTCCGGCACACGCAACAGTGCCAATTACCATTCACAGCCGGTCGAGCGAGCCAGCGGCGGCGCCGGCATCCCAGTCGTCCGCCGGTGTCTCGGAGGGACGTCATCGGCCGATGCGTTCTCTACTCCGGCTGACATCCGACGCCGCTCGGGAGTCTTTGAAGTGCACGGCAACGCAATTAGTCAATAACGAACGTAAAAAGATTGTCGCCGCGAGTATGAGAACGCACAAGATGAGGTCGTCAGCGGCGGCGTGCTAGCTTACCGGTGACCTTGCGGCGTGCAAACAAAGAACGATTTCATCGATCGCGCTCGGGATCGCCGCCGCCGTCGACCGGCGCTGCCCTCAGGAGTCGATGGAATTACGGACGAGTGATCGCCGGGCACCGAGCGACTGAGTGCAGCGTTGATGCAATTGCGATTACGGTACGCTGCTGTGAGATTGGTCGGTTTTTGCTCGTGTCAACAGCGTCATGATCCACACACGTGCCAAGAAGCTCACGACAAGGTTACCAGATTGGGCGACAACGCACCAATTAACCTAGTCTTGATAGCCCAAAAATATGGCTTTGCTTCCTTGCTTTGGGCTGCCTTTTTCAAAGAGCGGCGATGACTTTCAGCGACATGCAACGGCTCTACTGGGGTACTGGTGTCGCTATTGATACCGTGTCACTAAAATTTGCTGGTTCTGCCTTTATCAACAATCATTTCATTTAACACACGAGTTTGTCAGACACATCTTCAAGCTATTCCGCACCTTTAGTATGGACTAACCTAACCCTTATCCATCAGATCTCGTCAAACTTTCGATCTCTTGAAATCGCGTCTAACACGCATATGTTACTCTGTTTTATTCACTAGACCAACTCTCGAACGAAATGACCGCTGACCTATATATTTGGCGTGACCCTATCTAGGTCACGTTCGACAGACAAGGTCATTGGTAAGAGTCAAAGATCACCGTCAGAAAATCACAGGTACGTTACACCGCGAGACAAGGCACTCGGCTGAAAATCTGTAATAAAGTGGTTGGTGCGACTTCGAGTGAGGACGTTTCTAGTGAAATTATCGACCAATATTGATCAAATTTATTCTCCATCAAAGGGAGATATGTGCATAGTAACGTGAACATGCACAAATAGCCCTCATCAAGCATCCTAAACATTACAAAATATCATGCATGTATTTACATTATGTGTTGCCGGTCCACACTCTGTCCTGTATGCGTGTAACTGGAAAGTGAAAATGAAAAAATTCGCTTGTTGCCTGTCTTAGGCCCACATCACCTAGCAATGGACTGGCTGATGAACGATAATGTGTTGTACAACAAAGTGGAGTTATTTCTGGCCCGCCTAGTGGGCCAGTATTGTGATGTTGCTCGCGGGCGTCTGTCGTTGTCGTCTGTCGTCGTTTGTAACGCTGCCGGCGAGCGGGCGGGCGGGCAGACCGGCTACCAGGCGCGTGGCCGGTCGGCCGCCGTCCGGCCGGGCGCGTGGGCGGTCAGGCGGCCGACACTGCACGGCAGGCCAGTACTGTTACGTCCCGTTAGAACGATACCTTGTTAAACTTATTTACTTTGTAACATGTCTGTGTT
>Ga0209780_1005025_pt1 | contig 10355 bp, 8 predicted proteins | sample WorMetexBAHAMAS2_FD_187384 | JGI IMG/M metagenome (GOLD analysis project Ga0209780, IMG submission 187384) | Marine gutless worms symbiont microbial communities from Max Planck institute for Marine Microbiology, Germany - Inanidrilus exumae... | ecosystem: Host-associated > Annelida > Digestive... | reverse complement strand
ACGCTCTCTCAACTGGCTCCGAATCACTGAACGCATCAAATACAAGCTTCTCTCACTTACGTACAACGTTTTCACAACCTCCATATATTCTTAACCTCATCTCTGTTCAGAGTCATCGAAGTGTTCCCTCTTCAACCGTCGTTACAACGAATGCAGAAATCGCCGAATATTTCGTACTATAATAATCGTTTTAAGTAATAACAGTCTACGAGCACGTAGTATGATTTGTCACTGCATCGTGCAAAGGCAGGGTTGTGCTACTTGATGCAGCTACAGCGGCAGTGATAGCCGACAACAACGAGAAAACCGACCTCTATCAAGGATCGAGGTCAGGCCGACCGCGTTACTGCGTTACCACGCCCATACGCGCTGGACATTGAGGGCAGACGGACAGACGGACGGACGGACAGACGGACGCTACCGATTGCTTTACCCTTCTAGCTATAAAGCGGTCGGTAACAACCTGGCTGGGTTGATGCCACCCGCAGCAAATATCGCGTATGTGGCTCATTATTTCGATTTTCATGTACTGCAAAAGTCGAAGTCTAGATGTAAAAGTTTGTCGATATTTGACAAAACTCTGACGTCATTTACAAGTCTTAATGTTGTTTAAATGTTTTGCACTGATTTACTTTAGTTCCTTGGCATGTAAACCGTTGTAATTGGAGTAGCCGCGGTATAAAATAAAAAAGACCGGACGACCATCAAGTTAAGAACTGACACGTTAACTATCAACATTCTAGTTCTTTTTGCGTTTACGCAAACAAACGACAGATTATGCTGGCTAGCCATGAGCTTGTATAAAGAAATTTAATTGGGGAGGCAGTCGCTCTTCCGACAGCCGGGTTTAGTTAGTGTTTTTGGCGCCCGACGGCAGAAGCAACTAGAAAACATGAGCAGTCGTATCGACATGCAGGCCCACGCCGGCAGCAGCAGAACACGGCCGTAGCAGCACGCGCAACTACCAACCGTGCGACCGTGGCTGTTTTCGTAATCGTGTGACCTTGACCTTTGACCAAAATTGACCCCTGGGTCAACACATGCCGAGCGACTGCTATAGAGTATATGTGTACAAAGTTTGGTGTCGATAGCTCAAGCCGTTATCTTTTTAGAGCGCGGACAAACAGACAGACAAACAGACAGACGCGACTAAACGCTATACCTACGCCGGCGTCTATACAGCAGGCGTGGGTAAATTAAGTGTCTCTTCTCCGAACGTCGTCACATGGTTATGACGACAACAGTGCGATTAAAGTAGCGTTTTCACTGCGGCAACATCTCGCCGTCGACGGTGCATACGACTCCCATTTCGAATTTAATAGAAACTATTACGCTATCTGGTACCGTTTTCGAGATATTATCGCTTATTTTCCAAACGTTAAAGATGTTACGTGACAGTGACCACGCTCCTTTCGGGGACAGTTAGTCGTCCGTAGGCTGGGACTTGCTATGATCAACATGCACACCGAATTTGAAGTCTGTAGCTTAAGCGGTTCCAGAGATGTCTTTTGGTAGGTCGTTCGGCGGCAGCGCTCCGTAAAACACGTTTCATCTGAGCAGTCCCGGAGGAAGCAGGTGCAGGACCCTAGACACGGTTCAGCTGATTTGCTAGCCAAGCATACCTGTAGACGTCATAATACAGTATTTGGTGAGACAGACCCAATATTTGTTGACATTTTGACACGTTGTGAACGTCTATTCATTTGTGATTTTAGTGACAAAAGCTGAACGACAATGGGCGAAAAATGAACCATGTAAAATATACACACATTTAGTTTTTATCGTATATACCGCGGGACCGTGGCCTGTGTCGGCCCCGACTACCCGTTCCGCCGGCCGTGCATCCGAGCCGAGCGCGGCACGTCGACGGTCATCAGAAATGCACGCGCCACTGACCGCGCGGCGAGGAACATGTAGCGACGTCGTCGACCTCCTCGAGTCTCGTTAGTATTCGCCGCAGAAAAGAGCGGAGATGAAGTGATGAAGGAATATTTTATGAGCGCGCGACGGCGGCCTTCTGACACGAGTTCGGTCTTCGAGACAATGTTGTAATGCCGGCCGACATCTAACGGATGATTGCGTGCGACAGATTCCAATTCGCCCTCAGTTTCTCGACTAACACAACGAAGAGAACGGCGGTTGCTTTCGACGCTGCCCAAAACTAGAAAAACTGTCCTCGATCGAGGATCGAGGTCAGACCGACCGCGTTACGGCGTTCATCACGGCCATGTGCGCTGGACGCCAACATTTGACCTTGAGCCGTGTCCTTGACTTTCAATCCCAGACGAGCTATGGCTACGACCCACACACATTCAACTCAAGATCAGTCCGTTTAAAAGATAGAGGGGAAACAGACGAACGGACAGACGGACGGACAGACGGATGCTACCGACTGCTTTGCATTCCCGGCTAACGCGGTCGGTAACAGTGTAGCTACTTGTTGCGACAGTGTGCCTGCCTGTTCGGCCTAATTCTTTAAACTTACTTACAAACTTCAGGTCGCCCAATACGCACCGGTCTCGTTGCATAGTTGCTAAAAGAGCTTTTCAGAACTGGTGAACCTCGTTACCGACATCTTTAGTGGCCGGACATAGCACTCGGTCCACTGTGTGTGTCTGTGTCCTGACAATAACTTTCGAACGTAACGTGCCGTTTTATCTTGATACTATCTGGGTCAAGTTAGAAGGTCAAGGTCATATGTCAAAGTTCAGTGTAAGTTGAAGTTTGGAAAAACCAGTTATGACACCGTGTCTGAAACGCAGACCTGAATAAATCGGAAACTGTAAATACGTAACACCAGCCGAAAATTCCCGTTCAGCTAAAATGTTGCTAAAACGGTCGGTGCGACCTCGAGCGAGTGTTTGTCTGATTTTTACAGTGGCAGGGAGACGAGTTAATTCACATTCGAAATGAGCTCTGCAGTTGTGCGAAGGTGAAAATGGTTTCGACATCTTATTGCTTGTGGTTCACGGCGGCCATCTGGCATTGTAATGCAGCTGCGGCCTCAGCCGCCGAAATCAGCTAAGCTCTAACCGGGAAATGATGTGATCAAGTTGGCAGAGCAGACTCCCAATGAATCACCGTTTTCGTCGAATGCCGACCTGCAGTGGGGCGCAATAAATAACTAAGCCGTCCGAATTTCAGAGCAGACCGTTCCTCAGGCGATTGCAATAACGCAAGACTCACTGGTTTGCAACAATTTCAATACGGACTCCTAACACTGATTTTGCGTTACACTGATTCTTATTACTTTCTGATAAAAGTCTTTGAATATAATAAAATATAATGCACACTTAGCTTATTAGCAATAAATTACGACGTATTCATACACGTAAAATTAAACATAAGGATTCGTAATATACTTCAGTTAAATGTTGTTAAAATATAAATTTTCAGACTTTAGAGTTAGCAACAATAATACTTTAAGCACTTTTTACTGTGCGATGCTATGCTATTGCGACACATGCTGTGGGCATATGTCTGTCGGTCTGTCCGTCTGTCTGTCTGTCCGTCACATGCCAAAATTGCTAAACGTACGATCACGCAAACAACGGGTTACCTACTTCCTTTAAAATACTGACATTCAGTGTCGATCGGTCTGTCTGCACAGCTGAGCTACTTGAGATCAGTCGCTGTCAACCATCGAAAACGCATTATGGCAAACTCAATTAAATATATTTGTTCACGTTAAGTTTCGATCAGCAATCTATACAATGTACTCAGCTTTGTACAACTTGGTTCGGCTAGTCAGTATATTATTCTGAGAGACTTATGTTAAGATGAGACAATAACTTATTGTAGCCATAGTTTATTTCAATTTTGTTCCAATGTTATTTTCGACATAAACAAGCATTTTTGAATAAAGTCATCGGTTGAAAAGAAACATAACAGTTAACGATTAATACTAGAAATTTCTAGGTAAATATTACGGTTGTTTCTAGTATTAATCGTCGTTAGCTGTTATAAACAAGCAACAGTCAATAATCAATATGCAACAATGTGCAACAGTCAATAATCGATATGCAACAATGTGCAACAGTCAATATGCAAAAATCTCGCATGTTAATTCACTCACTGGCAACAGCGCATGTTAGGCTGACGTGATTAAATTGTACAACATTATTTGCGAGTGCCTAACAAAAGTCCTTCGCGTTTCAATAAAAACTTGAAGCGCACCACCCCTGTTATTGTAAACAACAGCTGTTTTATACAGCCACGCAGATAGACCTGCGTACTAACAAGCAGCATTACAACTTCCGGTTACTGACGACGACCGGATATGGAAAAGCTGTTTCCGGTTTGTGGTCAAAACACAATCGATCAAATGCGATGCAGGTAAGGCACGCAATTCTGTTTGATCCTTGGCTAGCTGCCATAGCGACAGTGACCATTCACGTTCTATTCACCGCTGTTAGTTCTCGTATTTCGCATTTTGGTTCATGCACCCATTTAGAGCTGAAAATCATTATTACTGGCCCGCCTGATGGGCCAGTATTGCTTTGCTCGCTGGCTTCTGTTATCTGGCTGTCGTCGTCGTCGTCTGTAACGCTACCGGCGGGCGGGCCGGCCGCCGGGCACGTGGGCGGTCGGCCGCCCCCGGCCGGGCGCGTGGGCGATCGGGCGGTTGACACTGCACGGCGGGCCAGTATGGTTACGTCCCATTAGGGCGACATCTTGTATATGTAATAGACTTACACGGACGACAAACGGAAACTGCTGAATTTATGTCTCGGACATCAGATTTATATGTCTATGAAAATTGCAATCCAAAATTGTGTTACTCGCTAGTTCAGTTTACAACTGTCGCATCGTCTTGTCATTAAGTAGTCATAACAATTTTCATTAAAAGTGTTAACTAAATGCGCACGTTTCTAATGCTTCAAAATAACCTCTCGTGTAGTTCCGCTAAAACTTGTTCGACAGCAGTGTTATGTCCCGCCTCCAAAGTGGGGGCATTAAGCAACGCTGCGATCTGTTCGTCCGTCCATCTGTGTCTGTCCCATGTCCCTAGCTCAAAAACGGTGCTTTTAGAGCTCTGGATACTATAGAACACTAACAGAAAACCCCATGCTGGAAGTTGAATCCGCCGGTCAGCGTGGCCATGTGGCTATCTGGCCGAAACATCTTTGAGTCCGAAAACCTAACGTCGTCAATAACTCGAAAACGAAGCGAGATAGAACCATGTTTACCACTAAATGTGACTAAGCAAGTCATAGGCTGCCTATCATTTGCCGTGGTCGTCAGCATCGACTAATCTCCGGAAAGGACCGAAATGGCTTCCCGAGCTGCTATCGCGGGCAGACATCGTTTCGTCGCTGTTTAAAAGTGCACATGCAATAACAGTAAAAGTCATTATCTTGCACGATTGTAATCAGACGTACATTCTGGCATGAGGCCCATAAAACAATAAAACTTATACTAATCTAACTTAATGTAATAATTGTACAGTCGGTTCTATGTTAATCATTTGGTATACGAATAAAATATAGGAGCTGATATAACGGCACGCACTTCACATTCTGGTCAGATTAAGCAACGTAACCTAATATTGTCAAATGTTCGTCATCTAGTCCGTCTTTTGATGCATTTATTCCTAGTTTAGTGTGCTGTTAAGTTCCGTATAATTGCAATGCATTAATTCGAATTTTTGACGGTTGTTTATGTCCGTGTAACGTTCTTTTTTCATCATGCACGGTCGACGGATAAAAATAAAATACACTGTACATACAACTTAAATCTGGAACAAAATAACTCTCTCGCGAGTAAAATTTGTAGCATACAATTACAATAACAGAGCAAGTGTGAATTATATCAAATAATAAATGAACATTTTTCGAACGTTTCAGACAGCGACTGGTGTTGTAATCGATATGTGGAGTGCACAGCAAAAGGTCGGTGTCCAAGTCACATGTTGTTTCATGCTCAGGTTGTAAGCGCACATAATAAACCCACAAGTGCTGTCTCCGGGCGTAGTCTAGTTCATCGAGTCAACCCACGAACGCGGTCTCCGTTGGGGCGCGGACGAAACGTAGTCCGAGGGATGGAAGAGGTTACGGTACGGCCAGCGGCAGGCGAACATCTCATCTCAATTCAAAAATCCATCTCGCAACCACTTCCGCACGACGTGCATATCGCTCATCGGCGCCGTATCGGTCTAGAGCCGGGCGCGCGCTCGGTCGCACGGGCCCGTCCGGCCGCCCTTCCCATCTCGCCGTCGAGTCGGTCCGTCCGCGCCAGATCGACGGTAGCGGTCCCGGCCAGCGTCAAACATTAAATATGATATATGCACGGCACGCAATCGACGGTCGCTGGGCCGCGTCAGCTGCAGTAGCAGCTGCTGCTTGTGCACTCCGTGCGGCGATGGAGTTTACAGTTTACACGCTGGAATCGAATCAACGTGGCATTAATTTATTACAATATCATACTGACCAAATCGTCTGCGTACCGTGTTAACCCACTTTAGCTCAGTGTTCCCAAAATACCTACACTAATTCAGGGATTCGACGCCAGACTGGCACTGGCTAACCGACCGTTTTTAGTTTTTGACTTTTGGGCACTCTGGCGCTCAACCTTGCATTAAATCCCTTAGCCATTGTCCAAATTTTGGAACTCTGGGCAAAAATGGGTTAATGCTGGACAGATCAGACGGCACTCGATAAAGAGTGCATACTCTGCCACAGTGTCGTTATAGCAGGCGCGCTAACCCCAACCCAGCCTCTTACACTGTAGGGTTAGGGGTTTGATTGGGGTTATAATCGGACTTTCCGAAATCTAATCACCTCCTCTCTGAGACTCTGATCAATAATATACCTATTCCTCGAATTTCATAAAACCCACATACAAGTTTTAGTGTTATCCTGTTCGCAAACATACAGATAAATGAATACGGGTCAAAATATTATCCCCGCCAAGCTGTGACGGTGGCAAAAATAAAAGATGCTTTCATAAGTACGCAACTTATTAAACTGCACGTGGCAAAACTCAAGTTAAGTTAACATTTATACACACATCAGTTGCTACAAAACTCGAAGACGTCGGCGCTCACAGGAGTGCAAAAACCCACGCAGGCATTTTTGTGCTCCGTGACCTTGACCTTTTGACACCAAAATAAAAGGTTTCCACTTTCCAGGACTCATGGTGGAACATTTCTATGTCAAATTTGGTGATCATAGCTGTAGCGGTTTTTGAGACATCGTGTGGAAAAACAGACAGACAGACAAACGCCACTGAAAACCCGACCCTCGCCACTACCGTCGCCGTGGATAACAAAAATCATATAATATGCATAGGTCTAGCTGTCAAACAATATTCAACAACATTTACACAAACAACAAGCTAATAATATAACTATCGTTTATATCTAAAACCGGTAGATGATATCCTATACGGACATACATGGATAGACATGCAGTTAATGATCAGCTATCAAAGCTTGTACTGTCAAGCACCAGGGAAGAGTGAGTGCTCTGAACGGCATGGCCAAGTGTTGATAAAGTGAGGCAGTATGCGATGATCAAATACTGCAACACTTTGCTTACATCGTCGATACTTGGTACGATATTGGCCTATGGAGCTTGGCAGACTTCGCCCCCGGCTTTGCATTATTCGCGCCGTTATACTCCATTATCTGATATAGGTAGCTGTTTGCGAACACGTATATGTCAAACACAAAACCGGAAGTACATAACTTATTACACTGTCGTCGAAAAAGCACCGAGCCACAGCCCCGGGTAACATAAACAAAACATTTCGTGAAATTTAGACATCTGGTATTTGATATATGCATGTGAGAGACACATAAACAAACAGACAGACATACAGACAAACTGATCGCAATACTTAGCCTATCTACTGCGGGCTAAGTAAATATCAGAATCGCACGTTGCTATATACCGTAAAATTAACAAACAACTTCAACGATCGAAAGCAGGTACTCTCACTTGAGGTCACCCTGATACTTGAACATATTGACTTCGACCCCGAAAGGGGTTCGAAGAATTTTGGAGCTAGTACCATACAGTATGACCGAGCTGACAAAGTCAACTTGGCAGAGAGATGCTTTTAAAATGCAAGCAAAAAGTAAAAATATATTCACGTGGCTATTCATATCCGGAGAATGACTGCTGGAAAGCGGAGATGAACGACCCTCTCGGGCGCTGTGAATACGGCAGAAGGTGAAGATGCGCTGGGTGCGTGTGGAGTGCGTTCTGATGTAGCGCCGTCAGCGAACGACAAACGGCGGTCATATTTTTGAGTGTCGCACACTACGGTGGCCGTTATCTCGGGTCCGTGGGTCAAGCATGCCGCCGTCAGCTATATAGTGCGGCAATCTTGCGCGTCGCAGAATTAATCTATCTAGACGACCGACCGTCGACCATCCATCCGTCCAGCGTCTCGTCGGATACGAGCGGAAAGAGAGGTCCGCCAACTGGATACGTCGTGCTCCTCGGCAAAATCGTACGCAATACACTCACTGTGACTGTCACGTTACGTACGGGCGCGCGTCGTTCCGTAATCGCGCTACTCCGACGCAAAACGTCGTTTCGTTGACAGAAACACAGCCTTCAAGTACGCCGATAATCTCGTCTTGATAATGAGACATAGCATCTCGTATGTTTCCCACCGTCATCTGCCTTCACACCAGTTGTGGTTATTAAACAGTCCTGTTCTTTATTATACGCTGGCCGAATCTGGCGGAAAGCGTAATAAATAAATAAATAAATAAATAACGGTCTGGCGTCCGTCCGCCTGTCCGTCAGTCTGTCTGTCCCGTCGGCATACTCACCGTGACTCACCAGAGGGGCAGCGTGCGACGCAGCCAGCGTACATTTCGGTCCGGTCCGACGATAAGAAGGACCGACATACTAGTTAAGAAAACGTTTTATCCGTGACGCTGTTAGTGAAAAGGCCAGAATATTCGAAAGTGGTACAAAATCGGTATTTGCAGAAAAATATCAAACTTGGCAACTCGTACAAAACCCATAACTATCTAAACAGTGTTCAGAAAAAAAGATATATTGTTTTACAGCACAACAAATTTCAGTGAAAACTTCGGACAGTAAGGCGAGGGAATATAGACCTACTCATTCCATAAATCTAACTAAAAAGCCCTTACTCGAGGTTGCACCACTACTTTAGCACGATAATGTGATGATCTCTTTACATTTCGGGAAATGAGTGATAATATCTTGGAAACGGTGCAAGATAGAGACATAGTTGCAATGGAAGAATAATAGGAAATCGTATGTGGTTTATCGAATGGCACCATAACCAATGACATTGAGTGACCTTGAAGGTCATTCTTGCCGTTTTAAACCTTTCTAACTGTCATATATCGGGAAATATAATGGATATTATCTACAATATGTTTACACGTTAATCGGACAGCACACGTGGCTTGTAATTTTGACTGTCTTGTCGAAACTGAAGGATTTATCAAGGTCTTTCGGCTACTGCAGGCCTTTTCAAGTGTGATTTTTCGTATATTGTGTGTGTGCAGCAGTTGACAAGATTTCAACTGACATAGTGCGTAGCGCGGTCCCTCTGCGACAGCTGAGCTTCTTGTTATAAGTTAACTCGCGACTGGAATGGTCCAGTGCTTCTTCACGCGAGTTACAGTGCAATGTCTCGTTGGTTAGTCAGATCGCTATAAATGAGACGCTGTGTTAGGCGATGCATAACGTACGTAAGTTGATGTCAGTAGTATGAATGGGCCGGTTTAGCAATGGTCGACGTCACTGATGACGTCACACTGTAACAGACAACCGAAGCGATATTAGCTATTCTATGTCCGCGCTTTTTTAGATATTCTATGCCCGCGCTTTTTAACTATTCTATGCCGCATAGAATAGTTAATACCGAAGCACTGCTTCGGTATGGACCGACACATGGTCTGTACTTCGGTCCATGCTTCGGTACCGAAGCAGTGCTTCGGTCAGTGCTTCGGTCTGTGCTTCGTTTTAGGGTTAAGGTTTACGTTATAGGGTTGTCCGTGTTTTGGTTCCTTTTTTGGTACGCTTTGGTCCGTGCTTTGCTTTAGGGTTAAGGTTAATGACAAACGGTTACATCGCCATGGCACTGTAACTCGACAAAAGGCCGCATCACTTACTCCAGTTTTCGGTTTGTGCTTCGTTTTAGGGTTAGGGTTCACGTTAGGGTTAGGGTTAGCCAAACCACGATCCAAAGCTTACCGAAGCACATCAATATGTCGAAGCAGTGCTTCGGTCCGTGCTTCGATACACTTCTATCCGTGCTTTGGTTCCTTTTTTGGTACGCTTTGGTCCATGCTTTGCTTTAGGGTTAAGGTTAATGACAAACGGTTGCATCGCCATAGCACTGTAACTCGACAAAAGGCC
>Ga0209780_1005024_pt1 | contig 10355 bp, 8 predicted proteins | sample WorMetexBAHAMAS2_FD_187384 | JGI IMG/M metagenome (GOLD analysis project Ga0209780, IMG submission 187384) | Marine gutless worms symbiont microbial communities from Max Planck institute for Marine Microbiology, Germany - Inanidrilus exumae... | ecosystem: Host-associated > Annelida > Digestive... | reverse complement strand
GCACGGCCGCCATCTTGAAAAATCGAAAAATGTAGTATTAATGGACATTATTAATAGCCTACTCAAAACTGGTAATAAAACAGCAAATATAAATGTAAAAAACTGCAGTTTATACACAGTGTTAACAGCGACGCATCAAAAACCGCAAAAATCATAAAAAGGCAATGTTAACCACACATAACATTGACATTCAGGCTATGTTAGTGTGGTTAACATTGCCTTATTATGATTTTTGCGGTTTTTGATGCGTCGCCGTTAACACTGTGTATAAACTGCAGTTTTTTTACATTTATAATAATAATAATCGGCAATCCTATCTCAATGGGTGGCCCTTATTTACGAAAGGAAGCAGCATAGAATATTAATTCGTTTACAGAGCCCCTAGTACATTTACTTCCTTTCTTGTCAACCGGTAATGTTTATAAATGGCGTTTTGTTGTTAAGTATGAATGGTATTTTCGTCGCATACTCGTATCTGCTAAGTGTTGCTTCATAATATGTCGGAAGCTGAAGTTATTTCGACAGAAGATCTAAGAAATCGAATGTTTGAAGTGTTAAAGAAACGAGGACTTATTGATGTGCTAAAAGTAAGGAATTGTGCCGTACCTCGCTGTATCCGGCCTAAACTCGATTCCTCAACTGCTAAGTCCTGCCATATCACTCCCATCCTACGCTCTCCACTGGCTCAGAATCAATGAACACATCGAATACAAGCTCCTCTTTTTGGCTACCAGTCAACTCGTCACACGACCAACTCGTCACACAGTCAACTCGGCATACAGTCATCTCGTCGCAGTCAATTTGTCGCATCTTTATTATCACACCGACGTCTACCCTACATGCGGAGCACTAACACAAAATACAACAACTCGTCTTGCAACTCGTCACATGAGTAAGCTTATTTTGGCGTTAGCTGGAACCAACTACTCGTTCCACTAACAGTCAACTCGTCACACACGTGTGGTCAACTTGTCATGCACTGTGTAAAATTAAAAGGTCAACTCGTCACATGTGACGAGCTGGTCATGTGACGAGTTGACTGGCAGCCCTCTTTCTTACCTACAAAGTTCTCACAATTACCCATCCTCCATACCTTCATAACCTCATGTCAGTTCAATGTCCTCGTAGTACTCGCTCTTCATTCATCATTACTCTTGCTTGGCCACCTGTATCATCCTTTCTTAAAGTTACTGATCGCTCTTTTCAGTAAGCTTCACCGTATCTCTGGAATCAACTCCCTTTATCTCTTTGTCAACCTCATTCTGGTACCAGTTACTCCATTTCCGACTCACTTCTTCCTTCACCCATTACTACTTCCTCTTCTGTTTTACCACTCTGCTCATCCATAACTCCCTCTCTCTTTCACTCACAGCTTAAAATTTTCCTGTTTCACAAATCCTTCTCCCCCATAGTTTCACTTCTTCCTCCCGGACTGCCTTCACAGACTTGCCCACACTGTTTCTTCTGAGCTAATTTTTGTTTTTAGTTTTTCGTTAATTTTTTGTTTCTGTGCCATGCGCTAGACTAAGCTGGTCATTTCATCAGCTTTTGAGCACATGTAAATATATCGTATCGTATTGTATTGCACTAAAAATGATATCTAATGTTGCGGTTGTGCTGAATATATACCACTGACTCCACCGGACTCAACCAGCGCTGTCCCATCGGTCTCCATCAGCTCAACTGACTACACCGGCAACCTTTATACCCACCATTCTGTTGTTACTTCAAAAACCCCAATAAAGGGACTTTAAAAACGGTGGTAGATTTGTCACTTGCAGAAATCATTGTGAGCAGAGGATGTTAGCTGTAATTTCCCTTACTCTCATAGCATCAAGTGGTAAAAGTGAATTCAGTGTGTGGATGTGTTGATAAATATGGTAGTGCAGTGTGCCTAAAAACACTGCATATCATCACAAATTATCACAGATGACCGCACATCAGTTACATATCACCACAACAAATCACCAGACCGCATGTTCGATTAAGTAATTTCTGATATAAAGTGCAATAATAATGCAAATGAGTGGTCCACTGGTCCCCTGAAAATTGAAATCCACTAACATAAGAGATTTTTCGTTTCAGGTAGCACAAGTTCCCTAGGAACCCTAGTAACCTGAATCTACAAGAAGCTCTGCCACTGGAGAGGGACCGCATTTGTATATTTGTGCCACTTTTTACGAGGTATGGGAATTAAAGGTTTCAAACAGCAAAAGTGACCTAGAGTCCCTGAGCCAACGTATGGCGTTGTTTGTGTGATCCTAGGTTCAACCATCTTTGTAGAAATCTGACTTGTGACAGACAGACAGACAGATGGACACACGATGACAGCATATACTGTGCTAGCATAGCGTCACGTGGTAAAAATTAATTGGGTGATATTAACCACCAAGTTCTGAACAAATGGCTTTGTGTTGAAACATTATTTATGAACATTTGCAGTAATTTGAAAAAGTTGGAAAAATGAACACAAGCGGGATTCATACTCCAGTGGGCTCACCTCTAGGCCATGCAGCCATTCATCAAAGCTAGATATAAATGTCTATGTTATTGCTGTCATAGTAATTCCATCCAGTCACGTTATTGGATGTGGCTGATTGGTTAGTACCCATTTCGATGTAGGCTGTGGCAACTCGCTTTTACAGTTTCTTATTGGCACACATGCATACTAGGTGAAAATTGACAGTTTATAAATGTTCTTTTAGTTATTGTTTATTTTTATTATCTACGGCCTTTTTAAAAATTGCAGACACAACTTCGGAATCGTTTGGTGGCTGAACTGAAGGATGTCGGTCTGAGTCAGACATTTCCGCAATATGACCGTGATAAGACAAGTGGCAGTCAGTTGGTTCGACATGCCACAGACTCTCTGGTTGTTAATCACCTTCGCTGTAATAACTACAGCTACACACTGAGCATATTCCAACCAGAATGTGGACTTTCCAATGAAATGGTGAAGTGATTAGAAATTCTTACATGTTGTCGTGACGAAATAGCTGTCTGTGTTCTGTGTGTTTGCATGGAGGTCTTGTTATAGTTCATCTGTTTCTTTATTGTGTCACTTAAATAGTATTTAAAACGTTTACTTTATTGATGTATAAATGTGAGAAATGACATATACAGTATGTGTAAGTAGCTAAATTGTTCCATAGCCATTTGCTGACAGTGAGTGTAAAAAGGTGCTTCCATCTCGACTGGTTACTTGCCATGTCTGTTGCTTCTCCTTTGTTAGTGTCTACCTTTACATCTTATGTACTGATGCAATATAGATTAGGTTGACATTGACATCATTTCGACATTTTTATCTATGCCAGCAGTTCTGTCTGCCATGTTGTAGGGCAATGAAATATAAACATTTTGGCATGATTTTGCAGCACTTACAGTGAGATTGCCGATCTGGCACTAGCAGTAAGCTTTCCTTAAACCTACGATTCAGTTGTATTTAAATAATAAATAATGTGACAAATCTTCACCATTTAACTTCTCAAAGTACGACAACTTGCCCTACAACATAGAGATTGTAGATTACTGTGACATCACTATGGTTATTTTTGGATGTGTTTTTATTTCCATTTTTTCTGTATTTTTAGTCCAGTTTTAATCTATTCAGTCACTCCCGTTGCAGTTGCTGTTATGTTTAGTTTGATAGTGCTTGTCTTTTATTTCTGCCATAAACATCAACATGTTGATCAAGGTGGTAACAAGTGTTTTTTCTAACTGTGCCCTGATTTTGTTTGTTACATTCTGGAATTTTGAGGTCATGCCAAATTGTCTCTGTCTTTGTTTCTAAAAACCACTTTGAATATGGTCTGGAGCAGTGATTGTCATACAGACATACGACACACTATAGACATTAGCTGATCAACTTAGTAGTCAAATAAAATCATATGCATTGTGTTTTGTTCAACTCTGATTTTGAATGGTATGATTTTATTGGGTGACCCAGACATGTTGCAACGTGAAAGCATATTTGCATTCTAAACAGTAACTTTTACCAGTCGTATAGATTGTTTTGCAGGTCTGTTTGCAGCACAGTAGCTGTCATGTTTCATTTGTGTTTGCAGCCACTAGAAGATGTACTTCAGCTTTTACATGTTAATCCGCAATCAGAATTATACAGAAAGCTGGTCAGTTGACGCATTTCTTACTTCTTTGCTGTATGCATTGTAAATGTTAATGTCTTTTGAGCACAGCCTTTGAGCTTAGTAATGTTGCATGGTAGTAGTAATTGTAAGCATTGTGCACTGCCTCTCTTGATTGCAGGTGTCAACCCGTGAGATTGTATGGCAATTCATTGGCTATTATTGGGGCTGAACAGATGTCAAGTTATGCTGATACTTAGGTTGAGTGATAATGCGATGTTTATACGTTTATACTTTGTTTATACATTTATACTTTGTATATTAGAGCTAGAACCTTGTGTTACATGTTTTCATTAATTCAAGCCAGAGAAATCGGGGAAATATGAAGGTGTTTAGGAACTTTTAACTACAGCAGGAGCAATCTGTTGTAGACGATTTTTCTGACATATATGTGATATATAATGTTACAAGGGTAAACAAATTACTGTTGTCTATAACGTGTAGATGAGCAGTAGTGAAGAAAGAAGTCTGTTGTGGCGGCTGATCAGTGAAGTGGCTGTGCTAAATGGACATACAGTTGTAGATACTGGATCACAGACCGACTTTGCGGGATATCATACCATTGTGCCATTGCGTCAGTGATCTACTAGTCTTTGCTTTGTGTAACATGATTAATTACTGTTTAGTTTGCATGAGTGCTGTAATGTTCCATCAAACTTGGTATTTATTTAGCACCAGAAGACTTTGATGCCCTGCATTCCCCCGTTTGAGGGTTCGAATATGCCGTCGTATTAAGTGGGAAGCTTTTTGAATAATGGGAGAAGTTTTGCTAGTTGCCTGATACTACCAGTGTCTGACAAAAAGATTGTGGACGGATTTGTACCAAATTTTATGGGAAGGTTCCTAGGGGGAAGGGAAGACAAAGTTCATGTTTCGTTACGATCGGTAGAGGGATGTGGAAGAAACGGTCAAAAAACTCCGTAAACCGGCGATGTTTACATTTTATACGTCTAATAGTAGGTGTGGCAAGTGTTGCCAAGTGTTGGAAACAAAAAGCCCCTAAATTTTGCTTTCGCGGGGAGTTGTACTGTCTCAGAGTACATTCCATCAAGTTTTGTGTTATAATATATTTTGTTGCGGATGCATGATTACTTTTGTTGTGTTAGATTTAGTTTGTCAGTACTAAACAAGAGATTGTCTCCAAAATGGCATATTTTGTGTTGGGTGGGACTAAAACCTTAACTCCATCAATAAATCAGTGATGTTCTGTGGATGATCTTATGTGGTTGGTTGCATTCTTTTCAGTTTCTGTCAGTGCTTTCACACTGTTGGTTCGATGACATGTGGGATAAAGTCCTGCTCCAATTGTTTCAGAAGGTACTCTTTTAAGGGATAATAATAATAATAACCGAGATGATATTTATGGTGCTGTCATTATGGCAAGCCATTGCGAGAGTTCACCCAGTTCATTTGATGAATGCAGACTTAAGAGCCAGGTGGCCACCAACCCCAGGCCAAACCAATCAACTTGAACTGTGAGTCTGCCAGTCTGCATTCACCATCACCATTTATTATTATTCAGCCTGAAAGCTGATACTCATTCTACCATCCCACGCAGGGTGGAAGGCTGAGTCGACCTAGGCACTGCAGTAAGAGTGTGCAGCCCGTGCCAAAGGCTCTGTATCGCAGTGGCTGTCGTGATAAACACAACTGCCCGCGGTTAGATTCGAACCTGGGTCCTCTCACACTGCAGTCAGGTATGTTACCGCTAGACCACTGCAACTTGCAATCCCACCTACGGGAACTGTGTAAAAGAAAACCATAAAATGCTGAATATAGTAATATTACGCGGTGAACCATAGCTTATTTGACAAATGTTGCATTGTTGTCGATTACAGAGGAGCAGTTTGCTAAGGTCGATGCTCGGTATTCCAGCAATGAGGACACACGACTGCTGAGAGCAGGTGCTGTTGAAGACAGAATTCTCTCATTTCAGCGGCAGCTCGAGGAACGTTCTCAAGCTGATCTGAATATGGCTGTACGTTTCATCCATTTTATCATTTTGTATTATGTGTTTTTTCTCTGTTCACTGCTTGGACACCTTTAGTTGAACGACTAGAAGGATTTCTGGCCTGTGAATAGACCTGCGAGTCGGGTCATATAAGTCAACTTAAGGCGATTTGGGCCTCACGCATTGAGTCGAGTTGAGTTGTTTTTTTTGTAGCCAACTTCACCGCCAGAAGGAGCAGGTTTAGTAATAAGCCAAGAGATTGGCTGGGAAGAACGTCTCCAAAATGACCGATTTGTGTCGGGTGGGTCGTAAAATCTCAAATCAATCGATCTGTGAGAATGAGCTGGCACAGTCAGTTTCATCATTTGCTGTGTAGTGATACGACTTCACATTTCTGTTCTTCCTGTGGATATTGAATCAGTAAGTAGGTAAGTCTGCATTTGATGGTACCAAATATTTAGAAATGCCACAGGTTGATTGTTAGTCCTTGCCATTGATTTTTTAAGTGAACCAAAGTTACGTGAAACATGTGATCTGCCTGTGGCCTTCATGCCAGTCTCAGTACCATTGAAACGATCATCAGCTGATGCCTTAGAGAATCATTACACTTGCCTGATAGATTTTGTTCAATATCTTTGTCTTGATATAGCGACTTGAATTGACTTACTCATGCATGCACATGTTAGCAGTGTGTGAAACCGAAATTGTGGGCATGTCTTTTGCAGATTGCTAGGTTTAAAGAAACTGAACTGGCACAGCTACGTGTGTTGGAACGTGAACACTGTCGCCAGGAGGTTGACAAAGCTAGAAGAGAGGTATGCATGTTTGAAACTGGTCTTAGCTGCCCACATACAACGCAACTTTTGCCGGCCTACCAGTCTACCTGCTCAGTCAGTTGCAGGCTGTTATAAACGTAGGAGCTTGTCTGATATTTAATGTAGACACACTACACAGAGGAGAAGTTCTCTTCATTTATGTTACCTACACTGTCTTCGTTGCTTTGCCAAGACTGGGAATAATACTGGCAGAAATTAATGTACTAATGTACTAATCATAATGTTAGTGATGATGTGTTCAGATGGCAGAATCATACCAAGTCAAGTTTGAAGCATTAGTTGAACGAGAACGACGAGCCACTGAACAGCTGCAGAGGCAGCAAGAAGTATGTCATCCTTGATTGTGTGAACTTGTAATTTAGACATGCTGGTTCACATTTTCATAAAACTTGCCATATTGCTATGTGTAAATGCGTCTGTGGTTATGACATCACGTATTCTGTCCTGGGATGAAGAAATGGACTTGACTGCTTTTGATTAGCTGTAGAGTCGATGCTGTTATTTTTGTGTAATTTTTAATGTTTTTTTGGTAGATCCCCTTTTCTTTCATATTAGGTGAATTGTTTTAATTTCTGTTGGGTACATCTTTTAATTGCAGGATTAGCACTTAATGTGCACAGTTTGATATATGTACTTGTTTGACTTTTGTGCAACTCTTTCCATACACAGTTGAATTGCAGTGCACACAACATGTGTATGTCTTGTATTTATTTTAAGAAAGCTTTCAGCCACTGGCATCGTCAATGTAGCATGTAATGTTGTTGTACAGGATGGCTTTAAAAATCCAATCATTTTTTTGTAGTATGGCTACCGTGTGTGTTTAAAAAGATGTCAGTGTATTTTTGCGTGTAACTTCACCAAGTGCCAAGTGATACTCAAAATTCTTTCACAGAAATAGCAGTAGATGTATCATTAAAGATCTAACTACATGTTAACTATGTTGCTACTACATTACCTTGTGAGATATTTGACGCCTTCATCTAGGAGAGATGGTGATGAGGGAGACCTTGATGGATTTAAAGGTAGACTACAAATTGGAGGGTGAATAGTCACAAACCACTACGCTGATGACATCATCTTGTTGGCCACTTCGGAGGCAAAACTACAGGAGCTGGTTGATCGTCTAGATCGTGTCAGCCGTAAATGCAGCCTACTCATCAACGTTGACAAGACCAAGGTAATGGCGAGCGATGGCATAGCATGCTGCATACTCATTTAGAATGAGCAACTGGAGCAGATGGATACGTTCCCATACCTTGGGTCCCTGATTACAGAAGATGGCAAGTGTACAACGGAATTCCATAACAGGTTAAACAGGGTGCAGATGATCGGGGCATCATTGCAGAAAATATGGAAAAGTACAGCATACTGATTTCAAGGAAGATATGACTAATGAAAGCGTCAGTGTGGCCTGCAGCAATGTACGGCTGTGAAAGCTGGACACTCAGAAAGAATGAAAAAACACGTCTCGACGCCTTTGAGATGAAATGAATGAGAAAGATTCTGCGGGTTCTGTGGACAGCAAAGAAAACAAATGAGTGGGTTCTTAACAAAGATGGAGCAAAGAGTGAACTGTTAGACACTGTAAAAGCAAGGAAGCTAGCATACTATGGTCACACCATGAGGAAACAAGAGAGTTGCGTAGAGAAACATTAAGAGATAATGCAAAGAACAATGCCAGGTGCACACAGGCGAAGAAGACCACGCGTGGCCTGGATGGTCAACATATCATATATATTTTGTTTAAAAGTAAATGATAATGCACACACAATGGCAAATGCCGACATGCAGTAAATGAGCTAGACGGACAAGTCTCCGAGGGAGCACTTACTGTCGCCTACAGATAAAAATGAAAAAAAACAAGAATGAAGAAACACATCTTGATGCCTTTGAGATGGAAGGGCTGAGAAAGATTCTGCAGGTTTTGTGGATGGACAGCAAAAAAACAAATGAGTGGGTTCTTAACAAAGCTGGAGTAAAGAGGTAACTGTTAGACAGTGTCAAAGTAAGGAAGCTAGCATATGACGGTCACGCCATGCCTGGAGAAAGAGATAATGCAAGGAACAATGCCAGCTGCATGCAGGTGAGGAAGATCACGCACGCACGGCCTGGATGGACAACATGAATACATGGACAGGACTCCCCTGTGGACAGAGATAAATGGAGAACATACGTCCATGGTGTGGCCAACCCTTGGATCGAGGACGGCTAAAGAACAGAACAGAACTTGAATGTCAGTGATTAATGGCCTCATTTTTCTGCCACTCTGGAGAGAGAGCATTGAGTAATTGAGTCCAAGTCAGCCTAGAGCTGCCGAAGATGTACTGACGCTTTTGCAGTTGGTTGTCAGCGTTTATCATTAGTCCCATGCCTGTACGTTGATGCTTTCTACTGTTGACTTCTGCAGCAGGACCGTGTACTAACTGCTGTTGGTTGCTGTGTGCTGTCAGATTTCTGATCGGGAAATGTTTACTCAACGGCAGAACATATTGGAAGAAATCGAGGCATTGAAGCAGCGTGATTTACTGCTGCGGAGGCAACAGGAAACTGATAGCAGGTTGTGTTTGTTGTTAAGTGGCATTGTCATCATCATTATCATTATCATTATCATCATTATCGTCATGAACATGCTGCAGACTGGAGCTTAGTGGTCTTCACAAATTGCTTCCTTGATGCTAGGATATATACATGTATTGGCCTATATTGGAGGAGTACAGATCTGATGAGAGTGTCCACAGCCAGGATGTCCTTGACTGCATGGCGTGGGCACTTGTAGTTCTTTGGTTGCCCATATATGAGACAGTAGAGCAAATGGGCATGGTTTGTGGAGGACTCTGCTCTCACAAAATGGCCAAAGAGGCATAATCTTTCGGCTCTGCTGTCAGAGGGTGGGTTGCCACTGGTCTTAGTTCTGAGCTTGGTGTTTGTTTACCAACAGAATGAGGTACGAAATGTATGCATAAGCCAACATTACTTGAACACGTCAAGATGACAGGCATTATCATTAATAAAATTTGTCAGAAGTTGAACTGTTCATGTAGTTATTGAATTGTATTTTGTTAGTGAATCATAATTATTTCCCCATCCATATTATCTGTCACTTGTACATCAGCCTACCAATGTATGGCATCATTTTTCACTTTTGCCGTGAATTTTTCAGGGAAAAAAACTTGTGGGACGAAAAATTGAAAGCTCGCGAGGAACTTGCTAAGCAGCGGGAAGAAACAGCACGTCGACTAGAAGTGGAGTACGAACACCGTATCCGTGATGAAGTTGAGAAGTACGATAATAATAAATTATAATTAATCATTCTTCTGGTTTATAATTGCAAGATTTTGTCGACTTGTTATTGTTCTTTTTTGTTTTTTTCTTCTGAATTTTACCTCCATTACTTTTAGTGGAAGTTTTAACTGCTGTTTGTATATC
>Ga0209780_1005023_pt1 | contig 10356 bp, 4 predicted proteins | sample WorMetexBAHAMAS2_FD_187384 | JGI IMG/M metagenome (GOLD analysis project Ga0209780, IMG submission 187384) | Marine gutless worms symbiont microbial communities from Max Planck institute for Marine Microbiology, Germany - Inanidrilus exumae... | ecosystem: Host-associated > Annelida > Digestive... | reverse complement strand
TTGGATGTATTAGATCTGGACCTTCAGATTTATTAATGTTTAGTCTATTTAGACGTGCAAGTACATCTTCTTCCGTTACAATTACTGGAGTGCATTCCTGGAAACATGTTCTATCTCGAATTGGTTTAAAGTCATCATCTGTTTCATTACAGAAAACACTACTAAAAAAGCTACACAAAGAGTCTGCTTTGGATTTAGCTGAAGTACAGATTACTGTTCAAATCCTACTCCCCGTAGGTTCACTTTACTAATTGTACTTCTGCAAGTAGAAATAACTGTTAGAGTTGCATTCCAGTTGTGAATACGGTAGTTTAACGTGTGCTCAAAAGCTGATGAGATTGCCAGCTTAATCTAGCGCACGGCCAGGAAACAAAAAAATAAGAAAAAATAAAATCAAAAACCAAGTAGCTCAGAAGAAACGGTCCAGGAAAAAATCCCTGGAGGCAGTCCGGGAGGAAGAAGTGAACCTACGGGGAGTAGGATTTGAATAATGATTCTACAGTGGCTTATTCAACTAAATAAGCACAATATTAGACACCTCATATCTTTCACAATTGCTGAGAATTCATACCTCAAAAGTAGCCCACGTACGTATGGGCGTTAAATTTGATGAAACTGGACAGCCACGCCCATTTGCTTACTGTTCTTATGTAACTAAAGTGCAAAATGAAAAATTCTGAACGAAAAGTATATGGACTGAGGGATAATAACTAGTTGTGAGTAGGGTTCGTACAGATCCTGGAAAGTCCTGGAAGTGGAAAGTCCTGGAATTGTAAACCAGCACAACGATGCGTGTTCAAAACTATGCAGGTAGCGGAATAAAACGTGGCAGTTGCTGAAAGTGCTCCTCAGGCAATTTGCGTTATTTGTTCAACAGTAGGCCAATATTTCAACTGCTACAGAGTGTTGTGCAGCTCGCTCGGCGATAAATGAGCTTCTTGTTTATGTTATTACAATTACTGTGAAATAGATGCAGACATTGAGATGTTTCATCTCCTTCATTGAGTTGACTTGTTGAATCTGTAATAATTGTTGTTATCTCCCCACTGAAGGTGATGGAAGGTTATGTTTTCTCCAGCATCAGTATGTATAGCTGTATATCCTCTAGCATGAGTAGGGCATTCAGTCGCGTCTGTCTGTCGGTCTGTTTGTCCGCGCTCTAAAAGCAAAACAGCTTGAGCTATCAACACCAAACTTGGTAGTTTGGTATACATATACTCTATAGTAGTCGTTCGGCATGCATTGAACCAGAGGTCAAAAGGTCAAATGTCAAGTTCACACACTTACGAAAACTGTCGCGTTCGTACGGTTGCTAGTGACGCATGTTGCTATGGCCGTGTGCTGCTGCTGCTGGCGTGGGTTTGCATGTCGATATGACTGCCTATGTTTTCTAGTTTGCAGTCTGTGTTCAGAACGAATACTTTACATAGAGTAACCAAATGTGTAGTTAGCCGCTCGTCCTGAGCTGTGCACTGCAAATTGTATGGAGGTTATGTCTTATTTGTAGAGGTCCTTATGCATTTGAGAACTATGGTGTTGGTGTTGTCATTTATGAATCGCTTCTTACCATGTTTGTTATTTCCAATTTTGGTCTTGCAACTTTCATGGATCCTGGCATGTATCCACAAGGTATGCTTTTCAGTTACCTTGTATCATTTTTGACAGTAATTTGTCATTTTTTCAGCTTATTGGAAACTAGATGGCAGACTTAAAGAGTTTCTTTTGATGATTTTTATGGTATTTCATTGCCCGAAACAGGATATAGACAAATCTTACTTGAAAATCATCATGAATGTTAACACAAAAAGTGCACACTTGAAGTTGAATGTTACATTTTTTTCTGTGACTGTCATATAAAATATATAAGTCATGCATGCTGTTGATAGTAGCAGGCATGGTGTAATTTGCAGGTAAAGAAAACTGTATGATCCATATCAGAGCGCTTTGAGACGATGCATAGTATAAATGGTGTTATATGAATACTCTTCCTTTCTTTTCCTGTTATTTATCGTGTGGTGTATAATTAATGCAAACATGATTATTATTGAGAATAACGTCCCTCGGTGTGGGTTCGTGAACTCAATGCACAGCAATGCTGACTGACGATTTGCAGCAGTTGTACTTTTTATCTCACTTTGTGTTATTTTATACGGATCGTTATAATTTTATGAAATTTGCAAATTTGATATAGCGAGTCCTTGGGAATAACTGTGCAAATTTTTTCACGATAAAAAATTAGCCACTTCTGTGAAGTTGCAAGTTACATCATGTTATGTTTTTTATGTACCCCGTGTAGAGGACAGACGATGCATGCCGGAGAGTGATCCAACGACGGGAGCGATGACATATCGGCTCATAGAGGTACGTGGAGTGGCGCTGCGGATGAAGTGGTGCACAACGTGTCGGTTCTATCGACCACCGCGCTGCTCTCACTGCGCCGTCTGTAACCGCTGCATTGATGTAAGCCACCGTTCTGCTTGGCTGTTGTCATTCTTTAAGTAAGTAAGTCATAACATTTGTTGATGGTGCCAGAGTTGCGGGAATGCAGCAGTGATGATGCAAGGTGCTTGCCACTGGCACTATCTAGAAATATTTATTTTCAGTTTTTGCTTGAACTTTTGTTCTTTAGTACTGTGTAGATTTGTTTTTGTTGATGTACTGTTATCATCTTTTCTTCAGTCAATAATAGCACAATCACATGCTCATTGTCTGCCACATTCTAATCCGATCTTCAGGGTAGTCTAATGCATAGGTGTTTCACTAGAATGATTTACAGCTGTTATTCTTTTGAGGGCTTCGGATCAAATTAGTAGATTGTGCCATAATTATTAAAAATTTAATTGATTAACCATTTTAAATGATTGCTTTTTCTGTTAATTGTTCCACTACAGCAGTCATTGAAGTTTCTGGTAGATTTTTATAATCCTGACGTAATCTGGGTGAGAAATGGGCCGAGTAAACCAAAGCTGTGTGGGACAGTATTAAATACTGTCCCACACAGCTTTGGTTTGGTTATCATAGACAAAATATGAACATAGATAAGTAGCAAATTTTGCTACTTATCTTTGTTCATATTTTGTCTATGATAACTTTGACTGTTACTGATTGTGTGACATGAGGGTGACTGACTATTACTGGTTGTGTGACGTGATGGTGACTAACGGTTGCCGGTTGTATTCAGGTCTTCGATCACCACTGTCCATGGCTAAACAACTGCATCGGACGCCGAAACTATCGCTACTTTTTCCAGTTCCTGTTGTCACTGGTGCTGCACATCCTCTCAGTATTTGCATTAAGTCTGGTCCTTGTGCTTAATAACGTTGATGAGCTGACTCGTGTCGACACCATATCGGCGTATCCTTTGTGACAGTGATGGCAGTGATGATGTTGATGATTTGATTATGATGAGGCAAGCATGGCAGCCTTTGAGTGGCACTTTAATTGCATGCTGTTCACTCAGCCACCCAGCAGACTGAACTAAGCTGAGCGTTAGCAGTTAGCTATGTTTGATGTTGCGTGATCTACAAGCTTAGTTGTAAAATTACATTCAGAGCCAATTTGAATCAACAATACTGAAGTCGTCACTTAACTTTGAGTAACTTAACTTTATGTAGCGATCAAATGTCGACTTAATGAAGAATCGTCACATGAGCAAAAATTAAGCGCTGCTTAATAGTGTGGAGATTAAATATCACGGCAGTTTTTATTGGCTACACAGAGGTCTATAATATTTAAAGATTCCCGTGATTGGTTGCTGTAAGTGACTTAATACCATGTTTATGATTTTGCCGCCGACTTTTGCCGGCAGCCGAGGCCTGCTGGTATGTGGGCATGTTGAAATACATCTCACCACATTTGTCAACATGTTGTATTCAACTAGTCTTTGCAGTATTTCATTCCGACTGCAGTAATACACCATTTAATGATTCTTTGCAGTTTGTGTATGCTATACATGCACGTTCAAGTAGCTTTTCCAATGTGCTTTTTGGCAGTTGAAATCATTCTTATAAAAATTGTTACTTGCCTTTTCAGTGGCTAAAAATCGTTATTTAAATTAAGAGAAGTTTTAAGTGGATATTTGGTGGTTAATGCGTTCAAGTACTGTATGTTGACGCAACAGTCCTTAATTTTTGCTGCATTTTTTGTTTATTAAAGAATGATTCGGTCGACTTCCAAACTTTGGAAGTCGACCTAATAATATGGGTGTCAAATTTCCGTATGTCCGTACGTCCGTCCTTCCACAAAAAGTTACTTCGATTTTGACGAAATTTGGTATACAGGTAGTACTCGATGAGAGATGCAAAAAAGGTAATGACCATGCCCGGAGCCAAGGTCAAGGTATGCGATCTTTATCAAACTTGGTATACTGGTAGTACTCGATGAGAGATGCACAACGGTATGACCATGACCTGGATCCAAGGTCAAGGTCACAGGGACCTGAAAGTTGCAAAATCACCCAAATTCAAAGTCTATCTCCTTTGCCAAAATTCGATCAATCTAAAGACTGATGGTAGATTATTACACTACAGGACAGTATCTAAAATTTAACCGTCAGATTTTTAAAATTCGTCCTCGTTTTCCGTCACGTGACCTCTGAACTTTGGTCCTAACCACGTCTGACAAGTTATTTTCTTAAGTTTATGCGATCTCTATCAAACTTGGTATACAGGTAGTACTCGATGACAGATGCACAACGGTATGACCTTGACTTGGATCCAAGGTTAACGTCAAGGTCACCGGGACCCGAAAGTTGCAAAATCAACCAAACTACGCCAAGCAGTATCGCATCACAAAATGTGCCGCAAAATTGGGCTTTTGCTACACAAAGTGAGATTTCAGGCGCAAATTTGTGCGAATCAATATTTTCGGTATCTTATTTACTCAAAACAAACGTAAAATAAAGCGCATTTTTGCAGATGTTTGTCGATAAACAATCGTCAATTCGCGTTAATCAGCGGCAATAGCGTGCACGTGGTTCAGCCTACTTCCGTCAAGAACTTAATGTATTTGTGACATGAATATTCATGACAACGGATACTTAGTTTTTGGAGGCGGTAAAATGTAAACAATATCTAATCTAAGTTATGAGTGGAATTTCAGACAAAATGTTTAAGTCTTGGCTTAAAACACTTGATCCAAATGGAATCTGGATTCGTGATGAACTAATTGACAAAAGTGCGGTGCGCATATGGTGTATACTTTGTGCAAAACACCTCGAACGGCTACGTTCGTTTCACAACTTCAGCGACGCCTTCGTCAACGGTATTACTGGCTCTGCTCTCAAACGTGATGCACTGCCATTTAAAATGGGAGCTGGCAAATGACCACTGGTTCTTAAACTAGGGCACAATATATGAATTTGTCCCGGCCGGATTTTTGATAATTGCCCTAGTCTGGCCTAGCGGAAGTCGACCGTCAGTCCCCGTACGGGACTAATTTTTTGTAATTTGTAGCTACATCATCTTGGTTAGTTTGAACAGCAGTCTGATGGATTTGACTGGAATACCAGTTGCGTAACTTGAAACTTAATTAGTGCAGAGAGAACTCCACATATTGTAATGTTTTAAGATTTTGTTTTAAATTGTTTGTCCTTACATCTAGAATGTGACTCTGGTGTTATGACCTTATGTGGGACAGAAATGTGTATATTATTATTATTACCTAGGGACATCCCAATGTCTGCTGTGGGAAATATCCTAACCACATTATAACATTGTAGCCTTCCTTCCAAAGGTCGGCTTGATGTGTTCATCGGTTTTGACGTTGAATACAAACATGATATGCAAACAGGACTCCCATAGCATTTACAGCACTTACATGCACTGTGTCACATGGTGAAAAATAGACTGATTATGAGCCATTAACACTGTTAGTATCTGTCTGATGGTCATTGCTGGAGTTGCGTCATTTCCAGTCATTGGTCTGATGTGCTTCCATGTCGTCCTCGTCTGCCGCGGAAGAACCACTAATGAACAGGTGCTGTGTCGCTGAAGATTAATGTGTAGTGTGTGTGTGTGTGTCTGTGTCTGTGACTGTGTCATGGCTGTGGATATGGTCACTAGCAATACAGTTATTTAGTAAATATATTTTTCTGTACCGTGATTCCATACTGTCGACCAGAACTTTGGGAATGGTCCAGAAGTTTACATTCCCAAAGTGACTTCAGAGCATTGCGCGGGTCTCTCGGCATTAGCTGGGCCTGTTGTCAGTAAATTGTGAAGCTGGTTATGTGAGTGCCATGCTGGATATATTTGCTGTGTGGATACTTTACAGGTAACTGGTAAGATACGTTCGGCAATGAATCCGTTCAACAGAGGCTGCTGCCTCAACTGTAGTTTCCTGCTATGTGGGCCTTCATTTCCAAGGTAAACACACTGACTCACACACACACAGCAACTTGTATCTGTGTGTATGTCAAACTACAAGTACTGTCACTGAGAAATACACTGTGTCTCAAAAAATAACACTGCTTTTGTTTGCTATAACTTTGATCTACGTCAACCGATTTTAATAATTTTTGGCAGAAATGTTGCCAAGAAAGTTAGAAGTCAAAGGGTACTTTATTTTCCCACCTGACCTAAATAGTGCTCCTGCATTACTTGGCAAAACACAGAAACACGAAAATTGCATCTTTTCACTCAAATGTTGTATTACTGCTTTTCTGGAGTTCACCCAGTTGCTGCTTGATTTCTTCAATTTTGTTGACTTGCAACTCATATTCACACTGCTGTAGACTCCCTAAATCTTGTAATCAACTGAGTTCAGCTCTGGCCTGTTGGGGACCACAGCTCAGAGAAACGAAGTTTAGAGTTTTGCGCAGCAGCTGTTGAACTGTGTTGCATGCACCATAGCGCTGTTGTATGCATAAGCTGTGTTGCAGAAAGGTTAATAGCGTGGTCGTCGACAACGTGCTTGATAACAGCTAACATTTGTTGAGATAGTAAGATGTCCAACCAATACTGTCCATTGATTATTCACTTGAGGCTTGACAAGGATCAACTCCCACTTTTAACACAGCGATTGACATCACGACAGACTTGGTAAATGATGAGTGTGTGGTAACGGACAACAGCATGCTATGCTCCCTTCAGACCCTTCCTAGGTATTGTTTGGTGCATACAGTCGATTCTTGTGAAAATGAAGGGCAGTTCAGCTGTGACCAAGTGATAATATGAATGTGTTTTCTGTGTCTGTTGGCAAAACAACCTTCAGCGTTTAAGTGAAAAAGCGCAATTTTTGGCTTTATATTTCTCCAGGTAATGCAGAAGCACCAGTTAGGTGAGGTGGAAAAATAAAATATTATTTGACTGCTTACTTTTTAGCAACATTTCTGCCAAAAATTATCAAAATCGGTTGATGTAAGTCGAAGTTATAGCAAGCCAAAGCAGTGTCGTTTTTTTGAGACACTGTATTTCTCTCATTTCGTTTTGGGGTGGTTTAGTTTAGAGTTTGCTTTAGAGTTGACATTGTCTGGAAAATGTTTATTTGTATGCTGCTAGCCAGTGAGCATTGCAATGTTATTTGTGAGAAGATGTAATGTCTGTCATTGGAGAATCATGCTTCAGTGTCTCATATTACTTGTGTGTCAGTATGCCTGAGATGTCCTTAATTTATCGTCATAACCTTACAGTTAAAAGATCCATTTTCCAGGTGTATTGGGATAGGAGATCATGCCATCCAGTTTGTGCAGAAGTGACAATGATCCCATCATGCAATGGCGTTGATGTTTGTAGCCTTGTTCAGTGGCTGTCGTCGTCAGCAGTGTATGAGATGGGCAGTGACGCGGCTGGTGCAGCAGAGTACCAGACAGCGGCTGGTGGCAATGTAACAGTCTATGTTGACAGTGGCCGAGGACATACTGGGCCGACACTTGGTGGTGCAGGATACAGCAGGGTATGTGTCTATGTTTGTGAGTGAGCGTGATCTCATGTAGAACGTATCATCATTGTTTGTCACTGCCAACTTCCATTTGTCATCATCATCATCCAGGTTTCAGTTTGTTAACCATTTGCAGTGTTATTCGTCAAAAACCTTGGGCTGTATTTTTGCCCACACAACACTGTGCTGGCGCGGTATATGCCGTGGCAATATGTCTCTCCGTTGTGTTCAGAGTTGTGTCATAACGGCTGAACAGATGGAGATCGTTTTTGGCACGGCTTTCCTACATTGTATTGGAAGAGAATTCTATCGAACTTTGTCCCAAACGTTGACCACAGCTGATTTTTCTGGGTTTTTCGCCATGGTATGTTAATCGTCGCAAGTTTTGTCGACGTAGTTCAACCGACGACCGTTGCCAGTTTAATCACGCTGAGCATCCGCCTTTGTTTGAAAGACGCAGCATGTCACACGGGTTTGTCTGCAACAACTGACAGTTGTTGATGGTGCGGTTGGCTGTCACTGAAGTCAAACAGCAGTTAGTCATGAATGCAGCCTTGGTTGCTGATGAAAAACAGAGCATGGCTAACCAGCTGCACCTTGGATGATGATGAAAGATGGGCCTCTCGTTAGGTCGACACGGAGGAGTCGACCTAATAAACTAAGTTGGTCTCAAATGTCTGCACATCCTACGTCCAAACGTCCACAAAAGGTTTCTTTGATTTCAATGAAATGTGGTATGTAGGTATAGATCGACGAGTGACGCATGACGGTATGCAGTATGACCCGATCAAAGGTCAAGGTCACGAGCCCTTGAAAGGCGGAAATTCGGCCATTTTCAAAGGCTATCTCCTACCCCATTTATAACGGGAGCTGGCAAATGACCACAGATTCGCACATTAGGGGGCAATACCTAAAGCCTATCGGGGCCGGATTTTTTATTTTTGTCCTAGTTTTTTGTCACGTGACTTTGAAGTTGGCAGTAAGTAGGAGTCGACCGCCAGTCCCGTATGGGGCTAATTGTATTTTTGTTGGTTCATGAGGACTGTGATGCTTTGCCATGGAGCATAGAATATAACATCTTGATTTGAAAAATGTGAGCGAGCAATAAGCGAGTAAAGTAGTCATTGCATGTAATGGTCAGGCGAGTTCTTGGTTTCCGACAAGTTCTTGTGTTTCTGTCTTCTAACGCGTGTTAAATATTCTATGCTCTTTGCTAGTAGTTGATTTAGCATTGTCAGCATGTGTTTATCAGCCTGGTGGCGGGAGGATGTTGTATCACTTGTATCTAGTTCATTGCATGACATGATGCGTTATTGTGTTGAACTGCTTGTTTGGTGGCTGTTTCCTTTCAACAACTCTTGTCAATTACACCGGCATGGGCCAATGGTTATTATCAGTTTGTTAGACAACGTTATTATATTCATGCAGCAACAGAAAACCAGATAAAAACACCAGTCGTTTATATGCAGTAAATGATAATGGTAAAATTTTGACAATTTACTTTTTCGATAAAATAATCTACCTAATCTCAATTCACTTAATCTAAATATGCCATTATTGTTATATTTTTCTTTTTCAATTACGTTACCTCAAGAATTAATACTCATTAAATGTTAATATTTGTAATGTAATTCAGTCTTAAAGGCACAATATGACCTAAATTGTGTTGAAAGTGCCGTTAAACTCCAATCAACCAACCTACTGCAATGTGGTGTATTCTAGTATTCTACTCCCTTGCACGCTCAAAATCCAATCAACAATAAAAAGCTATAATACAACGGTGATGTAGTATAATGTGATAAATGTTGTGTGATTCAAAGAGTTTTGTTGAACGAAAACGTCTTGATGCCTTGTGAATGTGGAACGGGCTTAATTTCAAACTTCCGAATTGGTTATAAAATACTGTGATGATGTAGTGATCAGAATGTGAGTCAAAATATGATACACAGAAACTGTTTTACTATTCACCATTAGTCATTTTAGTCGGATAATTTGTTCATTTTGGGGTAGTGATTTTAACGATTAATCAATAGATTAATTTATAAAAATTTGTAATGAGTTAAAAAGTTTTCTTTAAATAAAATTTGTCTTGTTGCTCATGTGAATTAAGCTAAAAGCAGAGTCATCTTTGACTTGTAGATGTCAGTGAGACAATGATGCTTCGCATGCTGTTGTTGCATAGATTTGCTTATACTAATATCAGGTACGAACTGGTGCTTGTCACTAAAAGCTTACTTACTAACAGCATTGCCTCTTATCTTTACTTTGTGGATTGACACTTTGGTCTGATAGTCAGTTCATCTTATACAACTCAGCAGCTGTTCCAGCTTTGCTTAGCTTTGCCACAAAGGAAAGTGTATTTGGATTTTGAGGAATGGTTTGGGTATGGGCTTAAATTATATATTGGGTGGGATGGACCAGGTTAGGATGGAGATCTAAAATTTGAGGGAAGGGTTGGTTTCTTAAAATACTTAATTA
>Ga0209780_1005022_pt1 | contig 10356 bp, 8 predicted proteins | sample WorMetexBAHAMAS2_FD_187384 | JGI IMG/M metagenome (GOLD analysis project Ga0209780, IMG submission 187384) | Marine gutless worms symbiont microbial communities from Max Planck institute for Marine Microbiology, Germany - Inanidrilus exumae... | ecosystem: Host-associated > Annelida > Digestive... | reverse complement strand
GATACGATCTGACGCCAGCATTAAGTTTTTCTTAAACCTACTGATTCAGTTTTATTTCAACAAGGTGTCCCCTAACGGGACGTAACACTACTGGCCCGCACTGGAGTGTGGGCCGCCTGACCGCCCGCGCGCCCGGCGGCCGGCCGGCCGGCTTGCCCGCCGGCCGGCAGTTACAGACGACGACAGACTACAACAAGCAAAACAATACTAGCTTATTAGGCGGGCCAGTGATAACGTGACAAATCTTCAACAGGTAATTAACTTCGCACAGCACGGCATCATTCCCTACAACACGGAGATCGTATCGTGACCATAGATTACTGTAGCGTCACTCCGCTTTATTTTGGTACCGTTCAACCGGCGGTGACCTTCAGCTGCTGGGAAGGTAAGCGTAGGTTCGACATCTCACGGGCCATAAGTCACAGACGTCAGTCTTATAACCATCTAGAAATGGTAGATGAGCATCCAAACAAAGCTCATATATTGTGTATTGCATGCTTTACATTTTTATACCACACATCAATCGTACGACAATAATAGTACATGCTGATCATTTCTATACAATGTCTTGTAAACAGTGAACATGATCGCAAGTTAACGGCAAAGGTAACAGTGGATGTACCGTTTAACAATAGGTATTTTCTCCTGGCCCTGTTTGAATTCCGCGCGGTTGCACAGCATTGCAATTCTTGCCAGAGCCATCCACGTCGGCGTATCTCGGTTGTACGTCGCATCTGAACATTTCAGAATAAAAACAAGGTGTCGTCCTAACGGGACGTAACACGACTGGCCCGCCGTGCAGCCGTGGAGCTATAATTAGACTGGATGCGGCATGACGTCATAGCCTGGCATGCGCGGCTGAAGCCGCCTGCAGGCTCGCCGTGGAGTGTTACAGACGACGACACCAAACGTCGACAGACGACGACAGACGCCCGCCACCGTTACTAGTCTGGCCCCCTACACAATGTGTAATGAACTAAAAGAAGCCAGCACTCACAAGAGTGTCATGACCCAAGCCGGCAATGTTGTTTCACTGCTGGATGACTGCCAAAAACTCCACGCACGGAAAACCGGCGGTCGGCAGCAGCATCGGCCGTGGGGAAGTAACGCGGGAAAACCCGGCGTCGCTAGGATGGCTTGTGCGGCAGGGCAATGCGGCGGAAAAACCAAGTGTACCTTACGTTCGTAGCAAGCGGCAATATTACGTTGTCTGAAGACCGACACAAACTTTATTGTGCGTTGTGACCTTGAACTTTGACCTTTTAAACCCAAAATAAATGAGTTTTCAGGACTCATTGTGGAACATTTTTGTGTCAAGTCTGGCGATTCTAGCTGCATCCGTTTCTGAAATATCGTGTGGAAAACAGACAAATACATAAATGCCGTTGAAAAACCTATCCAGCGACTCTCTACTGTCAAAAATTGATAAGGTTTATTTTTTGGACTACCGTTGGTCATTTACTTGTTGCTCTTATTGTTTTCTTTTGAAGTTTTACTCAAGATTTTCTTCCGGTTTCGACACGGTAATTAATCTTGGTTTTACTAAAATGATCGCATATTTTATCGGACGATTCAGTGGGAATTCACGTAGTAGCCAGCCATAGAAATGTGTGATCATCATAATTATCATCAAGATCTACATCAGCATCACATTTTGTGCATTTTCTGTTGTCAGAAATGCAAACCGGTAATTTTATAGCATTGGCGTGATACTTCTATCGCTCAAACCATTTCTCGTGAGTTCGCATCGTCAATCTACGGAAATAAGCGACTACTAAAAATGAACGCTATAGCCAGTGATATAAACTATTAACTATACCTAAAATTTTAACCGAGATGCTGCGGCAATGTCACTGAATTTGCACACAAGTTGAGATGGCCATACTGAACGCTCCCAAAAGCTCAAATGCGTCACTTTTCAAAATCGAAGGTGGCGGCGGCCGCTATTTTTTGAAGAAAGATGACTCCTTACCTCCGAAATGTTTGAATAAAATTTGGTCTGTATATCATTCCAGACCACACCTGACGCGCATTACTACTTCCGGTGAAATTTGACGTGGCGACGGCCGCCGTCTTGAATTTTGGTTTTTAAAAAATCCATAACCCCGGAAGGGTTTAAAATATTTTAAGTGAAAATTTTGCATGCAGATCGAAACGGCCATTCCTATCGTTCTCAATTATTACGATACGCCATTTTTCAAAATCACGATGGCGAACGTTGCCATTTTTGGAGAGAGAAAAGTCTTCATACTTCATATCTTATAAACGGTGCGAATTTGGTCGGCAGATAAATGAACACTATCATCGACTGTTGTGACTCACTGGACTGATCTTCGCTGATCTCCGCCTCGACGATGCGATTGTCGAACCACATGTGAGAGACGGTCATGCGGTTCTGCGTGAGTGTGCCGGTCTTGTCCGAACAGATCGTCGACGTGGAGCCGAGAGTCTCCACCGCCTCAAGATTCTTCACGAGACAGTTCTTGCTGGCCATCCGCTTGGCTGTCAGCGTCAAACAGACCTGCGACACACGGCAGCTATGACACCGTCGATTCTCGGTGACGGCCGACGACGGCTGAGCAGAAAAAGTAAAATAGCTAAAATCGAACAGATCGAATTCAGCAATCGGCATATCTTTTGCCACGCGATGAAACCAGAGCGCTGCATTCAGCAATCTTTTTGTTTCTTCCACTAAAGAACATCCTTTGTATTTAATGGTTGCGATTCGTCATGCACAAATCAATGAACAGATTAATAGATGGATCAATCTCGATTAATCAGTCAATCAAACAAACAACCAATCAAAAAATGTCCACTTTTAGCGCTACTATCAACAAGTTAAGGTGTGTACGCTCACAAAGCAATTTCGTTAGGCTAGATTGAAAGAAAGAAAGAAAGACAGACACACAGACAGACAGAACGAAAGAAATAGCAAAATAACTAATAAATGAATGAATGAACGAATGAATTAAGGAAGGAAGGAAAGAAAAAAGAAAGAAAGAAAGAACGAACGAAGAATGATTGAATTCCAAGCGAGCAAACACGACGAGAACAAGTATGTCGGTTCTCCTTATTGTCGGACCGAAATGTACGTTGACCGCATCGCATGCTGCCTCCTGGTGAGTCACGTTGAGTATGCGCCACGCACTCTATCAAGGTTCGAAAAAAGATGGCACAGACAGAAAGACGGACGGATGCCAGACCGTTACATTACACATACCGCGAGACGCGGCCAGCTTAGTAAGTAGACGACACAGACCGTGACGGTTGCTAGCAGTCCCTCGGGAACGTTGGCGACAATGATTCCAATAAGAAAGATGACGGCGTCGAGCCAGAAGTAGCCGAGCAGGAAGGCGATGACGAAGAACGTGACTCCGAGGAAGACTGCGACGCCGGTGATGATGTGGATAAAGTGGGCGATCTCACGCGCGATCGGCGTCTCGACCGTCTCCAAGCCGCTGGCTAGGATCGCTATCCGACCCATCACCGTCCGATCGCCCGTGTTGATGACCACACCGCGACAAGTACCTGCCACGCACCTCGGTGATTGATTGACTAAGGGTTTATGTTTCGCCCGACACTAAATAGGTAACTTCGGAGACGTTCTTCCTAGCCAATCTCTTGGGTTTACTAAAAAACTAAATCAAACAGTACAAAAGCAAACATGCGTTCATAACAAAATACACTGCAACATAAAATTAACATAAAAACTAAAGCCGCATTTGGTCGACTACGGCCTGGAAACGGAACGGGTCTATTATGGAAGGAGTAGATAAGTCAGGAAATAAATAAGTTATGAAGAAAGTATAAGGAGGAAGAAAGTAGAGAAGGGAGTTAAGTAAGAAATCAACAAATGAATCACAGTGCATTACCGCCCGCCGGGGGCACCTGCCACGATGACTAGTCGTCGCAATTTTCTCCACAAAACGTGCTCCATATGTATTCGAAATATGTGCGGTACAAAATTACTATTCACATATCATATAGATAAAACGGGTTTATCCGTCCTCGTAATATTCGGACGGTAGTGTACCCTGCTGCGTCGCGTGCTGCCCCCTAGTGAGTCACGTTGAATATGTGCCGCGCTCCCTATTAAGGTTAAGAGAAATATGAGACACGTGCGCGGTCGCGCGAAGACGGCCAGCGTATCAAACGCTACTGTGAGTATCGTGGACCTCGTTACAAATGACTAATGCAACTCAGAAATCAAAAGCATCGTTTCAAAGTTAACACAAAACCGACAACACGATCTGCGAGTAAACGCAATACCGCGATTTTGACTAATTGCCTTAGGCTTCAGGGCATCATCAGCGTACCGTTAATGACTTGAAATGTCACGCAGCCTATGTAAATGACTTTTTGCTATATACTCGCAGACTAATTATTCGCGCGAAGAAAAACATAGCTTCGGGCGAATTATGGAAATATTCTACAGGGCAAAAACGGTGTTTATGCGTTCGGCAACAACTACCCCGAAAGCGAACTGATTTGGATAAAATCTGGAACACTGTGATGACACTGTTGGGGCTGACCCTGGCAGATCTGCAGTAGCGACAGCTTGAGAAACAGTCGAAATTTTGTTGTTTTGTTGGAGACGGTACGGGGCATCTATACAGTGAAAACATTACAACAGGCCTACATTCGTATAGAAGCTGAGATCGAACCTTCGACGGCATTGGTCGAGAAAAATGCAATGTTTCTACTTTCGAGAGGGTTGTCGCTGGTAAATTCATGACTGCGACTCTGCGGTTCTGATTCGCCGGTAAGAGATGAATTGTCTACCTGCACACATCATTTTAAGCTTCATCGCTGTCTGAATCTTGTACATGAATTATTATCATTTATTATTTGCATCATACTCGTTGTAAGAAAGTGTAAGAAGTGACTTTATTGAATTAATTAACTAAACTAAGTATTAATGTACATGCAAATTAAGTGTTAATTAATTATTGATGTATATTATTTTAACGTATTAGGCCTAATTATTCATGCACGTGCATAATTGTTGCAACATCAGTGTAGTGATACAGAATTTCTTCATCTTTATGTATATGATTTAGATAAAAAAATATTCTTTACAAAGTACTACATACATTCGAATCTTATTATAATGTATCGATGGATTCAATCAGGTCTACTCGAATAAAATAATAAAAATCAATCTCTAATTAAAAGGACAGAGCAAGCATGCCACCTGCTCTGATGAGGTAACTTTCCACAGTTGGCGAAGTGAGGCTGGGAAGAGCGCGTTAGCGCGATGGCTTGACCCTAATCTTGCGGCGTAGGAGCTAGTCATATAGTCAACTAACAGTCGTATATCGCCGGACATAACGCCAAGGAAGTAATATAGATACGGCGGTCCAACAGCGCAGTTGTCGGTGGTCATCTGCGGCAGAAAAAGTGAGTAAAACGATCACACATGTTCACCCATTTAGTGACGGGACTTCTTCTGCTTTACCTTAAATCCGTGTGCCGCAGTAATGCGAATGTCGGCAGGTATTCGGTCTCCAAACTTCACTTCGACGACGTCACCGACGACAAGTTCTTCAGCACGAATATCGACCTTCTCGCCACTTCGGATGACTATCGCGTACTACAATAATTAAGAAGAAGCTCAGCTATCGCAGATAGACCGCGCGACGCACTATGCCAATTTAAATCTTGTCAACTGCTGCACAGACGTACGAAAACTCGCACTTGAAAAGGCTTGCAATAGTTAAATGACCTTGAAGGTGACAAAGGTCATAGGAAATAACGCTATTCATTTATTCTAAAGATATGATGAACCCCAAAATTAAAAAAAACAGATTACGCACCCCTGACAACTCCCATTTCAGGATGTTTTATTGCCCCAAGGCTAACACTTACTATAATACTATGGTCTAAGCACTAAATTTAAATATCCTAACTTCACCCATTCCAAAGACATGAATGAAGGGCCAAAACTTAAAAATTGACTTCATTTGGGATGGTAACTCAAGGTCATCGGCAATGCCACTGTTTGATAGAGCACATACTTCTTAGTGATCTTCTATAGTAACTATCTTGCTATCTTGTGTCATTTCCAAAATATAGCGAGTAATTACTGGCCCGCCTACACATAGTATTCTTTTGCTCTCGCTCGTCTGTCGTCGTCGTCTGTCGTTGTCTGTAACACTCCACGCCGGTTTTTCCGTGCGTGGAGGTTTTTCGTTGACGCAGCCAGCGGCAAAAAAAACATTGCCAGCGTGGTTCTTTGCACTCCTGTGAGTATTGGATTCTGCTAGTCGTCTGTGCTGCGGTCTGGTCGCCGCAGTTGACTGAAGGTTGTGCAGCGCACGGTGCGCACCTGTCATACGATACAGTCTAAAGCCCGGTCCACACTTGCAACAATGTCGAAGCGACATTCGACGTTGTAGCATTCGACAATGTTGCTTGGACATTGCTGCTGCTCGTGTGGACCGGGCTTAAAGCCTTAATTGTTGCCGGTGCTCGTTCGCCGCTCGTTAGCGAGCCGCTAGACTTGCTCTGTTTCTACGCTTCTGCTACTTGTGCGTGACAGTAATGAACAAGGCGACTTTGTCGTCATCTTTGTAACTACCTCTCCAATTACAGCGGACATCGACCTGCCGACTGTTACTTGAACAGTTTTTTGTCGGAACAAAATACAAGACAGATGGAGGACTACCTGGAAGTGATCTATGCCTATGGTCTATCGAAAGTACCTTCAGCTATTTTTCAAGGTCATCTCAGTTACTCGAATCGGTTCTAAATCCTGTACATTTATTTATTACTATGTATAAAAATTTGATAATCACGTCAAACGCGTGATATGATAATACAAACACATAGAGGATAAACAGGAGTACAAACATCAAAACATACAAACTAATAAAAACATACAAACTAAGTGAAACACAATACAAACTAAAAATCAGTAGCAGTCATCAAATATTGGTAAATATAGCACCCATTGGCAGGATGTGTTTATCGGCGAGTAGAAATTTGTACGTGAACGATGATCTTATGTGTCATATCTCACTCTAAAGACTATCCAAGGTCACAGAAAACTATTACTTTAAGTCTCATCGACCATATTAGCATAAAAAACTATACTGTCGTTGTATACAGTTTCATATTCACGTCTGCATCCAAGAAGCACAGCAATCAAGCATGCCTGTGCGTCTGATAACGTACTTCCACAGGCAGAAATGTTTTTCCTTCTGCGAATTTATTTTCACCTTGACTTATTACCTTGCACTTCGAACTGACCCAGATATCTGGGTCATAGTTCATTTCGTTCGAAAGTTATCAAGGCCTATGTGAAGTGTAGAAATAATTGTATTTAGTCTAAGTAAATTACGCATTAACTGTATACATTCAGTTAGACGAAAAGCCCTCTGAGAAAAGCAGTCAAATATGGATGATAGTTGAATAGATAAGATATTTCTCTTATAGGCGGTAGTAAATGTGACTTAACGGTTTGCTGCGTATCTGGGACCAAAATCAAATTAAGAAATTCTGACTATCTATTCTTATAAATCGACAACAGCGAGTAAATATTGGATATTTTTCTCGTCCTGGCTCACCTTAAATGACAGTATGCTAGAGGGATCATGGCTCGGGCCTTTATCTGTGAGTCATTACCACTTTCTTCTCGTAAGTCTAGAAGAGAAACGTTATCCATAAATTTCTTTCATAAAATTCTGGAACCCTGTTGTTGTCTTCACTACCCCATTCCAACCAAAAGATCCAATAGCAAACTAAAATGTAAGTAAACACTCGTTATACTCCCCCGCCATTCACACATAGCGAAAAGTTTAAATCGTCGTTTCTTGTATACGCGCGTTGTATCATTACGTGTAGTTTTTGCATTTTATCGTTTTGATGTGATCTCATAAATTGTCTATTTCTAATTTCATATATCAGTATGTCGTTCAATTTATTCACATTTTATTGTGTTTATATATCCAACTGCTTTAAAGTAGTTGCAACACTCAATAAACAAATTGACAAAAATGATGGTCGATCAATTAAATATTTTTAAATACTTGATAACAGCTCCGTCTTTGTTCTGTATTATCTGCGCACGTAAAACAGCTGTGAACATTTGACAGCATAGTGTTATTTTGCCAAGAAGCTTAATATTAAGTTTTTAACATAATAATAATAATAATTATTATTATTACAAAATTTGTATAGCGCACAAATTTAAACATGCTCGAGTCGGAGGCGCTAAAATAATGTTTACATAACGAAGATACTTTATACACCGAAACAGCAAGGGTCTATTCGACCACACCACAGCAACCAAGTAACAACATGCTCAAATCAAAACGCAATAGCATCAAATTTAACGTGTTAATATGTTGAAAGTATAAAGTTTGCAAGGAAACCCACGATTAGAGTGCGCAATAAAAGCTATTTACTAAAGCCCTGCAGTCTTTTATTACTGGCCCGCCTACACAATAATCATCTTTATTCACCAAACATGGTAGACAACTAATGAAAAATAAAACAAAATAACTGTAGGGGGCCACACTAGTAATGGTCGCTGGCGTCTGTCGTCTGTCGTCTGTCGTAGTCTGTAACACTCCACGGCGGGCATGCAGGCGGCTTCGCCCGCGCAAGCCAGGCGATGGCATCATGCCGCCTCTAGTCTAAGTATAGCTTCACAGCTGCACGGCGGGCCAGTAGTGTTACGTCCCGTTAGGGCGACACCTTGCTTTATTAGCATTCATCTTTTGATTTGTGATGTAAGGCCGGTTTTCCGGTGTTTTATTTCAGATTATTGCTTTGCAAAATTTATAAAACTCCACCTGCAAGGATGTTATATACAGTTCTGTACTCTATGCATGTAGACTACAGCTTGGAAATCGACGCAATCGATCAATTTCGACGATGCATTTAATCCGCGCAAAATAAATCCTCATCTCTGATCCAGTTAGTCGACTCCATTTAACTGCAACGTTCTAGTTGCCTGGCCAAGCGAATATAAACTTCATTAGACTTGGGCTATGCTGTGGAGTAAACGAGAAAGACGAATCTCTTGTCTCACGCGTTATGTGCGCATGCGTACGAATGTATAAGTAATATGACACTGGAATATTCGCGTATATTCGCGTATCACGTTTTCACATGTTTGTCGAGTTTATAGCACTGATGAGCGCAAAACTAAATCTTTCAGTTAAACTTATACTATTTTCCAGCTGAAAAGATTAGTTAAACCAGAGTTATTAGCTGATATCTATTGCAGTCAACTATCAACTAAAAAGAAATAGTTAACCTCTTTCATAACTTTTTGCAACTTTTTCGGCCAATATTTTTAATATTTGGCAACAACTTAAAATTATTCTGTTACAAACTTTATAACCCATGAAAGTTTGTAAAAATATAAATCAATCTTTCCATTGTAAATTGAATAAACAATAAAGTGGGAGCAACTGAAGCAATTAAACAAAAATACTATTACTGCTATCGTAACACACATCGGTAAATGTTCTGTTAAGAGATAATCTTTATCAGAGCAGCAAGAGATGATCCCATTCAAGCCTTTTGTCGACCATGTTTGACTTTTAGGTAAACTTTAGTTATTCACTTTAAAGCTTAGTTAAAACTAAATTTTCCTCTATTTCCTCCAGTTAAACTTTAGCTTTTACTAAACATTTGATTTAATAAATAGTCAGCAACTTTCAATTAACGTTTGCCCATCACAGGTTTCTAGTCGAGACAAAGCTACGAGCTGAAGCAGTCGATCTTGATTAACTGTGTCTGTAACAAACAAACTAACAATTTTTGACGAGACAAAAAGACGAGAACGTAACATTACAGCAGATTGCTATATGGCGACAGTGCATTTGCTATTAGTTTTCGCAGCGTTAGACTACAAGAGTAAGTAGATTCAATAATCAATGGGAATAACAGCTTCAGTCATAGCCGAGAACAAGCAATTTCAGTATCACACACTAGTCGTGTAACATTGTAATTTGCCTAGCTTTTAACTCCGATGACGTTTGCGCCATTAACGTTGAACGGAAAAGCGATTTCGCAAATATCTCGCGACAGTGGAAGCAACTGACGGTATTGTAGAACCAACGAACGGACTGCACAAACAGCGCGCTGCATCATTTTATTCCGAGCGTCATTACGCCGGCTGAAAATGAGAATGCATGCACTCAGACACACGCGAGTGGAATCGGCGATGAGGCAGAGGAACAGAATAAAACTATTGTTGTGGGCCGTATTATTTCTATAGTCGTTTCCCGTTAGTGTTTCAGTGCCTTTAAGTTTTTCTCGCTTGCCACGTGCGCTGCCATCCTGTTTACAACAGAGTTCGGCCGACGTCTCTACCTGTCGTGCTGAGGCGGTCATTGTTCT
>Ga0209780_1005021_pt1 | contig 10356 bp, 4 predicted proteins | sample WorMetexBAHAMAS2_FD_187384 | JGI IMG/M metagenome (GOLD analysis project Ga0209780, IMG submission 187384) | Marine gutless worms symbiont microbial communities from Max Planck institute for Marine Microbiology, Germany - Inanidrilus exumae... | ecosystem: Host-associated > Annelida > Digestive... | reverse complement strand
CAGACTTGCCCCCATGTCGTCATCTGGCGAACTAGACGGAACATACGTGTCGTCTTTGATTCTGGCCTGTTTGCTCCATTATGTGAAAACATATTGTAATCTGAAAGTACATAACATATTGCATTAATGTCAGAGGAGGACCGAGCCAAGGCCACTGGTAACATGTATTGAAAATTTGGTGAAATTTGGAAATATGACTTTTAGGATATGCATGCAGACAGACAGACAAACAGACAGATGTATAGGCACAGTGATCACAATACTTTGCACCCCTATTGAGGCAAAGTAAAAATTACCCATTGGTCCTTATCCTTTTTTGATCCACGAACTCCTGAGGGAAAGAATTCTGCACCCTTTAGGCTGGCTGGACGATGCTAATACCCAAAAAGTCTTGAAATGTATATCAACTTAAATTCTTAATTAGTTTGGTGTATGGTAAATCCAGTATAAATTAATGCATGTATGTTGACGTATTTAGTAGCATAAGAAAAGAGCAATGTTGCTGCTGACAGAGCAGCATTCTTGATAACAATGTGCATTGTCATTGTAGGTATTTGTCGGTTACGTTTGCGGCATCTTGACTTTTCCTGTAACCGCATCGCTCACATTCCGTGTGACATTCGCCGAGTGGAGACACTGGAGCGGTTGTCACTTGGCAACAACCCACTGTTGTCTCCTCCTGCAGCTGTAAGCGCATGCAACTTGTTTCATGCTGCCAGATGATTTTGTGTGCACTCTGACACAAAAGTTTATGCGACATAGAAATTTTGATATCTCGGTATTAAGATACATAAATTTACCTTTTCTACTGCTAGTTTTTGTTTTTTTTCGTATCTGGAAAATCTTTCCAGGTTGCCGCTGGCTGTAATGGGTGCTAAAGAAATCCAATTGGTAACAGTTTGGGGCACTTGAAGCTGGATTTTCTATGATTTGGATATTTTATGTGTAAATGTGCAGAAACAGACGATATTGGGATGTGTATATGGAAGATTTATCATTATTTACACCAGCAAAACAGCTGTGTCCATGTACTGAGAAAGAGCAAGTCACAGTAGTACTGAACATTACTGCACTGCTGAGGCCAACTCAGCCTAGCCATCTCTGTATGGATAATTGCAGTGAGTTGCCTCACTGTCGTGTCATCTCAGTACGTCAGAAGTAGATGAGCTTTCATACGTTGTGTCATATTAAATGTATATGCCAGCAGAACAAATGCTAATTAAAACAGGGTGTCGCCCTGACGGGACGTAACACTGCTGGCCCGCCGTGCATTGTTACCGTGGAGCTGTAATTAGACCGGAGGCGGCATGACGTCATCACCTGGCCTGCGCGGGTGAAGTTGCCTGCTGACTCACCGTGGACTGTTGCAGACGACGACATACGCCAGAGAGCAAAACAATACTGGCCCCCTACACCATATGTAGGTGGGCCAGTAATAAGTGTGCAAAACGAAACTTAGTGCAAATTGACATACAAATAGTCAAATGGTTGCTGTACTCACAGGCAGTAAACCTGCAGGGATGTCGCGAGATGTGAAGAACTTTCTTTACTTTTTATTTGAACTTCTACCTGCTTTGTTCTGTACGACTTGTACTACTTCAGTTTTTGTCTGACTGTCGTTCTTTGCTTACTTGTGGTTGAGCCGGCTTGGTCCTCCAAAATAGAACCGCTGGCAATAACAGTAGGAGCTGGTCTTTTATAGGCCACATACAATTCCTGCTACCTAAACAACAGTGTTCAATATCTGAAGGTAATATTATCGACATGTTGGTATAGAGAGTGTTGGTATGGAAAGTCGCTAGTGTCTGTGTGTTTTCCAGATCTGCACACGCGGTCTTGTCCATATTATGAAGTTTCTCAACGCGCAGGCAGCACGCAACGAGACCAAGAGAGACGTGTTACGAACAGACTTCAACGTGCTCGGCACAGTGAAGCGTTCTCAGTCATGCATGCCGTCTGTGTAAGTGCCGTCTTCCTCTGAGTTTGTAGTAAATGGAGCAAAACGATACGCCCCATAAATGGCCATTTTAGTCCTTTCCAGTGATTAGGCGTTGCTGACAAACACGTCAGATGATAGCCAGCTTATGGCTCCTATTTATGTTTAGTAGTAACCATCACTTTATCTTGTTTGGTTTTCAAGATATTGATTGATGAATGACAATGTACGTTGTTCTGTCTCAAGGACGTTTTGGTCACTTCTGGTATGCTAACTGGAGTACATATGACCATGCTGGCCAATGTGTTCAACTTCTGGCATGGGTTTCATGGCGTTTCCTATTAGCGTTCTGTAGTAACTAGGGTTTTTGAAATTTTGGCTGTAAGGCACAGTTTTTGAGCTACGGAACAGATGAATGCACAGCAGCTCTGCTTAATGCCATCCTCTTCAGTGGTGGGGCATGTGAGATTGAATTTAAAGTCTAATATCCAATGTCAGTAGGTGGAGGATAGCACTGAAAAGTTGCCGACAAGTTTGTTACTATGGATATTTATGGAAACTGCGTCTTCTAGGAATGCTGATGAGATGCCGTTTAGTGGGCTGGCAGCTCAGACCATACAGCCAATCAGCTCTCTCAGCCTCGTTAGTTCCGGCTACGGTACTTCTGCTGGCAGTGAGAAGTCACGCTGGTCGCACACCGATGTATGTCATTTCACTCGTACTGAACTGCTTACTTACTTACTTATTTACTTATATTTCATGGCTTTCAGTTATGCATGCTGTTGCTGTTTGTCTCCTAGTCCTAACTCACGTTCACTGTATGAAACATGCCGTTCGTTTTGCGGGTATTGTTGTGTGCATGAAAAACGTGAAATTTATTATTCTGACCATCTCATTTACTAGCGGAAGTCATGTCTGGTTATGTGGACGAAGTATTGCGATCAGTTGTCGCTCTGTCTATTTGTCTGTCTGTCTGTCTCCAATCGTCTGTCTCAAAGGTCACACGTACAAATTTTATGAAATTTTCTGTACATGGTTTGATCCTTCTCTGACAACAGTGCAGTATGTTACGTACTTCCAGTTTTGTGGGTGACGTCATATTTTTAGGTTAACTCTTTGGAGTCGACCTAATAAAGTGGGTCTCAAATGTCTGTTCATTCATACGTATGTGTGATGTGTCTATTTCTCGTTAATTATTGCATGGTATTGAGGCTGATCTGGCTATGTTACGTCTAGCACTAAACACTAAATGTTAGCACTGATGTTCTGATGACTGTTCGTCTGATTATTTTTTGCCAGATAGTTAAGAAGTGACAGTTATAGAGTAACATGGCATGTTGCATGCTTGTTATGTGTGATGATGTTAAACTACGGTTTGAATGATGCTGCCTGTGGTACATAAAATATTGTTGAAATGCATGTTGCATCGCAAAATGCTGGAGACATTACAAAAAATATGGAAAAATACAAAATGCGTGGAAAATATAGGAACAGAAATGTGGAACCAAATAACTGTATTTTGCACACTTTACTTTTTACAGTTTTAGTCGAGGTAAGAATTTGTGCTGGATTTTCTAGTAGTTACATGTTACAAACTACTGTGCATACTTGTGTTTGATTATTTTCCATATATTAAGAAGCTACTTTCTGTGTGCAACATGTAAGAATGACTTATTTACCAAGCTTGTGACAAATTCCACGTGGTGCATAAATGCCGTGACCATAGATGACTGGTGAACTATGAAGTGTCAAGTCTTAACACAGATGTATGCAATACACTCAATACTTATTATTTTGCACTCACATGTTTGGACTTAGGCAAGTGTATGTATGTAAACACAATTATACCTCTGCTAGCTGAGGAAAATTATGATATGTACATAACTATAGTTGTAAGCATAGAAATCAAAAGTGAAAGTAGATAAGTAAAAATGAAAAATTTAACAATATAACTAGGTTGCAAACAAGTACCAGAGTATTTGGTGGCGATTCACGTATTGGGTGGCTGGCTACCCTGTCTGAGTACTGAGTCCCCTTGACTTCCTGAGCAGTAGGTGCAGTATTCATTTCTATATTTTCCATGCAGTTACATTTGATTTTCCGTGCAATTACATTTGATTTTCATGCGAACTCTTCGGCTGCGATGATGTTGCATGGTAGATGCATGTGCTGTATGTCTGTTTATCTCAGCCATACGAGCTTGAATGCAGTGATGTCAGCCTGCGCCCAGTTTACTGCTTGGATGATGATCGTATTATGTGGACAAATGTAAGCACTGCTTGTTGTAACGTGACATGAAACGTGAATTTATATAGTGCATCTGGCAGTTTATTTGTTGGCTGCTTTGGTGTGAATATGGAACCATTTCAATTTGAATTGCACTCACATGACTACTTCTAAAGCCATGCTGATTAGAAACTGTTGCCACTGGAGACGAAATTCCTTCCTTCGTTATTTTATTTTATTTATGTAAGTAAGCAATTAAGTTCGGAAAGCGAATGCCTAAGCTAGATATATGGAATGCATGTTATTACACTAGCAGGCCTTTGTAAGTTTACGACAATGTTCTAAGAAAGTCATTTGCTGTTAAGACTTTTGTTTATTGATTTCAGAAGTTTGCCGGTTTGAACGTGGTTAAGTTACAGAGGTTGTCACTTAAAACTTTACAACTTTGTCTCTTTTGGGATATCTTAAAAAACATGATGTTTGAGTTTCGTGTTAAACATTCCTAACTTTGTAAGATTTTGTGCAAATCATACCTGTCTGTTGCTGTGCGCAGACAAACACTGACGAGGTGTCACGAGCATCGTTGATATTGCGAGCTGCTGAGACTGTTAAGGAGCAGAGACAAGATCACCGTGACAGTCTTGTGTCGACCAACGACTCTGTGAGAAATGCTCTTCCACTCACCTCTAACAACTCCGGCGTTGCCGGCGACGAAATTACAAAAGTACGTTTTCTGGTTACATTTTGTTTTCGCCTTTTTGTTGTTAAGAGAAAAATGCATTGCTTTCTAGTGCAGATCTAATTAACTTTTGAGCCCATCTTAATTAGTTGGTTTTGACTACTGGTAATTTCTACATTTGCATGTTTAGGGAAATTGGCCGCTATTGTTTCCTCTGGGATCGATCGTTTGGTTTTTCGTAGTTTGTATGTCAGTGGTGGGTTGCTTTGATGAATGATAGTGTCAGTGTTTGTCGGTAATTGTAGAGGCAGTTTTCAGCATTTTCAGCGGAACAAACACCTATTCCAACATGCTGCATGTCTTTGAAATGTGTCGCCATATGGTGCCACAATTTACACGCAAATGCTTGGAAATTGATCTTAATTGAACTAAATGGCGGCAGAGTTAATGGTAACATCTTTGGGTATTTAGAGGTGAGCTGAAAATAGTGTTGGCCATAGCACTTTACCGCAGAAACTCTGGATGTGTGGGCATTTTTGCTTAATCACAACATAGCGCCACCCAGAATTGTCTAGTTTATGCATGTGATGCAAAGGCTGCGGTATGTAGGGTTAAGAGAAATGCTACAGAGCCATTTGATTTTAGAAAAAGTTTTGACAACTTCATGTAGGGGAAGCCATTAACACTAATCTGTGGAGATTTGCCATTTATCGCAGACATTCTGTGGTCTCGGCTGACTGACTATGTGATAACGATGATGATGTGAAGCTTGATTGTTGATTGATGCTTGTGCTGGTTAGGAACTTCATCGTCAGAAAGCCGACTACAACGCTCGACGGCGGCGTGCTGAGCAGCTACGACTGACAATAGAACGGACGGACACGACAGATCAGAGAAGTGATTTACAGCAGTCAAGTCACCAGCAGCAGGACCTGACACACGACTCACAGCACACTAACTCGGCACACGACACACTGCACACTCCTGCCTGCAGATCACGGTCAGCCTTGTACGTCGTTGTGTTGATAATTAACAACTGCTAAGTACTTCTGTTTAAACAGCCTTTTTAGGTCGACTTTTTTGAGTCGACCTAATAAAGTGGGTCTCGAATGTCCATCCGTCCGTCCACAAAATGATTCTTCGATTTCAGTGCAATATTGCGTGTAGGTAGAGGTCGATGAGTGATGCACGATGGTATGCAGTCTGACCCGATCCAAGGTCAAGGTCATGAGCCTTTGAAAGTTGGAAATCCTTTCATTTTCAAAAACGATTCGTTCAGTTTTGGTCTTCTGGGGGAGCAAAGTTCCCCAAAATTTGAGATTCCCTGCCTTGGACGCCGATAAACAGCCGTACAAAATTTGAGACCGCTAGCTTTATCCTCGGTGGAGAAATCTGTAACTGTACAGACTAAGACTGAAAAGAGACGCATTTGTAAGGCGTACATGGTCAGCAGGCACAGCAATGCATTACACTGTACACTGGTCAGTTAACTCTCTACGACAAAGATCACACATTGCCGTTGTGTGAATCTGATGTCAGTCTTGTAATAGTCGGGTTTATTTGTCAGGTTGTTATGTCCAGTTTAAAAAAAAGAATTTTGGGCTTTTGAGTTTGGTTAAAACATAAGACATCTTGGCTAGTTTTTGCAGGTTTTATGCAGGCAAGCTGTTAGTAACTTCGGATTCCTGATACACAATGCTGGCTTCTGTCTGTCTGTCTCTGTATCTTTCTGTCTGACTGTCCATGCCATGCAAGCCTGTGTCACTCAGCAGCAGAAACTCTAAGAAAGGTTTATATTGAGGACCCGCTTACAAAGCAGCTGTAACTGTTATTACCAGTTTGAAGTCAAGACTTAAATGTCATAACGTTAATACATGGAGCAAATGACAATGAATGCATCAACAGGAGTGCTGTTACTTTAGCCCACACACACAACTTGCATCCTGTTTTAGCCCCAGCATTATATGTATAGAACTGTCGTTTGGACCAGTGTCTTATTTTACAAGTGTTATTCCGCATTGCAGGGACATGCCACATTCTCACAGTTCCTCGGAGATTGAGTGGCCGTCGTCAAGCACTAGCAGCAAACGTCGTGCTAGTTCAGACTTAAGCGCCAACATGAACGGTGTTCTTTCCAACAAGTCAGTCTCTTGTGCTATTTTTCACACCAAATGTCATTTTGTTTTCTGTGACGCTGAACTGTAAAAGTTCTGTAGATACGTGCTGTATTTTTCTAGTTTGAATGGTTCACAATAGCTAAGATGACCGTAAGAGGTTACAAAGGTCTTCTGTTCAACCACGTTGCAGTTTAGAGTGGTGAATTTAATGCTGTGTCAACTAATATGAAGTTGGTATCTGGGTGGGACACTGCATTTATTACAGTGATCCAGTGTACCTGCCTTCTTTGCTGTACCAAACGTTAACAGTGCACCCAGTGTACAAATCATCATGCTGTTTTCTGTTGGTCCGTTTTTGCCTCGTACGGGCTGTGGGGCGGTAATGCACCACGATTCATTGGTTGATTTCTGTCAGTATAAATTGTTTGTTTGTTTACTTAACTTCCTTGTACTTTCTTCCTTACTTATTTACTTCCTTGCTCATTTACTTCCTGACTTAGTTGCTCCTTCCAGAATATACCCATTCCATTTCCAGGCCGGATGTTGTAGGAAGCAACGAAAGCTGGCTTTATTTTTTGTGTTACGTTTATGTTGTACTATATTTGGTTACGGATTCATGATTGCTTTAGTAGTGTTTGATTTAGTTTTTCAGTACTAAGCCAAGAGATTGGCTTGGAAGAATGTCTCTGAAATGACCTATTTTATATCTGGTGGGATACAAGACCTTAACTCAGTCAATCAATCAATATTGGTCCTTTTTTCCTGTGGGTGTGTGTCTTCTAAGTGAATGGTTTGTTGTATGTTTGTTGATTAGTAATGGAACGTCGTCAAGTTCTGTGTATGGTTCAAGTGCAACGACTGACCACCTGCAGTCATCACGTGACACAGGTGTGACAAACAGTGTTCAGGTACCTGTACGACATTGCCAGACGTTACCACGACGATTCAGTACAACGTCAGTCACCGACTCCGGCTTACCACTGGTTTGTCTGTTTGTCTGTCTGCTTTCAGTGATATGGAAGATTTTCATCTTTTATGAATTTAAATAGTTTTTTTTCTGAAAATCTTAATGTTATTTCTTATCTAAAATGCTGGAAATAGTATGGCGACTCAGTGCAGTTGATTGCAGACTGGTTGTAATCATCACTGGCTTAATGGTGTAATCTCAATGACGTGTTTTGTAGTATATTAATACTAATACAATATGCAAATGTTTGATATTTGATCACAGTGTGTTGGATAACGAGTTTGACTTCTCATTGCTTACTCATTCATTGTTAGTTTAAGGATGACCGTCTGGCTTTGTGGTAAAGAGTTGATGCCAGCACATACATACGACGAGGCATGTTTGGCGTCTGCCAAAAACCCACTTAGTCTGTTGCACGGACCTGTAACAGTAGAATAACACAAAACAACTTAAACAACAACTAATTAACAGGGAAGACCTGGTCCAAGACCAAGGCCATGAAGGTAGTCCCGAGGGTAGACCTGGTCGAAGGGCCCAGGCCATGAAGGTAGTCCCGAGGGTAGCAGGCAGTGTAATTTGGGGAAGGTTTGTGAAACAGGTGAGTTTTAAGCCAGGAGTGAAAGAGTGGGGAACGATGGATGGTGAGTGAGTTATGTTTTCTACTGGGATGGGTAGCTGTATGTGGGCTAGTAACCCTAGCAGTATGTAATCAGCCACTCACGTTAACTCAGCCTGGCCCTCCATCTGTGGGCATGTGCAGTGTGTACTGGTACCAGCAAAATCTGGGAGTATTCAGGCACACCACATGATGCACTGGCTGCTGGTCATGTTCCTTATGTGTCATATTCCAATGTCTGATTAATGGCTACGGAAACGGACTGTTTTCTTACTAGCTGTATTGTGTAATAAAGGAGCAGGAGTTTCGTCGTCGGCGTGAAGCGATGGTTGCTCAGCAGCGTCGTGAGGCTGTCAACGTGCTGCGGAGGCTGGATGAGATGAGGCGGTCACAGCGTCGACCGACTAATGGCGACATTGTCAGTACTGTATGCTCTACTCTCTGTACTTTCGCCTGCCCACGATGGCCATTGATGGCTGTGATATTACTAATTAGAATCGGAAAACTGATGAATTTATATTCAAAAGTCTCGTCCAACATTTGAATGTTAGAAGGCCTAGTTTGACCGCTTTGTCAAATCCTAATGGTGCTACTGTGATTTTACATTTATTGTGAGACTGGGGTGGTCACTGTACCCAGTTTCCTTCTTGCTGTACCGAATGTCACAGGACACCCATCAACGTACAGTGTACCGACTTCATATTGTTCAGTTCAGCACTGCACGGAGTAGGGTTAATGTTGTGAGGTCGTATTTCTAACGTGCTGTGTCTGTCTGTCTGTCTATTCGTCTGTCTGTCCTTCTACATCCATCTCTGTGTTCCTTTGTCTGGCAATTTTGTCAAGATTGATGCTATTCACACTTGACAGCCAAGCAGCTGCTTCTGACCATCATTATGAAATCATGTGTGGTTACTTGCCCATCACCAGTGACCCGTAATTCTCTATCTAGAATCAGTTCCCGGTGTTCATTTCAGTGCTTTGAAACTGTGACTAAAGTAACACGAAGGACACCCGCCTGTAAAATTCCGTGTCATTTATCTCCAGAGGTTCTGTGCTGGAACAGAAACATGCTAGCCAAGATCCACTGGAAAGTGGCCGTTGAAATGCTGTGTATGTGGTTTATTGAATAAAAACATTGAGTTAATCGATGTGTGATTGTTTGTAGGCTGATGCAGGCTTGTCTCCAACTAGTAACAATAGCAGTATAACTAACCAGTCATTCCCAGAGTCAGCGCCGTCACCAGCAACTAACTCCACCCAGTCATGTCAGTCTTATTATTATTATTATTATTGTTATTACTATAAGACCGCATCACAGAGTAGCGTGGTCAGTCGGTCTGTTGGTAATGTTTGTGCACCATGAGATGACACAAAAGAACGCCGTCACATAGTGCGCCATGCATGTTTGGGGTAGTGGCTGAAGGAACCATTATTAGATGGGGGTGCAGATACCCCAGCGGGAGGGGCATTTTGTTTTTGGGGGAATTGGCAGCCCGTCATCGTAAGCAGAGATGATGCTGCATCACATTGGCATGACATGTCATGTTGTGTCAGCCAATTACAGCGCAGCTCCTGTAGAAAGTTGCTCTGTGCTCAGAGCTTCACTTTTTGCAGACATTTACTAAAATGGAGTAACTCCGGCAAACTATGCAAATAAAACAAAAACAAAGTATTGTTGTTGTTATTATAAGCCGTCACGCTGCTCTATGGTGGGATTGCTTGTACCCGCCCGCCCATTTGTTAGCCCCCGTAAGCCATGCCCCTGGCATGACATCACGATTCGGGCTTGCCCGCGCGCGCCCCCTACCCCCACCC
>Ga0209780_1005019_pt1 | contig 10359 bp, 6 predicted proteins | sample WorMetexBAHAMAS2_FD_187384 | JGI IMG/M metagenome (GOLD analysis project Ga0209780, IMG submission 187384) | Marine gutless worms symbiont microbial communities from Max Planck institute for Marine Microbiology, Germany - Inanidrilus exumae... | ecosystem: Host-associated > Annelida > Digestive... | reverse complement strand
ATCTTACCTTAAAGGCGCGATATGACCTACATTGTGTTTAAAGCGCCATTAAACTCCAACCAACCAACTTCAGTATAAAACAAGCAAATGTGCAAACGTTTGTCATAGTTTTGAACTATATCACTACTACTACTGCTGCTGCTTACTGTTGATGGCGATATAGTGATTTTAGCTCGGCCCCAAAAAGGTATTATTGGAGCAGACTTGTCGCTGTACTGTACATACAGACTTGTTACAGTTCATGTGTAGACATAAGTGTATCGTTAACGTTATCGTGTGCAGTTGGACAGATGCTGGGTTGTGTTTGTAGCTGGTGGACTTACGTGATGTCATTGCGCGTATGCTCGGTCTGTCTCTACACACGTTAGCTGTGCCGGACTATGAGCTCGTCACTCGTCTGGAGCAGTTGATCCTTGCCAACCAGGCGAACGTCTCCGCCGCCGTCGCGCTGGAGTCGGCTCTGGTCAGCTCGGACCTTGGCGATGGCTTCCAGGCAGGATACAGCCACGCCGGACGTCTTCTAGCGGGCAGCAGAGTTCGAGGGGGCATCACAGTAGTTCCACCGGCAGGTGTCACTAGCGCCGTACAGCGACACAAGGTGGAAGCTGGTCTCGGTTGAACAAACACTCAACCAGTCGTCATCAGAAACAGACTGACCAGTCAGTGTCCAGTGGTCAGTCACTGTCCACTACTTCACCTTGTCTCTGGAATCATCTACCTACTTCTCCATCAACCTCATTCCCGTCTCTGAATCATTGACTTGCCTGTTCATACACCTGTCACATCCTCTTCCTCTGTTGTTTCACCTCAGCTCAAAACCTGTCTTTTTTACAATGCTTTCCACCGTTGCCTTTCTTCTTCCAGCAGCACTGACCTCATGGACTATTATCTGGACAATTTCTTCTGAGCTGTGTTGGTTTTCGTTTTTAGTTCTTTTCATTTTTTTCAGTTGCATGAGGCAGATTAAGCTGGCTACCTGTCAGCTTTGGGATGCATGTGATATCGTATCATATTATAACGTACGATCAGCTCCGTCGATCCATTCTCCTCATTCTATTTACATCCTTTATTGAATGTTTTCTGATGTTACCTCCGGGGCGTTCCTGAGATATCCTTGAAAATGTTTCATTTCAGTCACAGAAATTCAACGTCCTTGAAAGTACATGAAAAGTCCTCGAGTTTTGAGCTGCAGTCCTTGAAAATAGCATTTTGTCACTGTTGCCAACGTTTTATGTGTGAACATTTTGGGCCATGAATCCAATATAAGTTGATGACATGCGGTCTGTCAGCTGTTTATCATTTCAATATTGTTGTTGCATTGAGTTTTATGATAAAGTGCATATTTCATGCTGACAATTTCTGTTGTGGAAAACACAACTAAGAGCCTTGAAAAGTCCTTGGATTTATTTCTGTTTCATCTACTTTGTGAATATTGTGTCTCAGACGTTATCCTGTGCATATGTGCCAACGGTCAAGTAGTTTGTTTGTCTTCTGCAGAGATCTTGTCATTTCTGATAACTTGACACGTCTGTATTATGATAATTATAATAAATATTGCCTTTGTTAAATGTTTTTCACTACAGGTATGAACTTCCTGCAGGTTGTTTGTGATAGTCATTCATTGAATTTCTCTAGTCTGTTGTGCAGTAATGGATGAAATATAATACATTGTATATCCAGTTACTTGAACTGTGCTGCCGTTCACAGCACGTTTACTGTAACTACTTGATGCCGTGACCTGCTAACGCTTTCTACATATTGTTGTTTGTGTCACAGAAGTCACGAGTCCTTTCTCTTTGTGTACAGTACAGTGCATACGACAACTGACTGGAATTAATAACCCGTGTGCATGCGTTTTCTGTGTGGTTTCATTGTTAATTAATGTCGTGTGCAATGTGATACAAGTAAAATGAGAAATGTAATAGTATGGAATGAATAAAATAGCATGTTGGATAGCATAGGCAGTGTTTATTGCAGGCTAGTGTAAGCCCCCCACCCCCCAAAGAAAAAAAATCAGATCTATGCCAATCACAGAGACTCTGTTACATTAAGATATGTAATGCTGTTAATATGTTTGCTACTACAAATCATGTCTTTGGCAACAACACTTCAGCTTTGAGTTACGTCATTGCCCAGACTGCAAGTCTTACTGGGGTCTGTTACAGTCCATCCCTAGATCCACTTCCTGTAATCTTAGAATAATTATAAGCTGCTGTGTTGCCTACGTAAAATGCTAGCATGTCACCAGAACTGTGAATATTGTCACTTCTGTGTATTGTGTAAAAATTATTGTTATAGATATAAAACATTGCAAAGCATGACGATTTCTTATAGTGTTGATTCATTCATATTATTACTGGCCCACCTAATAGGCCAGTATTGTTTTGCTGTCTGGCGTCTGTCATCGTCGTCTGTAACGCTGTCGGAGTGCGGGCTGGCCGGCCGCTGGACCCGTGGACGGTCGGCGGGTGGGCGGTCGGGCGGCCGACACTGCACGGCGGGCCAGTACGGTTAATTAGTCCCGTTAGGGCGACACCTTGTTTTGATAAAGAAATCATTTGCAAGCAGGTGCCAAGAGTGTCAAATTGTCAATAATGTTTGAGCATGAATCCAGTGAAGCAGATAGTCATGTACTTGAGCTACATGATGCTCAAGATGACGTGTTTGCTGCGGCCACCAGTCACTCAGCAAGTAAAACTGCTGTTACTGATGGTCTTGACAGCATATAAAGCCAGCATGAAGGGATCATCAATAGAATACAATGTTCCTGTTAGGTTGGTTGGTTGGTTGGTACAGAGAGGAGTCTTAGTCGTACGTTGATCGCCATTACTTATAGTTTAGTCATGAGTTACAAACTCCGCGGCTACTACTTGGTGATTCTCTTCTCTGTCAGTTTCCTGTATCTTTGCACATCTTACGTTCTCTGACCAAATTACATCTCTCTCCAAAGCCTGTTACTATCACAATCGTCTACTTTGCTGTATCCAGCCGTATTTCGATTCGTCAACTGCCTGTGCAACCGGTACGTCTATCGTTCACTCCAAACTTGATTACTGTAATACTGTCTACTATAAACTCGCTAAGTCTCAATCATCCCGTGTCCAGCAGATCCAGAACTCTACAGTTGCTTGCTCCTAGTGTCGTTAAAGCTCCCAAGTCCTATGTCATATCACTCCCATCCTACACTCTCTCCACTGGCTCAGGATCACTGAACGCATCGAATACAAGCTCTCTACAAAGTTCTCACAACTACCTAACCTCCATACCTTCATAACCTTATCTCCATTCAACGTCCTCTGCGTAACCCGTTGTAGCTGACGTGAGGTTGTATAGGACTTCCAGTTTCTTGAGAGCTCGTTCTACTCGAGTTGTTTCCAACGCTTTAACAAACGCATCTCCTACGAGCAGGTCATAGTTTCATCACCAGATGCAACACTGGACATTATGTAGGCCTAGTCCACATTGACTGATTTAACCAAATAGTATCAATAATGATACTATTTGATTTAACTGTTGCATGTGTGGATTACTGAATATTTGAATTCTTAAACCTTGGGGTCCCTAATCTAGTTAGGACATGATTTGGGGGTCCGTGGCACGAAAACGTTTGAAAACCACTGCATTGAGGTGTTGTCCCCAGTCGTCCCTAGTTCCGCGTTGAGTTTAGTTGTGTGTTCAAGTACAAGTTTATAATACAGTAGTTAGGCAGACCGTTTGTTATGACAACAAATATGGCGGTGTCATTTGGGAGATATTTTCGGATTTATTCACGAATTAGTACGTATTAGTAGTAATTGCGTTAGATACCGTAACGGTAAAACTATAAGTAACCGTAACCCGAGCCGTGTATATAGACATTTGGCGTGATACTCCCAGAGATCCAGTGTAATCAGTAGACTAATCACACCGCCAGCCTTGTGATTTGAATTAGTGCAGTCATTACACAAGCTGTTATGTATTTCGAGGGCACTGCAGGGAAGAGCAAGGTGAAACAGAGCCAGTTGATCATTCTTAGTGACTGCAAATCGGCCATCAAGTGTATCTTAAGAAGATCAGTCATGCATCACCATCACGTATTGATGGAGCGGGTAAGATCATCTGTATGTGCATTACGCGACTGGAACACTCGCGTTGCGTTGGCATGGATTCCAAGTCATTCGGATATCTTCTTTAATGAGAAAGCGGACTCCCTTGCCAAGCAGGCTCTACAGAAGCTTCCTACTACATCCAGAACTCCATTTACCTTTCCGACGTGGAAGAGTTTAACTCTTCGGCAAATGATCCAGTGTTGGCAGATTCGTTGGGATAGGGCAACAACAGGCAGGGCAACTTATGATGTGATACAAGCAGTTGGAACCAAGTTAATATTTCCTAGAAATAGGAGTGTGGCGATCAGCTATGTAAGGCTGCTACTGAATGACACAACTTTGAGAGAACATCAGTATCATATGGGTCTAGCCGACACGAAGATATGCGAAAGTAACGATGGAATTGAAGATTTGTATCATTTTTTCTTTCAGTGTTCAAGACATTCAGACATTAGAGCCAAGTTGAAGCAGGAGATTCAACGTATTTGGACGGATTCCGGAAGAAATGGATCACCCAGATGGTCCGTCACACTTCTGCTTGCTCCATCTAGCGAAATTACCTTTACTAAAGCACAAAGTCGGGCAGTTCTTGCTGCAACATTTGAATTTATCAAGCAGTCAGGACGTCAGTTATAACCACTTAGTCGATAGCAACGTTTAGTGAAAACAAAAGTTCGGTGTTCGTGTTGACATTACAGTGTGGACTTGAAACGCTGCTGTCTCTACTGATGACCCAAAGTGTTGTTGACTTCGAGAGTGATGATACTCGGCACATGTAGGCCATATTAGAAGCACCAACCAACCAGTCATTATAAAATTTGTTCTATATGTAACCTAGAAAAAATTAGTATAGAGACGGAATTAGTGTTATTCGATACCTAACTGTACAAAGATTCTCATGTTAAAATGCCCCATTAATCCGCTTTGGGCATTTCGAGAAATTTGATGCGATTATAATGTCTGTCGCAACGCCCCTTTGTTACGTCATTTGGCTATGCACACGGCTAGCCGTGAATGTACACCAGATGGCGCCATTTGTCTGAACTCAACTGTAATTAAGAAATAAACTGTAATCTTTATCATAAGCAACAATTAAATAACTGTAAAACAGTTTTTATAACTAACCAATAACCATACCCGTACAGTGAATCATAACCATAGATTTATGGTTAAAAGTGAAACACCGTAAAATGAGAGCTGACGTAAAAATTAGTTAAATTTTTCGCACAGAACCTAGATTTTACGCACTCTAATGGCAATTCCAAAATGAATCTGACAGTGCCTGAGCATACTCGCTCCACTGTGCAGTGATTATGTGCAATGCAGTGACATTTTTTCTCACATGTACAGCATTTTGTGTCAGTTAAAACATTAGTTTACAGTAATCTACAATTTATCTTGTGAAAACTATTAGGTGGCAGTGTTGCAAGCAGCTTCTTCATTATAGACCACACGAGTTGATAAAGTGAGTTAAAAATTTGCCTAGTTGAGTATCGTAGATGGTGGTTGTCTATTCCATTCAGGTTGGTGGACAAAATGTTTAAGTCATTCAAAATTGGTGGCTCGATACCATCCAGATTTTAGAGCGGATTTTCAGCATATATGGTTATTGATGCCAATGTATATTGTTGCTTTTATCATTGTATTATGTATTTATCTATTTAGCTGCAAAGCTGCCAGTCTGTTTGAATAAACTTACTTAATTACTTACTTACTTAAAGAATCATGTCAGATATGATATGAGGAGGCATTTTTTCACATGCAGGATAGTTAATTTATGGAATAGCTTGCCAGCAACTGTAGTACATGCTTCATCTGTAAACAATTTTAAAAATAAACTGGAAGCATACTGGTCTAATCAAGAAATGATGTACAACTATCAGGCTGAAATTTCAGGAACCGGAAGTAGAAGTGTTATAACATAAATTGGAAAGTTTTTGTGCACATTATTGTTAATGGGATGTGGGCATAGAGGCTAGCGCCTGTGCCCATAATCGTCATTGCATTGCATTGCATTACTTATTTATAGTACGAAACATGTTAAGGATTTGAAGTATTGTTTATGGTGATTTGTGAATCAACATTTTTAGGAATAGGCTGCCTATGTCGATGGAGTTCATCGCAAGCTCAAGCGGCTGAGTTACCTTTATCAGATGGGTCGTCATCTGCAAAGCGATGGCAGTTGATGAGTGCTGTATGTGTGGAGAGAATGCCTCAGATCACTACACCAATGAACAATATAGAGGCCGACGTTTCAGCATTGTTATCACACCTTGAAATGGAACACAGTTTGCTCTCAGATCATGAACTTCGCCATTTAGATGATTTGTAAGTTATCCTGGATTTTTTTTTGTATGTAATAATGACTTTTATTTAATGTGAAATGCTAATGCATTGGATGCTTTGATGATGATGTGTCATATTAATTGAATTATATTACAGTATTCAAATTTTATAATCGATTTCTTAGTATAAATTTAACCTTGTTAGTTTCTATCTGTATATGCATACTACATAGATAGTTAACTTTTGGAATTGATGCTGTTGTTGTCATTTCTAGTTGAATGTTTGCGTATTGTCATTTTAGAGGGAAGTTTAATGTTTACTTTAATACATGATTTGCAATTACCATAATAAATTTCATATATTTAAATTAATTCAGTCAGTCAATGCAGAACTGTGTAATGCTAGCAAAATTGGGAAACATAATACGGCAGTTCAGAGACATCGGTGGGCATAGGCTTCAGTGGCTTAAGCCCCCAAACGAAACCCGGCCCATTATGTATAATGGCTGACATGTGATTTGCTTAACTTGCTTAAAACTTTACATGGCATTAGAATCAGTAGGTCTAATCGTATTTCTTTTTCTGCATCAGTCACCATGGTCACATCCCTCAGCACATGTGCTATATTCTGATTTCTGTGAACCTACAGCTGTCTTGAAGGGCATAGATACTGCAGTCAGCTTGTGGAACTCTGTAAAACTTTAAATAAATGACTGAACTCCTAACCTAATAGCACTGGGGACTCCAGTGGTACAACCTTGGTGTTCATGTAAACAGTACTCTGCGATACAAGAAACTAGCTGTTGCCTCAGAATGCACCAGAATTCAGGATCTTGTATGCATGTTTCAAAATATTCCAAGGAGTACATCTACCCCTATAGCAGGAGGGGGTGACCCCTCCCACAGTCTGCATTCAACCCAGCATGGCTTTGGTTGTGGATAGTAGATTGTTCCCACCAATCCTCAGCTTAACCCCACCTCACTAAAGTTTCTGGCTACATGGCTTCAGCATTTTTGGCTTAAAACTAATACGTAACATTTACACTGTTCTAGAAAGTATGCAGAGAAACGAAAAGAAGAAGACTATGAAGAAACTGATGCGGATATTGTTCTACAGACTGCAGTTGAAGAGGAAGACATGTGGGAAGAAGAATTAAATTCTTTTAATGCTGCAAGTCGCACAACAGGTTGTGTATTTTGCTGCTGAGTACTTGCAAACGTGATAGAGCCATTAATGAGGTTGTTTACTTTATGTCAAAGGAAATGTGTATGTGTGAGAAAGCATTGCAGTTGATGGTTATGTGAGAGATAAAATAGCTTGCAACTAGTTCATCAGTTTTCATTTGTTGTTCACAGCATTCGATGAATCCAGTGATGTCCAATCTACACAGCGAAAACTTGATTACAAGTTAGTTCTTCTTGTAAAACAGAAGCTTGGAATGGGTGAACGCTGGATGCTACCAATGGGCATTCATGCTGAAGGCGAAACAATGCGAAAGGTGAATTGTATTCTGCGTATTTTAGAGTCATGATTTTACATTATGACAGCTACTTATTTCTGTTTATTTCAATTGTATGTTGTTAATTTTGCCTGTGTTTCTTTTACGGATTGCATTGTCATAAACTCATTCAGTACTCTGATCATCTGATGCTGTTTGTTGGGAAACAAATACGCCATGAAATCTGTTCCACAATTCAGAGGATTTATTTTCCTTTGGGGGAACTGGCCTAAGGTCGGGTAACTCCAGCTAAGTAGGACTGTAGACGAAATACTGAAAGTCACGTTAGTGGTAGTAGTAATAGTAGTAGTAACAGCAGCAGTAATAGTAGTCATAGTAGTAGTAGTAGTAGCTACAAGAGCAGCTACTATTACTAATACTTTGTTTTTACTTTTTTTCCTTTTGTTTTTATTTTTTCTTTTCTGTGCCGTGCGCTAGATTAAGCTGGCCATCTCGTCAGCTTTTGAGCGCATGTTAATTTACTGCATCGTATCGTAAGAGCAGGAGTGACAGGTTATATAAACACATAAATAAATGTTTGGTCCTAATGACATTTGCGTATGACATATGATCTGCTGCTACTTCCAGTTTTAAAGAAAGTGAATTGCAAGGTTCTTTTTGGTGTGTAGCTCATATATTAGCGGCATGTAGTTAATGTCGCGGTTGAGTTTACATTGTATAAAATAATGCAGCATAGACAATGTGCAGAGGCACACTACAACCCAGTTAGTTTAGAAACTGGTGTTTGTATTTTATTGCAAATGACATGTAACTGGTTGATTGTAATGTGTTGGAAGTTCCAGTAATAGAAGATAAATGTTTTGACTAACACACAGTATCTACTGCATTTGAGAGAGCGGAAGAAATTGCAAATGTTTATATGTTCTCTGCCAAAATGTCGACACTGTCATTGCTACTGCAGAAGTGAATGTAAAAAATTACTAGTAGGTTCGGTTTAACAAATATCAGTGTGGCATATAAACACTGCACAGATGGTCTCATTTATGTTAACAGGCAGCCGAAAGAGCTCTGGAAAGCACTTGTGGCAGCAACTTGAAAGTCACGTTTCTAGGTAATGCTCCGTGTGGTTTCTACCGATACAGATATCCAGCACCAGTACAGAAGCAGACGGGATGCATAGGGGGCAAGGTATATTTTGTCAGTTTTGTGCTGTTTTAAATAAAAGCAATCTGTTTTGTTGTCTTGCATTGTTCATTTCAAGTGACCTTGAGTATCCATTAATGCCAGTTTCAAGGTCATGTTGTTTTTTTGGTGTCACTTTCTGCCACCTGTTAATGATAAACACCATAACATGTCTACTATTCTGCTGTACATACTATTTGTGCTGTAATCAGTGGCCTTGTGTGAACTTAGTTTTTGTTATACTTCTCTCGCAGCTGAACGCATGTCACGTGGTTATATCTGATAAATCATGAAAGACAGACGTTGGGTCACTTTATTTTTTGCTAAGACCAAAGGCTAAAATTTAGCCTAAAACCAAAGTTTAATCTGAATGACTAAAACACAGTTTTAGACCGAGTTATTAGACTAAAGTCAAGGACTAATTTCTGAAACTTTGGTCTTAATCTTTGGTCGTTGACCAAATGCCCCAACTCACTGGCAAGTGCAGATATATATTGTACATTTTGATTGACTGACTGATTCATTGATTGTGGATGCTGTGAGTTTACTGATAGGTGCTTTTGGTCCACGGCCGTAATTAATTTATGCTACAAGCTTTGACGTCATCATTGATGTACTTGTTTACATTTGTTTAAATGAAACGAAGTGGTTTGGTTTAAGAAAAAAGATGTAACTCTATGGTTTTTGTGATTATTGCCTATCTAAATGCATTACGGTCATTTGGTTTGAGTCTTTATTGCCAATATTATCTTTGGTTTTAGACCAGACTTTGGTCTCAAAATTTCGTCTAGGCAGAATATTATAGGATTATTGTAGAATATCGTTGTATGTGGTGCAGGTGTTTTTCTTCAAGGCACAGCTGCAAGATGGCTCAGTCATGCCAAGTTCTGTCGTATCGGACCATGCTTGGATTAGTCACGATGAACTGTCCGAGTTCATTCCGTCAGCGTATTATAAAAGCATTAAACGATTTCTTTTAGGCGTATAATTAATTTAAAGTATGCATTTTGTATATTATACAAAGAGTGTGTCATCAGATATCAAACACGTGGATAACCAGTGTGCATTTTGATATTTTGCTCCTTATTTGTCGGTTTTTGTTTCACCTCATTTTTTCATTTTTTGCTCTTCTGCAGCGTGCCAGTGAAACTGATAATGCGTGGCGATAGCATACCACAGTATTTTAGGAATAATTTTTATTCGGCTTAAAGCTAGGCTTCAGCCGAGTATTGGATTCAGCTTATGGCGCATTTTGGCGATGTGCGCGTATTCATTTGGCTATAACTCCGCCGAAAGTGAACCGATTTGGATGAAGTCTGGAGCACTCTGAGTACGTTGTGGGGG